>Ga0134121_10003035_pt1 | contig 14179 bp, 8 predicted proteins | sample KB301_FD_96463 | JGI IMG/M metagenome (GOLD analysis project Ga0134121, IMG submission 96463) | Terrestrial soil microbial communities without Nitrogen fertilizer from Kellogg Biological Station, Michigan, USA - KB3-0-1 | ecosystem: Environmental > Terrestrial > Soil > Unclassified ...
ACATGAAGCGCGTGCCCAGATTCTTATTGCGACGATCTTCACGCAGCCAGATACCTTCGAGATAGTTGACTTCGGGAGTCTTCGAAATGACGTCTGCTTTGAAAACCAGGAGGTTGTTTTCAACTACTACCCATGTCCTTCCTTGTTCGATACGTCGCAAGCAACGCTCGCGAAAACCCTGGGGATCAACTTCCAACGGATTGACTCCGCTTTCCAGATGAGCAAGCTCGGCCTGGACCGGCATCACGAGCTCCAACTCAGCGACAGTCGCCGGTCTGAGCTCGTCAGTGTCTCCACGTGCTTCGATGGGCTGGCTCAACTCAAACAACCACTCGCGACAAGCCAAACGCTGGCGGCGACCGGCGTCTGCGTAGTGACTCCAGAAGTCAGCTACACGCTCCTTTTCGCCCATGATCATGTGCGTGCCGGGACACTCACGCGCGACTTGCGCAAGCGCTGCGAGTGCTCGATCGGAAACCGTTTCCATCAGCGTTGCATGGCCCACGAGCGCTACGCCTTCGAGTTGCCCGTTCAAGTCGCGACAGCCGTAGAATGTGCCGCGATTGAATGGACTGACGATTCCGTTGTCGTGGATCATTCCCATCATCGTAATCGTGTGAATCGGTCGCTGCGCTAAGAACTCCAGCACTTCCGCTTCGTCGCTGTTCGTCAAACGCTCGACTGAAATTGACTCATTATTGAAGAACAAGTCAGGAAGAGGGGCTTGCCCCCGCTTCTGATGTGTTGGACGGCGGGAGCAAGCCCCTCTTCCTGACTTGTTCATTTCAAGTGTGCTCGTCTGGAACATTGGTGTTTTAGTAACCCAGTCTAGTAACCCAAATAGTCCGTTAAGTCGTCGGGCACAATCGCCATCGAACTCGTGGCGTCGCCATTCGTCATGGCGTTGAACGCCTGGAGTATCGCGTCCGCGACCAGAACGCCATCGGCAACGAGTACGCCATCAGCAACCAGGACGCCGTCAGCAACCAGAACGCCATCGGCGACGAGGACGCCAGTCGCCAACAGGTTGACTGAACAGAACGGTGTGCCCACACCGAGTGTGGTGCCGTTACTGACCATGATGTTCTCGCCAACGAGAACGCCCTGGGTCAACTTGGTGGCATCGGCAACCAATACGCCGTCGGCCACAAGAACACCATCAGCGACCAGAACACCATCAGTGACCAGAACGCCATCGCCGACTAATACGCCATCGTTAATCAACACGCCTTTCGCATAAACCTTCTGGTATTGATTGATGAGCGCTGGTCCGGTTGCATAAGTCTGGCCCACGATTGCGCCTTGCGACCACTGGAACGTGTAGACACCGCCCGGGACCGCGATGCTGGTTTGCGGCAATGGCGCCGGACCAGTCAACAGCGACGCTCCGAGCGTGGTCGAGCTGTTGATCGTGGTGCGAACAAGCTTCGCGAGACGGATGGCGCCGTCAACGTTGAGCTCGCCCGAGCCCTGCTCGAACATGTTGTAATTGGGAAGCTGTTGAGCCGTGTACATCAACAGCACTTTGATCAGATTTGGGGTGAGAGTCGGATTGGCTTCAAACATCAGAGCCGCAGCTCCGGCCACCAGCGGAGAAGCCATCGAGGTACCGCTGAGCATCATTTGTTTGCGGGTCGCAACGCCGCTGACTTTAACGTCCAGCGCTGGGTTCTGTGTGAGCAGGTAATTATTAGGCGACTCCGCAAAGATTGTTTTGTTACCGGGAGCTGCGATTTCCGGTTTGACGAGGTTGTCGTAATGATTGACGCCGTTTTCATCAGTCCAGAAGCTGCGCGTCGGACCACGCGAGCTGTACGTAGCAATCGTGTCGTCGCCGCGCTGATCAGTTCCGCGCGTGTCGACTGCGCCGACCGTAATCACCGACGGTTCATTGGCGGGCGAGTGAACTTGTCCATAAATCTTCTGGCCCGCGCTGTTCTTGCCGTTGTTACCGGCCGCGGCCACAACGACGATGCCACGATCGACAAGCGCGCGTGCCGCAACGCAAAGCGGGTCAAACTTGTATGAGTTGATTGCCGGCATGCCGAGGCTGAGGTTAACGACGCGAACGTTGTAGAGCGTTGCATTCGAAAGCAGCCAGTTCATCGCCGCGAGAACGTTCGATACCGAGCCGACGCCCTGGGAATTCAAAACGCGCAGGTTGACTATTTTGGCTCGGGGGGCGATGCCGATGTATTCACCGTGCGCGACGATTCCGTTTCCGGCTGCCGCCGCTGCGACGTGGGTTCCGTGACCGTACGGATCATCCGTGCGGCCTTCACCAGTGAAATCCTGACTAACGACGATTCGTGACTGTCCGGTTACGGTGTCAGTGAATGACGTGTGTGCGGCGTAGATACCCGAGTCAACGATCGCGATTCCGATTCCGTTTCCGTCGAGTGCGCCGTCAGCGCTCATCGAGCGCACGTTATTAGTGCCGGTAGTGGTGGTGACGTGGCCACCCAGAGTCATAACTTCGCTGTCGAGTGATATGAAAGCGACTTCAGGAAAATTAGAAAGAGCATCAACTACGTTAGAGGGTAATTCGAGGGCAAAAGAGTTGAGGTTGTTGAAATGTCTTCTGATCTTGATACCGTTTGCAGCCAGCATGGCGTTGAGTTGGCCACTGGGCTTGTCGCTGAGCTGGAGGATTATTTTTACGAGGCTACCGCTGTTTTTGCCGGCGAGCATTTCGCTGAGGTTTGAGGCGACCTTAACCGGCTTGGCACCCTGGCTTCCGCGGGACTCCTTGCCATTCGCGTAGGCGGTGAAGACGTTGCCGCCCAGCAGGCTTGGTCCCAGTGTGAGGCTTGCCAGCAAGGCCAGCACCAGGAAGCGTTTTGTTCTATTAGTCGATGTCACGATTTCGTCAATCTCCGTACTGAGTTTTCCAGTTCTGGACAAACAACTGGCGCATCCGCCTCTGCGAGGACCGTGCCATTCCTGCGAAAGTGACGTAGAACGTTGTGTAGCAACAACTTAACTGTTTTGTGCGCGTAACTGTGGATGGACCAACCGCTGACCGATCTGCTCAGGTTGACTGGTCCTTCAAATCACTTTGATAGAATCGGGCTATGCTTCAAGCGATTCCTGAAGAGATCGAGGTCCATCGCGATCGCATGTGGCGACGCGATCCTGAAAACCGTGTCGAGGACGTTTACACCGCCGAGCGCTTCATTGAAGAGGTCGGATTCTGTGAGACTTTGACTGACTCGCGCCGCCCCGGACCGTCGCTTTACGTCGCAGTTTGCGGCCGGCGGGATGCGCACATGCCGCGCAACGTGCAGAAGGATCCGGAGAGTCGCCTGGCCTGGGCCATCAAGGACGATGTTATGCGCCGCGGCAAATGCTTTTATGGAAAGCTGCTGCGCGGTCGCTCGACGTTTATCGCGCCGCGTTTGATTCCATTTTTCAATGCGCTTTGGGGAATGCCGCGCAAGCAGGAGAAAAAGATGCTGTCGGCGGATGCGCAGGCGATACTCAAGATCATGCGGCGTGAGTGGGAAATGGCGTCGCGTGACTTGCGCGAGGAGAGTGGGATTCTGCCACGGGCGCGTTTTGATAAAGCGATGACTGAGCTACAGCGGTCGTTGAAGTTAATTCCGACGGAAGTGCTGTACGAGCCGACTTTTACTTACATTTGGTCAATTCCCGAGGCGCGTTTTGCTGATCAACTCAATGAGAATGTGGGAAGAGATGAGGCGTTGAAAGAGATCGCGCGTTCTTATCTGGTCGGAGCCGGAATGACCTTACGTGGGGAGTTGGCGCGCGTCACCGGCCTCCGCTCACCCGAAGCCGGATTGGGAAACTGGGGACTTGTTGACGAAGGCTTCGCCGATCGCCTCGCGCCCGGCGTTTACCGTTTAAGCAGTCTCACGCAGCGACGCAACGGCGCAAAGTAGAACCGCAGGCGTTGCGCCGTTGCGTCGCTGCGTGAGAAAAAGTCATTCAGCGCCAAGCAGCTTGGGATCTTTCGCCTCGGCATTCGCCTCACGCAGCGCCTGCTGCTCCAACTGCGCAATCTCCAACACCAGCGGCAACTGGTCCTGCGCACTCCCCAATCGCTGCATCATTATGTCCGTTTCGCCTTCAGTAAGCGTGCGCCGCGCTGTCGCCTCGATCGTCTGGAGTCGCGTCTTTGCCTTAGCGAGGTGATCGGTCGCCTGTTGTTTCAGGTGTTGCAGCCGCTCATGGTCGCCCGCTAACTCCTTCTGTAACGAAGCAGCTTCGGGCGTGTGGAGCGTCCGTGCCTGGTTAATTTGCCGCTCAACCCTTAACATTTCCCGCTTGGACCGCGAAATAACGCGGGACGCCATCAGCCGATTCGCCAGTGTTTCGAGATAAGCATCCGCTAAAAGCGGGTTACTCTGCTCGATTTCCTTCAACGCGGCCCGCTCCGCGGACGTCAATTCCGAACGGAACCATACAACCTCACTCGCCGTGATTCCATCCGATGCTAACCGGTCTCGTAATTTTGAGAGCCATCGCTTGCGATAAAGAAATAGCAGCAAGGCGATTACCAGTCCCAGCGCAAAACCGAGTGTCAAAGAGAGGCCGGCCAGCAAAAGATAGACGGCAGCCGTATCTGTAGCTGTCGCGGAAAGAAATAGGACAAGGAATACCAGCGGGGCCGGAAGCGAAGTCGCTGCCATGGCAATCCAGGGCGCAACTTTCAGCAATCGTGCCGTCGTGGCATCTTTGCCGGAAAGTTTTCCTTTCGACTGGTTCGTCACAAGCGCTTCCTTCATAACATCAGTATAATGTCGCCCGTACCATAGAGGAAATTCAATGAAGACGCTCCGACGACTCCACCTGAACGTTCTGCAGTTGTCCATCACCATTGGCTTTGTCGTGTTCGCCTCGTCAGCCTTTGCCCAGCCTCAAAGTATTACGGGCGACGGCGCCAGCCGCGGTCCCGGCAAGCCGGTCACCGTTCCGGTTACGATCCGGGTGAAAGAGGAAACTGAATTACAGAATATCGACTTATCGATTCACGAAGACGGCGAGCCGCAGACGATCATCTCGCTCAGAGGTATCGGCACCAATTCCCCGATCACACTCGTGGTGTTGATTCAGGAAGATCTTGTGCCGTCAGTCGGAAATGAGATCAAGGATATGGCGGAGTTCATTCGCAAACTGCCAAAAGGTTCGCGAGTGATGGTGGGTTACCTGCGCACCGGGAGTCTTCAAGTCAAACAACGATTTACGACCGATCTCGACAGAGCGGCCAGCGCGCTGCGACCACCGACAGGCTCCGCCACCAACAGTCCATACAATCCTTACGTTGAAGTTATCGAAGCGCTGAAACGATTTGAAGGGCAGCCGCTCGGCCGCCGTGCGATATTGCTCGTGTCCGACGGTTTGGACATTTCGCGCGGTGTTGATTCGTCATCACCGACGCAGAGTGTCGACTTGCAGCGGGCAATAAATGAGTCGCAGCGACGTGGAGTTGCGATCTACAGCTTCTACGCGCCGACGATTGTGGCGGCGGCGAACCCGGTACTCATTAGTAATGCGCAGAGCTCGTTGCAGCGCTTGTCGGATGAAACTGGCGGCATACCTTTCTTCCAGGGCACGGGCGCGCCCGTGAGTTTTGTGCCCTTCATCCGCGAGCTGGACACATCGTTACAGAAACAGGCCGCACTGACTTTTCTTTCGACACATCTCGGCAAGGGATTCCATAAGCTCGAGGTGAAATCCTCGACCTCGGGTGTGCGCGTCGCGTATCCGTCAGGATATGTGAGGTAGGACCTACTGAACAGTCGCAGCCAGAAGCGATCCGCGATGATCGCTGGCGATCGCCCAGCCGTCAGCCAATTGTCCAATCATGCCGTGAAAGTGGATCTCACTGCCGCTTAGCACCACGACTACATCGCCCGCGTGGTAACGCGGATCTTCGAGCCGGAAACGAATCACCGTCGCCTGCCCGTTTGCCTGTTCAACTGTTTCGAATTGAAAGGTGTCAGCGTCAGCGACGTAGGTTTGTGAATTATTAGCGACTCTTTGCTCGTCCGGCATTGGTTGATCCTCTCGTGTTACTTGGGTAGGGTCAGTACCACCTGCGGTAGCGGGTGGGTGCGTAGCCCTCAATAGTCGCCGGACGGCTGCGCACCCACCCGCTACCGCAGGTGGTACTGACCCTGACCCTACCCAAGCATCTGACTTAGTTGGGAATCTGCTCGGGCATTAAATAACGCCGCGCCTTAGCTTAGCAAGTTGACCGGTCAGAATCAGTTTGACCTGCCAGCGTGACCTCACAAGCTAATTACCTCTCAAAACACGCCAAAAACAGAACGGCACAGGCCATGCACTTCGGCTCGACGTCATTTATGTCTTTCCATCCCGAGCTGAGGGTTTAACGGAGAATGAAAAATTTGAAGTCATGGCTAGCTGCTTCACTGCTGATTGTCGGCGGCTTGGTTTATTCGCTTTGCCTGAGCGGCGTTGTGACGAGCACCGTAAGCGCTGAGTCGCAACGGTCGAGCCCAAACTCGCGACGCAAAGACGAAAAGATCTCAGGCACGCTCCGCGGCCGCGCCAGCAGCGAGAACGTTCAAGTCATCATTCAACTCAACTCATCGCCAACCGGTCGTTTGAACGCACTCTTGCAGCGTAACGGCGTTCACGTGAAAGACGACTTCCAACAGCTCAATTCGTTCTCAGTCGAGCTGCCACTCAGCGTGCTGAGCGAGCTGGCAGACTTCAGCGAAGTCCATTTCATTTCCGAAGACCGAGACGTCCACATGACCGGCCACGTCGAGAAAACTACCGGCGCGGCATTCATGCGAACGCAATCCGGAAACAGCGGACTGAAAGGTAAGGACGTAAACATCGCAGTGCTCGATTCCGGTATCGACAAGGACCACCACCAGATCGGAAGCAGGATCGACGCGCAGTTTGATTTCACGGGCGAGGGCAGAGTTGACGATCCATATGGTCACGGCACACACGTCGCTTCGCTGGCCGCCGGCCAGAATCACGTCGCGAACGGCGCTTACACAGGTATCGCTCCCGAAGCAAAAGTGATCAATCTGCGTGTGCTGAACGCGCGCGGCGTCGGGGCGGTGTCAAATATTCTGAAAGCGCTGAACTGGATCCTCGCGCCCAGCGATCCAACGAAGCCTCTCGGCGAGAAGAACTATCAGAAGTACAAGATCAGAGTTGTGAATATGAGTCTCGGCGCGCCGGCAGTGGATTCGTACAAAGACGATCCACTGTGCCTGGCTGCGCGGCGTCTGGTGAACACTGGACTTGTTGTTGTCGCTGCGGCTGGTAATGACGGCACTGACGCCACCGGACGCAAGATCTACGGACGCATTCACGCTCCCGGAAACGATCCTTCCGTGATCACTGTTGGCGCGGCGAACTCTTTCGGCAGCGATGTGCGTGCTGACGACGGCGTCACGACTTACAGCTCGCGTGGCCCAACGCGCAGCTATCGCACCATTTTCGGCGTCAAGTACTACGACAACATCATCAAACCGGATCTCGTTGCCCCAGGTAACAAACTCATCGCGGCTGAAGGTCGATCCAATCGACTCGTTACTGATTATCCGCAGCTCGAATGCACTCCTTCGAGCAACAGCAATCACAAGATGATGAGAATGAGCGGCACGTCGATGGCGACGCCGCTGGTCGCCGGCGCTGCCTCGTTGATGTTGCAGGCGAATCCAAAGCTCACGCCAAACCTCGTCAAGGTGATCCTGATGTACACGGCCCAGCCGCTTAACGGGTACAACATGCTCGAACAAGGCGCAGGGCAGCTCAATATCGAAGGCGCGATCCGCCTTGCAAAGCTCGTCCGCACGGATCTCTCAAACTCGACTCCGGCGGGCTCAAACCTGCTGATCACGACTGTTCCTCCCGTGCCTGCCACGACGCTTGATGGTTACACCTTCCCGTGGGCCCAGGGCATTCTTCTGAATCGCGGCTATGCGACGGGTATCAATCTGATCACGAATTATCAACGTATTTACGATCTCGGTGTGGCGATTGGTGACGGCGTGGCGATTGGCGATGGTGTCGCGAGCGGTGATGGAGTTGCGATTGGCGACAACATTCTGACGAGTACTGGCGTGGCGATTGGCGACGGCTACATCTTCCTGCTGGGCTCGAGTCTCTCGACTGGCGTCGCAATTGGTGATGGCGTTGCGATCGGTGACGGAATTATGTTTTCGGACGGCGTCGCGATCGGAGATGGAGTCGCTATCGGAGACAGTGGTCCAATCTGGGCGCTGTTAGTTCTCACAGATGGTGATCAGGGTAACGACATGGATGCCGTGCAGGAAGACGGCTCAGTGCAGTAGTTGCGAGGACAAAATCATGGCCAGCGTAGCATGTAAATTCGACAGCACTTGCATCCCGCAGCAAAACCAGGTCGTTTCAGCGTGGCAGCGCGATTCGCTCGAGTTCGCGCCGGCAGCAGAGGGAACGGAAGAAGAGATCCTTTCCGCGCTCGCCGTACCCACGTTAACGAATGTCGTGATGGCTGGATTTGTTCGCGACAACGGTTTGGTTAGCGCGCAAAACCGCGGGCGCTTTTACGTATGCCGCAACACGGGTGACAAGCTCGAAGGCGTCGCGCTCATCGGGCATTCAATTCTGTTCGAGGCGTCCAGCGATGGCGCCATCGAGGGATTCGCTTCGGTTGCGCGTCGCGATCCTTCACCTCATTTGCTCATGGGCGAGCACAGCGCTGTGCAGCGCTTCTGGAGCTACTACGCAAATGACGAACAAGCGCCGCGTCACGTTTGTCCGGTGCTTTTCCTGCGGCGCGGTGAACAGTTTCAGTCACGACAAGACGTTCCTGAACTTCGTCTCGCTCGGCCCGAAGATCTGGAGCCGATAGTTCGCGCTCAAGCCGCGATGGCAGTCGAAACGAGCGGCGTCGATCCACTGCGAAAAGATCCGATCGGATTCCGCCAACGTTACCTGCGTCGCATCGACAACGGTCGCGTGTGGGTGCTGATGCAGAACCGTCGACTGATCTTCAAGTTAGACGTGATCACCGAAACGCCTGACGCCACTTACATCGAGGGTGTGTATGTCACCCGTGAAGAAAGAGGTAAGGGCGTGGGCCAAAATTGTCTGGCGGCGGTCGGTCGCAAGTTGCTCGAGCGGACGAAGGCGGTTCATCTGTTTGTCGAGAACGAAAACACGCGAACGATAGCGTTCTATCTAAAGCTCGGCTTCGACATCGCCGGGCGTTACGATCTTCTCTACTTCTAAAGCCCCAAAACTCACTCACTCGTAATCGCAATGGGCAAACAGCGGTTCATCAATCGGTACATGTGGCTGGTGGTCGTCGCCGGTACGGCGATCTTCTTCCATTCACTTTGTACGCTGCCTTTCGCGAGACTCGACTTCCGCTTTTGCCTGTTGTTCCTGCTAACAGTCGTCATCAGCTCACGCATCGCGATCAAAGTGCCGCGCGTGAACACGACGATCACAGTGGCAGACAGTTTTGTCTTCCTGACGCTTCTTCTGTATGGACCAGAGGCTGCGGTGATTGTCGCTGCGGCTGATGGACTGAGCGCTGGACGGCATCTCAGTAAGCGTTGGATCACGGTTTTGTTCAACGCCGCCGCCGCCGGATCCGCTGCTTTCATCACCGGCGCGATCGCACGACTGCTCTTCGGGGTGGATTTTCACGTCGACACGCAATCCTTATCGACCTCTTTGGTGCTCCTGAGCACGGTAGCTTTCAGCCAGTATTTAGCCCACACGTGGATCGTGGCGATTTGTATGGCCTGTAAGTCGGATCGTCCAGTCTGGCAGACGTGGTCCAAACATTACCTTTGGTCATCGTTGACTTACTTCATCGGCGCGTTCGTCGCCGGCGGCATCATCAAGCTTGAGACCACAGTCAGTTTTTATGCTGTGCTGGCGCCGCTGCCGCTGATCTCGATCATTTACTTCACGTACGAAAAATATCTCGAAGACATTCGCGCGACTGCCGCACAAGCCGAACGCGCTGAACGTGAACGCGCCGAACAAGCCGAGCGACACGTCGAAGAGCTCAATCGTTACGTCAAGAAACTCGAGAGTGCGGGCAGGGAACTGGAGGAGAGTCGCGAACACTTTCGCCACGCTGCTTTTCACGACGCCTTAACCGGATTGCCGAATCGATCTCTGTTTACAGATCATTTACGCGTTGCACTGCGGCGGGCGCAGCAGCATGAGAAGTATCTGTTTGGTGTGTTGTTCCTGGATCTCGATCGCTTTAAGAACATCAACGACAGTCTGGGCCATCCGTGCGGTGATGAGTTGCTGAAACTCGTCGCGCGCCGGCTCGAATCGTGTATCAGACAAACGGATATGGTCGCGCGTTTCGGTGGTGACGAGTTTGCGATCCTGCTCGATGCGATTCAGGATGCGTCAGACGCCGTGCGCGTCGCCGAAAAAGTGCAGCAAGCGATCTCCGCGCCGTTCAAGCTCGCCAGTCACGAAGCGATCACGACCGCCAGCATCGGCGTCGCGCTCAGTACGTCAGGATATACAGAGGCGGAAGACATCATTCGCGACGCGGATACGGCGATGTATCGCGCGAAAGATCGTGGCAAAGCGCGCTGCGAAATCTTTGATACTGCAATGCACACGCGCGCCGTCACGCTGCTGCGACTCGAGAGCGATCTGCGACGCGCGCTCGAGAAGGATGAATTGTGTGTTTATTACCAGCCGATCGTTTCCCTCGCGAGTGGCGAGCTGCACGGCTTCGAAGCGCTCGTGCGCTGGCAACATCCCGAACGCGGAATCGTTGCGCCTGACGACTTTGTCCCACTCGCAGAAGAGACCGGACTAATCCTGCCGATCGGTCTGCGCGTATTGCGGGATGCTTGCAACCAGTTGCGGAAGTGGCAGCAATACTCGTTGTCTCACCGCGACTTGATCATGAGCGTAAATCTTTCCGGTAAGCAGCTTATGCAGCCCGATCTGATCGAACGGATTGAAGAGGTGCTACACGAATCTCAGATCAATCCGTGGCACCTGAAACTCGAGATTACCGAGACGGTGGTGATGGAGAATCCGGAGCTGGCGGCGGTTACGCTTGCGAAACTTCGCAGTCTCGGCGTTCGCTTGAGCATCGATGATTTCGGCACCGGATACTCTTCATTGAGTTATCTCAACCGTTTTCCGGTTGATACTTTGAAGATCGATCGCTCGTTTGTTACGAGCATGAATGCGGCTGATGAGAACCTCCAGATCGTAAAGACGATCATAACGCTCGCAGGCAATCTCGGTATGCAGGTTGTCGCTGAGGGTGTTGAGACTGAGGAGCAGTGGGAGCAGCTTAGATCGTTGAAGTGCCAGTACGGCCAGGGCTTCTTGTTCTCTAAACCGCTGGAGGTTACCGACGCCGACCTCTTCGTCCTCAACAGCGCACGTGCCGGGTCACTGGTTGAGCTCGCCGCCGTCGATTTCGCCATGTAAGAATTAGCCACGGATAACACGGATTTGATCCGGATTTTTCCGTGTCTGCAAGAAAACCCCATTATTCTCACAAGAACACGACAAGGTGTTCTCCAACATTTCGTTACGATTTCCCTTTAAATCAACTTCTGCAGTTTGCATTACTCGTACCCGACACCCGTACCCCACAGGCGGTAAAACATTGGAGCCCCCGACGATACGACGAACGATAGTTTGTCGTGGCTCCGTTTGATGCGAGGAAAAGCAGATGACCCGTCAAAACAATCCCAAGCTCGGAAGAAATATTATATGGCGCGCATTGATAGCAGTTGGTTTCGTTCTCGCGCTGCTCACACTTGCGCTGCCCGGCTTCTTTAACACGCGCGCATCCAACCCGACCGGCGGAACCCTTAATCCGACGGCCACCACACCCATCACCTGGACCGGCACGGCCGTCGCAGGTGGAGCTATCAACGCACCGCTGCTTATCGGTGGCGAGGATCTGTGTCAGGAAGGTTTAACCTGCGACACGTACACCTTAACCGTAGGTGGAACAACAGCCGACTGGGCCGGCAAGCTGATTCACATAAAGATCGAATGGCAGCTTCCCGTCACTGATTACGATCTCTACATTCACAAAGACTCGAACTCCGGACCTGTCGTCGCCAGCTCTGGTCGTGGCGCAACGTCGCCCACTGACCCACTGACGTGGGAAGACACGACGATCGATCCATCGGTTAGCGGCACCGGCGTCTATACGGTTCGCGCAGTCTACTATTTAGCGACTGCAGTCGATCAGTATCACGGCAGCGCGACGATCGAGAACAAACCCGCGCCGCAACCAACACCGACACCGTCAACCGAAACCGCGCCACATTACACGAGCTATGCAGCGCCACCGGCGATGGGTAACTCGGCTGGCGAGCCAACAATCGGCGTGAACTGGAACACGGGCGCGGCAATGTTTGTATCTTCGTTGCAGACGTTGCGCATCAAGTGGGACGACACGGCGTCACCGGCGCCGGCTACGTGGGAGGACGTCAGTGCGCCAAACACTTCGCTGACCTCACTTGACCCGATCCTTTTCACGGACAGTGATGCAGGACCAAACCGCACTAATCGTACGTTTGTTTCGCAACTCCTCGGCAAAGCGAGTGCGATGGCATTCACCGATAACGACGGAGCGAGCTGGACCATCAGTCAGGGCTCGGGCGTCAACTCAGGCGTGGACCACCAGACGATCGGCGGCGGTCCTTACGCGAAGAATTCCGACGGTAGTCTCAAAGGTGGTGCGATTCAGCTACCCGGACTAAACGGGCAAATCTATCCGAACGCGATCTACTACGCTTCGCAGGACGTCGGTCTCGCGGAGATCGCCCGTAGCGACAACGGTGGTCTGACCTTCGGTGTGGCGATCCCGATGTGGACGCTCGTGCAATGCGATGGACTGCACGGTCACATCAAAGTTGCACCGGATGGCACTGTCTACGTGCCGAATAAATCCTGCGGCGGCAAACAGGGCGTCGCAGTTTCAGAAGACAATGGTCTCTCGTGGACCATTCGCACGATTGATGGCAGCACCGCAGGGGACACCGATCCATCAGTCGGCATCGGCGCGGACGGCACAGTCTATTTCGGCTTCGCTGATGGCGATGGACATGCTCGCGTTGCCGTATCACACGATCGTGGCGCGACGTGGCAAAACGTGCAGGACGTCGGCGCTGCGCAGGGCGTTCAGAACACTGTTTTCCCGGCGGTGGTCGGCGGCGATAGCAATCGCGCGGCGTTTTTCTTCCTTGGCTCGAGCACGTCGGGCGCGAATGGCAGAGGAACTGATCTGGCATTCCCCGGCACCTGGTACGGTTACATCGCGACGACTTACGACGGCGGTGTAACCTGGGTGACAGCTAACGCGACGCCAAGCGATCCAGTGCAGCGCGGCGTGGTTTGCACGAATGGCACGAGCTGCCCGTCAGGCACGCGCAATCTCCTCGACTTCAACGATGTTACTGTGGATAAACAAGGCCGTGTGCTCGCGGCGTTTGCGGACGGTTGTGTAACTGCCGAATGTATTCGCGGAGTCGATCGCAACAGCGACGGCAAGATCGATAGTCTCGACAATGACGGCACAGACAAAGCAACCATCATTCGACAGACAGGCGGTAAGCGTTTGTACTCGGCATTTGATCCGCCTGCAAACGCAAAGCCGGAGCCGCCGTTGCTCGTCGCGACCAGAGATGGCGATGCGGTGGAGCTGGCGTGGTCCATACCCGAAGATGGCGGCTCGGCTATCACGGGTTATCGTCTGTATCGCGGTGTCGAAGGTGGTGCGGAGAGTCTGCTGTCGAGTTTCGGCGCAGATGTTAATTCTTACGTCGACAACGATGCAGGAAGTGGAAACTTTTACTATCGCGTCACTGCGTCGAATGCGAATGGTGAGGGCACATCATCGCCTCATATCACCCCGGCAACGAACGAAAGCGCGTGCAATGGTTTGGGTGTCACCATCATGACTGACCCGGCCGGAGACGCATTGGACCAGATCGGCGGTCACGACATTCGCTCGCTGCACATCGCGGAACCGTATTCCGCAGACGGTTCGCAAAAACTCGTGTTCAGTTTGAAGACGGGCGATCTCGCGGATCCGCTCACTCCAAACACGCAGTGGCGCGTGTACTTTACCGGCGCCGACAACAATGGATACTTTGTCGATATGAGAACTGACCTGCTCGGAGCAGTCACGTTCAAGTACGGCACTTACATCCACAAT
>Ga0134121_10003036_pt1 | contig 14177 bp, 10 predicted proteins | sample KB301_FD_96463 | JGI IMG/M metagenome (GOLD analysis project Ga0134121, IMG submission 96463) | Terrestrial soil microbial communities without Nitrogen fertilizer from Kellogg Biological Station, Michigan, USA - KB3-0-1 | ecosystem: Environmental > Terrestrial > Soil > Unclassified ...
CAAGTCGCGCCGGTCATCAGCCGCACCGGTAGCTCACGACGAGCGGCTCCGCGAACCTACGGGGTGCACGGATTCTGCGCCGCGGTCGGCCGCTTGACGACCAGGTACACCGTGCTCCATAGCTGCACCGCGTTGGACTCGTCGACGTCGCTGAGGTTGTAGCCGAACGCGCGGTACTCGAGCTCGCCGCCAGCCTTGGGCGCCCAGCTCCACAGCTCACCGGCGCGCACCTGCTGGGCGGCGTCGATGGTATCCCACAGCTTGCACTCGGCCTTCTGCAGGTCGTCCCTCGTCCCCGGTCCGATGTCGGTGCGCTCGATCTGGCGACGCAGGCCCGACGCCAGCAGCGCCTGCTGCCACGACCAGACCACGGCGCCGTGATACTGCGAGTTGGTGAAGATGCTGCGAATCTTCACGTTGGGGACATCATCGTTCGGATCCTTGAGGTTCTTGGGATCGGTAACCGTGAAACTCTCGGCGGCGAGCGCCGGGTTGGCCACCATCACGCCGACCTTGGACATGAGGCCCGCCGGGAAGTCCTTGCTGAGCGTCCTCGCCACGCGCGACAGGTATGCATCGGACGGCTTGGCAAACTCCATGACGAAGCCGTGATCGGTATGCATGATCGGCATCGGCGTGCCCGCGGCATCGAGCGAGATACCATACGAGCTGTACTTGCTTCCGGGCTCGGTCGCCTGCAGCTGCGTGGCGGTATCGGTGATGCCCACGGCGGCGGCGTAGTTCGTGACGTTAGCCTGGACCGTGGCGAGCGGATCCTCGATGCGAAACAGCTCGTCCACGTTCTGCCACTTGCCGAGCACGCGCGCGGCTTCGTTGGCCTTGGCGGTGTCCCCGAAGCGCGTGTACAGCGTCACGGCGGCGTCGAGCGCCCCGGGAGCCAAACCGACGTTGACATCGAACGGATAGCGGCCAAAGGCAATGCCGAGATCCGAATCGCGCCAGTCGCCCACCGGCACGGTGTTCTTGAGCGAGATCAGCTTGGTCTTCTTCTGTGCCGGCGCGGATGCATCATCGGCAAACGGCAAGGCGCGATTGACCAGGAGCGCCAGGTTGGCTCCGATGACATCCTTGAAGCTCTTGCCGTCGCTCCGGGTACGCGCCAGGAAGGCGTCGATGGTGGCGGTGGCGGCATCCGGCGTGGCGGCTTCGGCCGTGACCTTCTTGATGTACTCGACCACCACCGGCGCCAGCATGAAGTCGTCATCGATCATCTTGTAGTCGTACCGAGGCTGACGAACGTCCGCCGGCTTGGGGGTCAGCTTGTCATTCTTCCACGCCGCGTAGTCGCCGAGCTCTTCCTCGTGAGCCACATCGCCGACCTCGACGGTGTAGTCGAAGTTCGGATCTTTCACGTCCGCGGTGAGGTTGATCCGCTCGATCACGGCGATCAGCGCGGCCTCGACGACCTCGCGCCGTAGGCCGGGCATCAACATGCGCACCGACATCAACGTGTCGCGGCCAAAGTAGGTGAGGAAGCGCCACGTGCCCGCCTCCAGCTTCTCCGCGTAGCTCAAGAACGCCAGCGCGTTGAATTCAAAGCTATCGGGTGGCTGCTGGGTGAGCAGGTTCGCCTTCTCGATCGGCGTGAGGGGCTCGTCGTTGCTGAGCGCGATGATATCGAAGCTCACGCCCTTCGAGCCCGAGATCTCGATGACCGTCTTGGGCCCGGCGGTGGCGCTGGCGGCGCAGCTCGAGCGAGCCGGGACCTCCTGGTCCTTCACCGCCAGCGTCGTGCCGGTGCCGCCCTTGATCAAGAGCTCCATGGCGTGACCGTCGCCGCCGATCTGCTCGCGCCGGATGCGCACTACATTGGATGGCAGGAGCTCGATCGTCTCGTTGCGCAGCTCGGGAAACTGCGCCGCGTTCTCGAGGCATAGCCCGTAGCCATAGTCCCGCAAGGTACGGATGTTCGCCAGGAGAGGCAGGAATGCGACGAGCTTCTGGGCATCGCTATGAATCGTCGCTCGCGCACCGTACATGTTGCGGCCGGTGTCGGCACGCACGAGGCTGGTTAGCCCCCCACCGCGAGTGATGTCAGCGTCGGCGTCGGCGCCCGCCCAGATCTCCGTGGTCGATCCGGGATTGGTGAACCACAGGCCGATGCCCTGGTTGTTGGCCGGGAACGCCGCGATGATGCGCGGATCCGATCCCGAGCGCGTCAGCAGGTGTACCGCCGACGGGCCCTGGCGATGAAAGTAATTGCGCAGATTGCCCTCCTTGACCCCGAACGCCAGCTCCTCACCTGTCGGTGAAGTGAACTGCGCCGGATCGGTAGGATCCGCGCCGTTCGATCCAAGGTCGTCGCCGCAAGCCGCGAGGCTCGCAGCCAGCAATACACGTACCCCCAGTTTCGTCATCGATAGCATTTGTATGGTTCCTTATCTAAGAGAATTGGCGTGTGCGCCACTGACACAGTGCCGGTCAGCGCACTCTTATTTGTGCTGTTGCTGTAACCTGCCAACCTGGCTGCAATCACCCGCCAGTAACTTGAGCAGATCCCGCTGCTGTGCTGCTATCCGTCGAGGTTTCCCTTCGGAGACTAAAACATCGGCCCCGCAGACCTGGTCGCCACAGCCTGCGATCTCTCGCAGATAGCGTTTTGGCCTCGCTCTGAAGCAGGCGGCACTATGGCTTCTCGCCACCACGTAGTCCAGCCCGTGAACCCGTACTAACTCTCCGAGCGGAGCGCAGGTCTGCTAGGTCTCGATTCCTGCCCTCGATGTCAACAGGGTTCGCGCACGTTACTGACGTCACGTCGCAACGCTGGGGATCTTCCGCCGTGACATCTCGATGCGCTGGGCGGTTGCCGGGTCCCGATCAGTCGCATACCGTCGCGGCCTCGTCTTCCCTGGAGATCGTCCGCCATGAAGCAGCTACTGCGTGGAATCCTGATTGGTCTCGCCGTTACCGTCGCCGCCGTGGCCGGCTCGGCCCAAGCGAAAGCCCCGCTGGCCAAGACGTCGCAACCGGGCTGGTATCGCATGATGCTCGGCGATTTCGAGATCACAGCGCTGTCGGACGGCACGGTGCCGCTGCCGATGGACAAGCTGTTGACCAACACCACCCCGGCCAAGGTGGAAGCAGCGCTCGCGCAGGTCTATCTCAAGGCGCCGGTCGAGACCTCGGTCAACACCTTCCTCATCAACACCGGCTCGAAGCTGGTGCTGATCGACGCTGGCGCCGGCGCGCTGTTCGGCCCAACGCTGGGCAAGCTGGTCGCCAATCTCAAGGCGTCGGGCTACCAACCCGAACAGGTCGACGAGATCTACATCACCCACATGCACGCAGACCACGTCGGCAACCTCGTCGCGAACGGCAAGCTCGTGTTCCCCAATGCCACCGTGCGCGCCGGCAAGGCGGAGGGCGAGTTCTGGCTCACCCAGGCCAACATGGACAAGGCACCGGACGCCTTCAAGGATTTCTTCAAGGGCGCGATGGCCTCGCTCAATCCTTACGTCAAGGCCGGGAAGTACAAGCCGATCGAGGGCGACGTCGAGCTCGTGCCGGGAATCCGTGCGATTGCGGCTCCCGGCCACACCCCTGGTCACACGATCTACGAGGTGCAGAGCAAGGGCCAGAAGCTCATGGTCTGGGGTGATCTGATGCACGTCGCCGCGGTGCAGTTCGCAGATCCGTCGGTGACCATCCAGTTCGACAGCGATTCTCCGAAGGCCGCGGAGGCGCGTAAGAAGGCTTACGCCGATGCTGCCAAGCAGGGCTACTTCGCCGCGGTCGCGCACGTCTCGTTCCCCGGCATCGGCCAGCTGCGCAGCGAGGGCACCGGCTACCGCTGGGTGCCCGTGAACTACAACGCCAACCTCAGTCCCAGCCCCAGCCCCAGCCCAGGCAAGTAACCCGGGGCGTCCTATCGCTTCGCGTTCCGCGCCGATGCCTGGCCCGAGCCGCTCGATCGGCTGGGCTGGGTGGACGGATCCAGCGGTGGCTGATCCGGGCCGTGCAACGTGGCCTCGCGCGACCACACCCGGCCTCGCTTCGCCGCGGTGAGGAACTGCCCGATCGCCTTGTCACCGGCGAGCTCGATCACGCCAGCGTCGGCAGTGACGCGCGCTAGATCGAGCAGCGGACGGGCCTCGGGTACCGCGGCGATCACCTTGCAGTGCAGAAACGCATCGCCGATCCAGCCGACTGCCGCCGGCTCGGCACGTAGATCGTCCACCGCCGTGGCGCCCGCCACGACCGCGACCGCGTCGAACAGCACCGAGGGGCCGCCGCCGAGGATATGGTCAACGGGAACGACCGTACCGTTGGTCGCCTGGGCTCCGCCGATCCTGGACGCGACCAGCTCGTAGATCGCGCCCTCCTTCTCGATGGCGCCGCCCAGCCGGGACACCAGATCGAGGTTACAGCCATCGCCGATGAGGATCCCGACCTTGCGACCCTGCAGCGTCGCCGGTGCCTTGCCGAGGATGCTGAGCGCGGGCGACGGCGGAAGATCGCGCGGCGGCACCGCTGGCCGGATCGCGTCGGCCATGCCTTGCATCCCCATCGCGGTGGCGACGCGATTGGCAAGCTCGGGCTCGATCACCTGCAGGTGTCCCAGCATGCGGGTCCGGATCGCCACGGTCGCAACCTTGGAGAGCTCGAAGGTGAACGCGTTGACGATGTGATGCTGCTCGGGTGGCGTCATCGATCGCCAGAACAGCCGGGCCTGGCTGTAGTGATCGGCAAACGTCGCCGATCGCTCGCGAACCTTGTCTCCTGGCGCGACGTGCCGGACCGTGGCGAAGCCCGCCGGGGTCTCGCGCGCGGACTCGGGCGACAGCGAGCTCGGCTCGTAGCTGACGCGCCCCGCGTCGACCGCGATCCGCGCCATCCCGTCGCGCTGGAAGTTGTGCATCGGACACTTCGGCCGGTTGATCTCGCGCTCGTGGAAGTTGGGCCCGCCGAGCCGCGACAGCTGGGTGTCGGTGTACGAGAAGATCCGGCCCTGCAGCAGCGGATCGTCGGAGAACTCGATGCCGGGGACGATGTGACCGGGATGAAACGCCGCCTGCTCGGTCTCGGCGAAGAAGTTGTCCGGCCAGCGATCGAGCACCATCTTGCCGATCGGTACCAGCGGGACGACCTCCTCGGGGATGAGCTTGGTCGCATCGAGGATGTCGAAGTCGAGCTGGTCGGCCTTGGCCTCGGGCACCGCCTGGATCGACAGCTCGAACTCGGGGAACAGCCCGCGCTGGATCGCCGTGAAGAGATCGCGGCGATGGAAGTCGGGATCCGCGCCGTTGATCTTGCACGCCTCGTCCCACAACACCGACGCCGAGCCGATCACCGGCCGCCAGTGCCACTTCACGAAGTGCACGGCGCCGCTGGCATCGACCAGGCGATACGTGTTGACTCCGAAGCCCTCCATCGTGCGGAACGAGCGCGGCAGCGCACGATCCGACATCGCCCACATCAGCATGTGCATGGTCTCGGGCATCAGCGACACGAAGTCCCAGAACGTGTCGTGCGCGGTCGCCGCCTGCGGAAACCCGCGATCGGGCTCCATCTTGACTGCATGGACCAGGTCGGGGAACTTGAGCGCATCCTGGATGAAGAACACCGGGATGTTGTTGCCGACCAGATCGAACACCCCTTCCGAGGTGTAGAACTTGGTCGCGAAGCCGCGGACGTCGCGTGGCAGATCGATCGAGCCCGCGCCGCCGGCCACCGTCGAGAACCGCACGAACACCGGCGTACGGACCTTGGGGTACTGGAGGAACGCCGCGCGCGAGTACGTGCGGGCGATGTCGTACGGCGCGAACGAGCCGTGCGCCGCCGAGCCGCGAGCGTGCACGACACGCTCCGGGATCCGCTCGTGATCGAAGTGCGTCAGCTTCTCGAGGAAGAGAAAGTCCTCGAGCAGCGTCGGCCCGCGCGCGCCGATCTTCAGCGAGTTCTGATCGTCGCTGATCGGAGTACCCTGGTTGGTGGTCAGCACGACGCCCTTGGCAAGCTGGTGAAGCTCACCTCCGGTCCCCTGCACCGCGTTGTCGGGCACCTCCACCGTGCCGTGCTTGTGATCGCGCTTCGTCATCGCGATCGTGACAGCAAGCGATGTACCAGCCGCGCCGCCGCTGCGTGCCCTTGATTCGGAACGCCTGGGCGATCGCCAGCGCGCCCCCTCGCACACCGAGCGCCCGCGCGCACCAGGCATAACCTAACCTACGCCCGGTCGCGGCGCCGGATCTGCTCGAGCAGCGTCGCTGCCTCGTCGAGCGCATGGCGCAGGCGATCGCGCAGCTCGCGATTCCTGCCGATATCCTCGAACAACTTGTCGCGGCGCGCGATCGATCGCAGCAGCTGCGTGACGCTCTCGGCGTAGCTGACGTGGCGCTCCGGATACGGCAGCTCGACCTGCCCGGACTGTCCCGGCGGCGCCGCCGGCACGGGCACCGGCTGGCCGACGACGACCTGCTTGGCATGCTGGCGGTGGCGATCGTCGAGGCGCGCGGCGGCCTCGCCCGGCAAGGTGCCGCGCCCGCCGATCGGCACGATCCGCGGTGACTCCGACATTCCCGGCGGCGGCGGCAGCGAGAAGCTCGCCCCGGAAAATGCGTCCGCGCCCGGCCGGGCCCACGGGCTTTGCTCGAGCTTGCCGTCGACGCCGACCGACGCGATCATCGCCGGATCGGTCTCGGCTACCACCGCCACGATCGTCGACGACGTCATCGTCGCCACCTCGAGCACCTGGCCTGGCCACTCGGCGATCGGCACGTCGAACATCGAGCGGTCACCGATGCGAGGATCGCTGTCGCGCGCGACCACATGCTCGCGATCGGTGCCGGGCTGGCCGCGCACCACCACGAACTTGCGGCCACGCTGCTCGTGAAACCCGACGATGTACTCGCTCGACTGCGTCTTCACGCGAAACACGGCGCTCGCGTGCTGCCGGAGATCTCCAAACATCGTATGGCGCTGCACCCGGCTATCTTACCGTGCCGGAAACCCCATCGATCGAGCAGCCATCGTGCGCGGTGTCACGGCCGGTGACCGACTTTGTTTACTCGCCGGGTGGTCCCAAGCCGCGCGCGTCACCGACCCGCGAGCCGGTCGGCAAGCTCGCGATGCCCGGCGCTGCCCACGACATCGCGTGACACCGCCGGACGCTGTGCGCGATGGGCAGCGTGCGCTTGCTTGAGCGCGCGTACGCGATGCGCGGCCTCGCCTATCTTGCGGCGGAACTCCGTGTCGCGCTCGGCTTCCCGGATCAGCGCCGCTTCGGCGATCGCCTGGTTGTCTTCGCTCTTGCACAAGAGCAGGACATCGCAACCAGCGCGCACGGCGGCGACCGCCGCGACATCCACGCCCATGTGATCGGCGATCGCGCGCATGTCGAGATCATCGCTGAGGATCACGCCGCGATAGCCGAGCTTTCCGCGCAACAGGCCGGTCACTACCTGCTCCGAGAGCGTCGCCGGCCGCGTCGGATCGAGCACCGCGAACACGACGTGAGCGGTCATGATCATCGGCAGGCCGGCGGCCGCGGCCCGGCGAAACGGCAACAGCTCGATGCGCTCCAGCCGATCCCATCCGTGATCGATGCGCGGCAGCTCGAGGTGGCTGTCGGTCGCGGTATCCCCGTGCCCGGGGAAGTGCTTGCCGCACGCGAGCACGCCCGCCGCCTCGAGCCCCCGCGCGAACGCCAGCGCGCGGCGCGCGACAGCCTCGGCATCGGTCCCGAACGCGCGATCGCCGATGATCGGGTTGGCAGGGTTGGTGTGGACGTCGAGCACCGGCGCGAAGTCGATGTCGAAGCCCAGCGCGGCGAGCTCGTCGCCCATCGCACGGCCGACCAGCTCGGCGATGTTCACATCGTCGGGCGGCGCGAAGCGATCGTGGGCGTGCATCGCCGGCCACCGCGTCGCCGGCGCGCGCACCCGCTGGACCGGCCCGCCCTCCTGGTCGACCGCGATCAGCGCCGGCGTGCCATCCGGTGCGCTGCGGTGAAGCTCGTGATTGAGCGCGACGAGTGCATCGAGATCGCATAGCTCGTTGCCAGCTCCCGGCGCCCCTGGCGGCGCGCCATCGCCCCCGGCGGTGACCTGCAGGTTGCGCTTGAACACGATCGTCGCACCGGCCTCCCCGCGATCGAGCTTCGCGCGCAGCGCGGTGGACACGGACGGGCCAGGAAATCCGACCCACAACAGCTGACCTACGTCGTCACGCACCCCGTCACACTAACTCGCCTTCGTGGATCGCCGCTACCGCGCGGCCAGTACCCTACTTCTGGAACGACTGGGCTTCCCCGACGAGCTCGAGCCGCTCGGGCAAGCCGCTCGCGCTGTACACGACGACCGTTCGCACGGCCGGAAACCTCAGCGCGATGACCAGCTCCTTGCGGCCATCCCCGTCGAGATCGACGACGCCCAGCAGATCGAGCATCACCACCGCCTTGGCGTCGGGCTGCTTGCCGGGTTCCGCCTCGGGCACGAGCCTCACGTCGTACTGCACGAACCTCGGCGTGCACGTCGCCCGGAGGTTCCGGTTCGCCGACAGCTCCTGCGCCGGCGCCCGGATGCCATCAAGCATCCCCGACAGCGGAAACAGCTCGGGCTCGCCGTCCCCATCGATATCGACGGCAAGCGCGTCCCCCGACAGGCATGCGCCGCCGGTCGAGTACCCTGGCGCCTCCAGGGGCTCGTCGGGACGCGACAGCTCGGCGACCGCGAGGCCGCACCCGTTCGTCGCGGACGTGCACCTGGGATCCTCGGTGCGCTGCCCCTGGCCCGCATCCGAGGTGCAGGGAGCTGCCCCGACGTAGGTCCCCGCGGCGACCGACTGCCCAAGGGTGATATCGGCCAGGCAGAGGGTGTCGAACACCCCGGCGACCATGCCGTCGACACCGAACGCGACGAACCGCGGCACGCTGCCGCGCTCGACGGCGTTGGTGACCTCGGTCGCGGTGTCGATCCACTGCGTCGTGCGCATCATGAGGGGCGCGACAGCCGGCCGCCCCGCGGCCCCCTTCGGACACAGTTCCCCGACGACGATCTGGCGCCCACCCCGCTGGGGTGTCGAGGGCCGCTCGCGGTGCGCTACCGACTCTTCGGGGAACGGTTTGTCTGGCCGTACGCTGGGCCCGCAGGCCCCTGACACGACAACCGCGAGAAACCAGGCAACGCGGGGCAGCTTGCCGCGGTCTTTAGCCATCGCATGCACCATATCCCTCCGGATCTAGACATGGCCAACGGGTGACTTCGTTGCCTCGTCCGTTTGACCCAGCTTTGGGCCCATGCCTATAGTCCGCCCGACTTCGGCGGGCCTAAATCCTCCGTACTTTCTATGCATTACACCAAAGGTCGTCACTTTCTTCGGGCTCCTCGGCTTCCGGGGCTTCCTCGAGCTCCCTGGGCGTTCTTGGTCGGCGTGCTCGTCATCGGGACGCCTGCCGCCTACGCGCAGATCTCTCCGGGCGGTGGCGGCATGGGGCCCGGTATGGGAGGGCCCTCACAGCCGGGCGAAGATAAAAAGGAGGGCGTCGCCGAGGCAGCCCCCAAGGCGCCCGGGCTTCTACCGACGACGCCAGCGCTCCCCGCACCGAAGGGTCGCCGCAAGCGATGGAAGCTGCTCGAGCTCGACGGCTACTACCGGGTGCGCACCGACTGGTTCAAGAACTTCAACCTCGGCTTCCCCGACCGGCCTGACCTCGGCGGTTCCCCGTTTCCGACCGCGCTCGGCTGCAAGTCGACCGTCACCGGTCACCCATGCGACAGCTCGCTGTCGAGCGCCAACATGCGGCTCCGGCTCGAGCCGACGATCAACCTCGACGAGGGCACCTCGGTCCATGTCCAGGCCGACCTCCTGGATAACCTCGTCCTGGGGTCGACGCCGATCGATCCAACGTTCGCGGGCAACTATCCTGGCGCCACCACCACCACGCCGGCGGTCACCCCGCCGCTCGGTGCGTTCAACAATAGCACACAGGGGCCGGTCTCGCAGGGCGTCAACAGCGACCGCTCGGCCGTGCAGATCAAGCGCGCGTGGGGTGAAGTCGCCCTCCCGCTCGGCATGCTCAAGGTCGGCCGCATGCCGAACTCCTGGGGCATGGGCATCCTCCACAACAGCGGCGGTGCCGACCCGATCAACGGCACGTACGACTATGACGCCGACTACGGCGACACCGTCGACCGCGCCAGCTTCTCGCTCCTGATCCCCGGCACCAACCTCCGCGCGATGGTCGCGTCGGACTGGTCGTTGACCCGGCTCGTATCGAACCAGACCTCGGCAAACAAGGGCCATGAAGGCCACCCGTTCGATCTCGACGACAGCGACGACATGAACGGCTGGGTCGGCGCGATCTCGCGGATGGACTCCCCCCAGGAATTCAAGGACACCGTCGAGCGCGGCGAGCTCGCGCTCAATTACGGTATCTACTTCGAATACAAGACGCAGTCATGGGACTACGATCTCACGGGCTTCACCCTCGGCGGCGCCACCGATGACATCAACACGCCCGCTGCCATGCAGCACTACGTGCCGCGCAGCCTCAAGGCATATTCGCCGGACCTGTGGGGCAAGCTCGGAATCGGCCGGTTCACGGTCGAAGGTGAGTTCGTCGCGCAGTTCGGGTCCCTTGACGTGCTGACCGGAGCCAGTGCGGGCAGCACCACGGGTGTCCTCACCACCTATGATATTCGCAAGTTCGGCGGCGCAGGTCGCGTCACCTGGAAGGGCCTCGAAGGCAAGCTCCGCCTCGGTCTCGAGACCGGCTTTGCATCCGGCGATCAATCGGACAACACGCCGGCAGGCGCAACCAACATCGCGTTCAGCAACCCGCTCGGTAGTGCCGGCGACACGACGCTGTCGCAGTTCATGTTCAACCGTGACTACAAGATCGACATGATCCTGTGGCGCCACTTGATCGGCGCGGTGACCAACGCCGGCTACGTCAAGCCGTTCATCCAGTACGACGTCACCAAGTCGATCATGTTCAAGGTCTCGAACATCTCGTCGTTCGCGCTCAGGCCGGTCGCCACGCCGGGCAACAGCACGATGTACGGCACCGAGTTCAACGGCGATGTCGGCTATTCCAGCGGCGGCTTGTTCGCCGGCCTGTCGTACGGTGTGCTGTTCCCGCTCGGTGCGATGAACCACCCCGCCGACGGGACAACGCCTGCCGACAAGACCCTGAATGCCTATGGCTTTGGCAACGACACGAACGGCGACACTAACATCAAGGACGCCGAGACCGCGCACACGATCCAGGCGCGCGTCGTCCTGTCGTTCTGAGCGCAGCCTGCCGCGGTCGGGAGTGTAGCCTCGAGGCTGCCTGATGGGTGTCTGGTTCGAGGACAGCGATCTTGCGGCGCTCGCCGCGACGCATGGCAGCACAAAGAGCGACGATGTGCAGGATGGAGTAGCAGCGTTCTACGCCACGTAGCGCCTACACATTCCTACATACGCTAGCTCAGCCGCTCGCGCACCCGCGCTTGCTTCGTACGCAGCCGATCTGCCAGCACGTCGCGCCCCAGCGTCGCCGCGCGCCCCGCGCCGATCCCGAGCCAGCGCACCGCATGGCTGATCGAGCCGGCTGCCAGGAACGCCCGGCTCGCCGACAGCGCCACCGCGACGTCACCCTGATCCTCCTCGTGACGTTGCCCGAACAGCTCCTCGGCCTCATCGAGCCGGCCCACACTGACGTAGAAATCCGCGAGCCCATCGCGCACCGCCCCCACCCGCTCAGCGCCGTGCGGAACATTGCTCAGCCCCTGCGCATAGGCGGCGACGAACCCCTCGTACGCCTGCACTGCACGGTCGATCCCACCGGACGGCCACGCGAGCTCTCCCTCCGCCCCACCGGCTACGCCGTCGGGTTTCCCACCCGCAGTTCGGCTCCGCTCATTCCCCTGGCTGCGCGCCAGCGAGACCATCAGCTCGAGGAACGGCGCGTAGAACACGTAACTGTCGATCGCGCACTGCAAGACGCCGATCACCTCGTCGAGCGTGAGCTCGTCGCCCTCGTACGCTGCCGCGGCAAGCGTCGCCGCCTCGATCGCGATCCCGGAGCCCGCGAATCGTGCCCGCGCGGCGTCGAGCCCAGCCTCGCGCACGACCTGGGAGACCCGCTCGGCGCGTGCGACGTGCTCGGTGATCCCGTCCCAATCGAGCAGCGCCGTGTTCGCCGGCCGCGGTGGGACGATGAAGCCGGGACCGAAGTGGTCGTCGTACGTCGCACCATTCGCGGTCAAGGCTTGTCGAGCAGAAGCGATCTCCGCTGCTGACAACCAGCTGATCCGCATGGCGGAAGCCTACCATCGCGCCCTACGGTGGCATGGGCTATTTCTTGGTCGCCGGCTTCTTCGCCGCGTCGCTGCCGCCCGAACCCTTGCCGCCCTTGCCGCCTTTGCCACCGGCTTTTGCATCGCTCGGTACCGCGCCGCCCATCGCCCCGATCTCGTCCTCGATGCGCTTCTGGCCGCTGGCGTCCTTGCCCTTGTTGAGCTCGAGGTACTTGTGGAAGGCCTCGATCGCCTTGTCGTTCTGGTGATCCTGCTTGTACATGAAGCCGAGATCGAACCAGCCTTCGCTGTTGCCTGGATCGAGGCTGGTGGCCTTCTCGTACTCGCCGATCGCCTGCGGGATCATTTCTGGGTTCTTCTCGGTCTGCCGGCGATACGCGACCGCGAGGTTGAAGTGGAAGTTCGCCTCGTTGGGCGCAAGCGCGATCGCCTTCTGGAACGCCTTGATCGCATCGGCATCGCGCTTTGCGACCCGATACGCGACCCCGAGGTTATTCGCGAATTGCGGATCGTCGGGCTTCAGCTTGACCGCTGCTTCGAGGTCGGTGATCGCCCCCGTGATGTCGCCCTTCTGACGCCGCACCGTGCCGAGGTTGCCGCGAATATCGGCATCGTTCGGGTCGAGCGTGCTCGCCGTGATCAACGCCTTGAGCGCCTGCTCGTCCTGTTTGTTGCGGTAGTAGGCCATCCCGAGGTTGGCCCACAGCACCTTGTCCTTCTTGATCCCCTCGACAGCGTGCTCGTAGGCGCCGACCGCCTTGGGAACGTCTTTCTTGACGGTCTTGTACAGATTGCCGAGCGACGCCCAGGCCATGTAGTGCTTGGGGTTCGCTGCCACCGCGTGCTCGAGCGCCTCGATCGCCTGGTCCGTCTTGCCCTCGGCCTTGTAGGCGAGGCCCTCCTTGTAGAACGCGTCGGCATCCTCTGCGAACGCCGCGCGCGGCACAGCGACCCAAAGGCCAGTAGCGAGCAGGATCCGGGCAAACGTGGTCATGCGTCCTCCGCCCTTGAGCCTAGCAGAACCGCGAGGTCTTGCGCCCGGCGCGACGCGGGCCCGCAACCGGGGCTCCCTACTTCGCCGAGGTATCGCCCAGCTCGAGCTCGGCAAGCGCCTCGCCGCTGGCCGCCACGTCGTGCGACAGCTCCTCGAGCTGCTTGACCACCGACGAACCCTCGCTCGCCAGCCGCGCCGCCTCGAGGCCCGTCGCCGCGAGTTCGAACTTCTCGAGCGCCGCGACGTGGTTGTGCATCCGCGCGACGAGCCGCTCGCGGCCCTGGCGGATCCGGTCGCGGTAGCGCTGCTGATCGTCAAGCGCCGCACGTGCCGACTGGTACTGCGTCTTGACCTCGCTGTCGGTCGCCGCGGCGATCCGTTGATCGAGATCGGCCATGCGCTGCGCGAGCTCGGCTTCGCTCGGGCCGATGATCTTGACGTCGGCGCTCCTGGCGGCGACCTCGAGCGTCTTGAGCACGCCGTCGCGCACCAGGTTCTTGCCGGCTTCATCAGTGACCTGATCCTGCGCGGTGTTCCAGATCGTGGCGGCGCGCGCGCAAAGGCCGCGCACTTCGGCATCAAGGTTCGCCGGGAGCTTGCTCAGCGCGGCCTTCACCGGATCGATGACGAGCTGGAGGTGGCGCGGCAACATCGCCAGCACCCCCACCATGCCCATCGCCGCCGCCGCGACCGCGGTGGTCACCAGCGGCGACCAGTGGATGGTCTGCTTCGCGTGACCTATCCGGAGCGCGCACCACATCGCGACCAGCGTGGTCATCGCGCCGAGCAACACGCCAAGCAACCCGCGGAGCCCGCGCGGTCCACCGACGGCGAGCGCGAGCGACAAGATCGCCGCAACCGCCGCCAGTGTTGGCCAGCTCGGCGTCATCGCGAACAACGGCACCAGCGCGGCGCCCGCC
>Ga0134121_10003038_pt1 | contig 14174 bp, 10 predicted proteins | sample KB301_FD_96463 | JGI IMG/M metagenome (GOLD analysis project Ga0134121, IMG submission 96463) | Terrestrial soil microbial communities without Nitrogen fertilizer from Kellogg Biological Station, Michigan, USA - KB3-0-1 | ecosystem: Environmental > Terrestrial > Soil > Unclassified ...
CTCGCGCACTGCCTCGACGGCGAACTGCTCGGCCCCGAGGTTCGCGACGAGCTCGCCCGGCTGCTCGCGTTCCCGGCGATCCAGGGCGGCGCGGTGACGCTCGCGCAGCGGCCCGACGCGATCGAGATCGCCGCGTGGGACGGCGACTGGCTCGGTCCCGACCCCGGCAAGTTCGACCCGCCCGTGATCCACGTCCCGCACGGCGCCGGCGAGCTGCGCGCGATCGTCTCGGCGCTGCATCGCTTCCCGATCATCGATGCGACCGAGGCCGTCGCGAAGCTCCAGGCGCAGCGCCGGATGGCGCGGGGCCTCCTGCCGGTGCCGTCGGTGCCCGGCGCTGCCGCCGAGGTCAAGCGCCGGCTCGCGGAACTCGGTGATGTCGCGCGCGCGCTCGGCCCCGGTGAGATCGCGCTGGTCGACGCGCCCGTGTCGCTGGTGCTGCTCCACGTCCACGGCGAGCTCCGCCGCCGCGCCGAGCTCGCCGGCGTGTTCCCGACGGTGTACCTCGCGATCGAAGCGCCGGATCTGGTCGCCAGGCTCGAGCGCGACGAGCGCGACGAGCGCGACGACTTCGACAATGTCGCTACTGCGCTTGCACGGCTGCGCGCGCCCGGTCAGCTCCCGCGCAGCTACGTTCCACAGGCGCAGGAGCTCGCGACCGCGCTGGTACAGCAGGTCGTCGCCGCGATCCCGCCCACCAGGCTGCCCGCGTGGGTGCGGCGCACGCTGCGCTGCGCGCTGTTGTCGAACCAGGCGATCGAGCCGCTCGCCGATGTCGCGCTGTTTCCGATCGTCACCGGCACGTGGGTCACATGGCGCGCGATCGCGGCGCAGATCGAGCTTTTCGGCGACGCATGGGCGGTCGCCGGCATGCCGGTCAACCCGTCGCCGCTCGATCCGCGGCGCTTCGTGCTGCTACTCGACGCGTCCGAGCAGCAGCTTGCGCGACGGCTCGGCCTTCCGGTGATCGAGGCCTCGCACGAGCTCGCGCTCGACCTCGTCGCGCGCACCAACCGCGCCCGCCCGCCCGCGCAGTCGCTGGCGATCGATCCGGCCGACGGCGTCCTCGCGACGATGCCGCTCGACGGTGACGGCACCTCGGGGCCACGCGGGGTCGCCGGCGTGCTCGCGCCCGAGGCCGCGCACCGGCGGGGAACCCGCGTCCACCGCGCGCTCCACCCGTTCGACCCGGTGACCGACGTCTGCCGCTGGCCGACGATCACCCTCGTCGACGACGAGCGGTTGATTCCCGATCGCACGTGGTCGCATGCCGTACAGGACGCGACGTGGAAGCAGCTCGCCCAGGCGGTCCGCGCCGCGAGCGAGACCGCCCTGCGCACCCTGTTCCAGGCACCCGCCCATGCGCTCGAGATCGAGCCGATCACCTGGACGTCGCACATCGAGCTGAGCTCGTTGCGCGAGGCACCGAACCTCCAGCTACGCGGGCTTTTGTGGCTCGCCGGCCCACCCGGCTTGCCAGGGATGGTCGAACTCCGCACCGCGACCGGTCGCCGCACGTTCGCCACGCCGCGCAGGGTCGCGGTGAGCGGCTCGCTCCTCGTCCACGCGCCGGCCGACGAACCACGTGCGCTCGAGTCCCTCGACCGCGTGCTCGACGAACTATGCGCCGCCAGCCACGCCGTCCTGGTCAAGAAGCTCGTGCTGCGCACCAACCTCGCACCGGATCTCGTCGCCGCCCACGTCGCGCACGCGCTCGCGCTCGACCGCATCACCCCGGCCAGCGCGCGCTCGATCCGCTTCGCTTGCTTCCGCCCCGAACCGTTCGATGCCGGCCAGCTCGCGGCGGTGCTACGCGGCCCGGGGACCATCCCGCTGATCGATCCCGGACCCGACGCGATCGCCAGCGAGCTATCGATCGCCGACGATGGCTCCGAGCTCGCGCGCTTCGTGCTCGCGTGGCTCGGCCCGCGGGTCAGGCGCGACCGGCGGGCGCCGCGCGCACCGCAGCCGCTACCGGCCGGCTCACCGCTACCTGCCACCCCACTGCTGCCGGCCCCCCCAGCGCGCCCGCGCCCGAGCCACCCGCTCGATATCCTGGTCGCGGCGCTATCGCGCCGGCTCGCCGAGATCGGCGTCCCCGTCGGCAAGTACGCGATCATCGAGGGCGAACGCGATCCGATCCTGCGCGTCGATGGCGGCCTGTGCCTCGCCGCTGACCATCCACAGCTCCGCGCGATCGCCGCCGCGTGCCTCGCGCGCACCGCGTGGGCGAGCGCCGCCGTCGACGCGCTCGCCGCGCACGCCGTCACCGTACTCAACGTCGCGCTGACCAGCGTGACCGACGCGACCGAGGCTCACGCGCTCGGCGCCCTGCTCGCCGGGTCGTGACGGCCCCCGTCGAGCCCCGCGTCCTACATCCCGCGTATCAGTGTGCGCTGACGTCGCCGGTGTGTACCTGCTCGCAGGAAAACCTCGCAGATTGGCAGTGACTACACATGTTCATTTGTTCTGCCCACCGGGTTCTGCGCGAACTTGACGCGGCAGGATGTCGCGGAAGCGACCAAACTGCCGCGTTCGAAGGTCGCCACTCTGCACGCCCAGAGGCTTGGTGCGGCGTATCGCTTGCATCAACCGTTTTCGGGTGGCTTCAATCCTTGGGCATACGTTGCAAGGTTCGCCGATCGATCCCGAGCAGCTGGGCGGCGGCGGTCTTGTTCTGGTCGGTGCGGGCGAGCACCTTCGAGACGTAGCGCTTCTGGAGTACCTCGAGCGTCGGCCAGTCGAAGTCGATCGCCGTTGCGCCGGACTCGACGGCGGCGGGCGCCGCTACGGGTCGCGCTGTCGGCGGAAGATCGCTCGGCAAGACGACGTTACCTCGACACATCGCGACCGCGCGCGCCATGGCGTTCTCGAGCTCGCGCACGTTCCCCGGCCAGTGATGGGCGCCGAGCACCTCGAGCGCCGCGTCGCTCAGGTCGGGGTTGGGGCGCCCCAGGTCGAGCGAGTGACGGGCGGCAAAGTGACGGGCCAGCACGACGAGATCTTCACCACGGTCACGCAACGGCGGAACCTCGAGGGTCACCACGCTCAGGCGATAGAACAGATCGGAGCGCAATCGGCCAGCCGCCACCTCCTGCGTGAGATCGCGATTGGTCGCCGTGATGACGCGAACATCAACCTGGATCGGTTGGTTGCCGCCAACCCGCCGCACCTCGCCCTCCTGCAGCACGCGCAGGAGCTGCGCCTGGACCTTGGCCGTGATGTCCCCGATCTCGTCGAGGAACAACGTACCACTACTCGCCTCCTCGAACAGCCCACGCCGGGTCGCCTGTGCGCCGGTGAACGCGCCCTTCTCGTGGCCGAACAGCTCGCTCTCGAGCAGGCTCTCGGTCAGCGCCGCGCAGTTGACCGCGACGAACGGTCCACCGGCGCGCCGGCTGCGCTCGTGGATCGTCCTGGCGACCAGCTCCTTGCCGGATCCGCTCTCGCCGTGGATGTACACGATGGCGTTACTGAGCGCGACCTGCGCGAGCTGCTTGTACAGCTCGATCATCGCCGGGCTCGTCCCGATCATCGTGCGCTTGCCGAGCACCTCGCGCGACAGCGCCTGGTGCTGGCGCTGGAGCTGGCGGCGATCGAGCGCACGCGCGATCGTCGCGCGCAGGGCCGTGAGGTCGACCGGCTTGGTGAGGTAATCGGCCGCGCCCCGCGTCATCGCGTCCATCGCGCCGGTTGGCTCGGCGTAGGCCGTCACGAGGATCAGCGGCGTCTCTGGATACTGGCGCGTGACCGTCTCGAGGAGCTCGAGCCCGCTCATCCTGGCCATCTGGATGTCGGAGATGATCAGATCGAACCTGGACTTCTCGAGGCACCGAAGCGCCTCCGTGCCATCCCCGATGACGACCGCGTCGTGGCCCTCGCGCGCGAGCACCGTCGCGAGCATGTCACGCGTCAGGTCGTCATCGTCGACCACCAGCGTCCGGTATGGAGCCATCTCGAGTTCTTAGCACGCAGTAAGATGACGCCGTGCAACGAAGGAAAACGATGCGGCCGGCGTTCCTGATCGTCATCGTGGGCGTCGCGCTGGCGCTCGTGGTCGGCGTGGACCTATGGGGCGCGCATACAGCCCAGCATTCCGCCAACCAGATCTTCAACAACGCGACGCGATCGATCGAGCTCGTCGAGGATATGCGCTGGCAACTCCATCAACTCGCGCACGCCGATGGCAAGCAGCCAGATCCCATCCTCGCCCGGATCGACGCCGATATGGTCGCGTACGCCCCACTGGCGACATACGAGAATGAGGCCGATACCTGGGCCGGTGTCCGCGACTTGCTCGTCTTGTCGCGGGATGCAGCACGCCGCGGCGACTTCGCGACCGTCAGGCAGCGCGACCCCGGGATCAGCGACGCGTTCGAACAACTCGTCGCGATCAACCACCAGGAGACCCAATCGCTCATCGACCAGATCGCCGCGGATCAACGCACCGAGACCCTCGGCGACGTCATCGCGGTCCTGGTGGCCAGCATCGTCATCGCGGTGTTCGCGATCCGGTTATCGCGGACGCAAGCACGCGAGCGTCAGCTCATCACCGAGAACCTGCAACGCATCGAAGAACGCAACCGCGAGCTCGATGCGTTCGCCGGGCGTGCCGCCCACGACATGCGCTCGCCGTTGAACCCGATCCGAGGTTACGCGGAGCTGATCTCGACCGATAACAACGCGCCACCGGAGACGCGGCGACAGGCGAGCATGATCATCAAGGCGGTGTTGCGGATGAACCGGGTCGTCGACGACATGCTCGCGCTGTCGCGCGCCGGACACCCCGAAGTGGGGTCGGCATCGGTCGCGCAGGGTGTGACGCTCGTGCGGGAAGAGCTGGCCGCGGAGCTCGCCGATGCCAACGTCATGCTGGAAGTCGACGACGTTTACGTCGGCTGTAACGATGTTTCCCTCGAGCAGCTCGTGCGCAACCTCGTCGGCAACGCCTCGAAGTATCGATCTCCGGACCGCAAGCTCGAGATCCGTGTGGCCGCCCGCCGGGAAGGCGAGCGCGTCCTGATCAGCGTGACAGACAACGGAATCGGGATGGAGCCCGAGTCGATCAAGCACGCGTTCGATCCATTCTATCGCGGCAGGCGCGACATCGTGGGCACGGGCCTGGGCTTGTCGATCGTCGAGCGCCTGACGCGCGCGCACGGTGGATCGTGCAGCATCGATCCAGATCACACTCCCGGGACCCGGATCACGGTCACGTTGCCGAGCGCGCGCGCGCGAGTTTGACGGCCGTGCATCACGCATACCTAACGGTCGGCAACACCACGTAGGTGCGGAAGGGGTGGCGAATCGCCGCGGTGAGTTGCCGCGCTAGCCGCAGCAACTGCGCCACGACCCGAAGCAACGCCTTTGCGAACAATGACTTGGGTTGGCGCGATCCATGAATTTACGAGCGCTCGGATGGTTCCTCAGGGAGCCATCCTGACGATGATCACCAAACTGCAACTACCACTACAACCACAAGCTGTCAGCCCTTCGATCTCGATCGCTGATCTGGTTGCAATCTCCTGCCGCGTGTCTCGAGTCAGTTCCTTATCCCGACACGAGCACCGGTGGGAATCCGACCGCGAAGGCAAGCTGCTGAAGTGCCCGTGGGTCGGCACGTCGATGTGGCTCGTCATCGACGACGTACGATGGTTGCACACCACCCCGGTCGTGGACATCAAGCTGATCGAGCGCGCTCTATCGGTGCAAGTCGTCGTACTCACGGAGGGCACGCGTTACCGTCTCGAGTTCGATCGCGAGGTCATCGAGCGCGTGCATCGCCGCGAACGCGGCTAGCGCTCGAACCGGAACCGCCACAGCCCGAGGCCGGCGAACACCGCGGCAAACCCGAGCAGCGCGCCGATCGACGGGGCGATGTCGGCGACCTGGGTGCCCTGGCGAACCAGCACGTCGTAGTAGCCGTCGAGCGCCCACGACTGCGGCACCACGTGCCCGAGGCTGCGCATGAACGCGGGCATCACGATGCGCGGGAACATGCAGCCGCCGACGAGGCCCATCACGAGCAACACGACCGAGCCGATGCCGCCGAGCTGCTTCTCGCTCGTCGCGACGGCGGCGAACAGGAGGCCCAGGCTGACCGCGCACAAGACGACCGAGAGCGACAGCACGACGAGCGCGACGATCGAGCCGGCAACCTGCATGCCGAACCCGAGCGCGCCGATGCCGAACAGGAACGTGAGCTGGGCGACTCCGACGACGTAGTACGGCACCAGGGTCGCGACGAGCGCCTTCCAGCGCGGCACCGGCGCGGCGAGCAGGCGTCGCCAGGTCCCGATCCGGCGCTCGGTCACGAACGACATCGCGGTGGTGAGCGCGATGAAGAAGCCGAACAGCACGGCGTTGCCGGGGACGGTCACCTGAAACGACGAGATGTGGTCGAGCGGCTTGGCAACGCCCGGCGGCGACTTCGCCTCGATGAACGGCGGCAGCTTGGCGAGCCCAGCTGGCGCCATGGCGCGCATCACGGCGCCGGTCAACGCGCCCTGGATCGGCCCGCGAACCTGCACGGGCTCCGCCAGATCGATCACGAGCTCGACGGGCCCGGCCGCCGGCACCACGAGCGCCGCGTCGTTGCTGCTGGCCGCGACCCGGCGGCGCGCTTCGTCGGCGGAGTCGACCGCGACCGCGGTGAACCCTTCGGTGGCCGCGAGCACCCGTGCGATGGCCTCGCCGCGCGCGTCCCCGGGTGCGTGCCAGATCGGGATCGGCCGTGGCTTGCCGCTGTCACCGCCGAACCGGAACATCGAGCCAAACGTGACGATGAAGATGATCGGCAGGACGAACAGGCTGATCAGCGCACCGCGATCGCGGAGCAGCAGCCAGACGTCCTTCTGGATGGCGGTGACGATCATGCCACATCTCGCAGGCCGCGGCCGGTGAGCGCGAGGAACGCAGTCTCGAGGTTGGCCTGCCGCGATTCGATCTTGGCGATCGTCGCGCCGGTCGCTTCGATCGCGGCGACGAGCGGGGCGAGCCCGGCGGTCGGGACGATCCGCAAGCGCCGGCCGTCGCGCGCGACGCTGCCGTGGTCTGCCGCGGCGCGGTCGGCGGCCTCGATGGCCTCCGGCGTCCCGGCGAGCTCGAGCTCGATGGCCTTGCCGGCGTGCTGTGCGACCAGATCGGAGACCGTGCCGAGCGCGACGATGGCCCCGGCATCGACGATCGCGACGCGATCGCACAGCGCCTCGACTTCTTCCATGTAGTGACTGGTGTAGACGATGGTCATGCCGTTCTTGCCGAGCTGCTTCACGGTCTCGAAGATGTGGTTGCGGCTCTGCGGATCGACGCCGACGGTCGGCTCGTCGAGGATGATCAGCTCGGGCTCGTGCACCAGGCCCGCGGCGAGGTTGAGCCTGCGCTTCATACCGCCGGAGTACTGCTTGACCGGCTCGGTCGCACGATCGCGCAGGCCCACGACGCCGAGCACCCAGTCGATGCGCGCCGCGAGCCGTGCGCCCGTAAGGTCGTACAGTGCCCCGAAATAGCGCAGGTTCTGGATCGCCGTCAGCTCCTCGTAGACCGCGAGATCCTGCGGCACCAGCCCGAGCTTGGCCTTGGCGACCCGCGGCTGGTTCGCGAGCGAAACGCCGCCGATCGTGACGCTGCCGCGGCTGGGGGTCACCACGCCGCACGCCATCGAGATCGTCGTGGTCTTGCCCGCGCCGTTGGGGCCGAGCAGCCCCAGGCACTCGCCGCCAAGGACGTCGAGATCGATCGCAGTTACCGCGGTGCGCGCCCCGTAGTCCTTGCCAAGGCCGCGCAATGATAGAGCGACCGTCATGGTCGTGCACCAGCTGCCATCGTCATGCCGGTCACCGTAGCGCCCGGGTCCTAGGGCCGAAAGACACGGCCCGACGAACCGTCGATCCGGGCGGATGAATCGCGGTAGAACGGCCCTATGAGGGTCGTCTCGGTACCGTGCCTCAAGGACAACTTCGCGTATCTCGTGATCGATGACGATGGCCAGTGCGCCGTCGTCGATCCCGGAGAAGCCCCGCCGGTGGAAGCCGCGCTGGTGCGCGAGAACGCGCAACTCGGAGCGATCTGGGCGACCCACCATCACCCCGATCATGTCGGCGGCGTCGCCGCGCTGGTCGCCAGGCGGCCCGGCCTCGAGGTCGTCATCGGGGTGAAGGACGCGCCGCGCACCCCGAGCGTGACGCGCACCGTCGAGGATGGCGACGAGGTCGTGCTCGGCGGCCTGCGGGCGCGCTGCATCCACAACCCCGGCCACACGCTCGGCGCGATCAGCTACGTCATCGATGGCTGCGTGTTCACCGGCGATACGCTGTTCGGCGGCGGCTGCGGCCGCGTGTTCGAAGGCGATCCGGCGATGATGCACGCGTCGCTCATGCGGCTCGCGGCGCTGCCGCCCGAAACCCGGGTCTACTTCGGCCACGAGTACACCGCGTCCAACCTGCGGTTCGCGGCCGCGGTCGAGCCCGACAACGCCCGGGTCGCCGATCGCGCAAAGTCGCTGGCCACGCCGTCGACGCCATCGACGATCGCCGACGAGCGGGCGACCAATCCGTTCCTGCGCAGCACCGAGCCCGGCGTCGTGACGGCCGCCAAGAGCCGCGGGGCCGCGGGCGACCCGGTCAGCGTGTTCGCCCAGGTCCGAGCCTGGAAGGACAACTTCAAGTGACCGAGCGAGCGAGTCCTGGCGAGTCCTGGCGATGACCGAGCCAACTGACATCGCGCTACTCGAGCAATGGCGCCAGGGTGATGCCGAGGCGGGCCAGGCGCTATTCCAGCGCCACTTCGACAGCATCTACGGATTCTTCGAGACCAAGTGCGAGGCCGACGCCGACGAGCTGGTGCAATCGACGTTCCTCGCCTGCCTGCGCGCCCGCGACCAGTTCCGCAAGGAGTCGAGCTTCCGGACCTATCTGTTCACGATCGCGCGCCACGAGCTGTATCGCGTGCTGCGCGGCCGCCAGCGCGACGGTGCGCGCCTCGACTTCCAGGTGTCGTCGATCGCCGATCTGGTGTCGACGCCCGGCACCCGGATCGCGCGCAACCAGGAGCACCAGCACCTGCTCGAGGTGCTCCGCCAGCTCCCCGTCGAGCAACAGACGCTGCTCGAGCTGCACTACTGGGAAGACATGGACATCGCCGATCTCGCCGAGGTGTTCGAGACGCCGCAGGCCACGATCCGGACCCGGCTGCATCGCGCGCGCAAGGCGCTGCGCGAGAAGATGGCGGACAAAGCCCCGCCGCGGGCGCTCGAGACCCTCGAGACGATGGACGCGTGGGCGCGCGGGCTGTCGCAGCGGGCCGCCCGCTAGCCCTGCGCCGATCAGCCCCGGGGCCCAGCGGCCCGAAGCTCGGCCACCAGCGCGCGTAGCTCGGGCGGCGCGCTGGCATGCGAGAACTCGACGGTGTGGCTGCGACCATCATCGTGGGTGATCGACAGCTCGTAACCCAGCTCGTCGGGCCTCGCCTCACCCAGGTGAGCGGGCAGCTCGGGCAGCCGCGCGGCGTCGACGAGCGCATGCATCCGCTGCCTGGCGGACTCTGCCAGGGTCTGCGTGTCCAGCGAAAGCGGTGGCTTGCGGATTCCGGCTACACCACCCGCACGTGTCAACACGAGCTTCATGACTGCTTCCTGGTTGGTGACCGTCCCTGCGCAGGCTAATGCCCCTTGCCCTTCGGCATCGGCGGCAGGTGTTCGGCGTCCGAAAGCACCTCGACCGTCATCCAGGCGTCGCGAACCGCATCGGCGGCCTGCTGCCCGAACAGCTGTTGCGCATACATGATGGTCGTGTTCGCCGCATCCACGAAGTTCGCCGTCTTGTGCAGCGCTCGCAGCGTCGCGTACCAGATGCGACCAGCCTTGTCCCAGGAATGCTCCGCGCCGAGGTTGTCACATGCCAGCACGAACGCGCGGTTCGGGATGCCCGAGTTGATGTGCACACCACCCCAGTCGCCCGCGCGGCTGTCCTCGAGGTGGTTGTACTCGGTCATCCGGCGGGGCTGCGGATCCTTGCCCAGGCGTGGATCGTCGTACGCCGTACCCGGCTCGCGCATCGAGCGCAGCGCCCTGCCCCCAACCCCATCGCGCAACAGCTCCTGGCCGATCAACCAGTCGGCTTCCTTGACGGTCTGGCCGCGCTTCCACTGCTTGACCATCGAGCCGAACACATCGGAGAACGACTCGTTCAACGCACCCGACTGGCCATGATATTCGAGCCCCGCTTCGAGCTCCGTGATCCCGTGGGTCAGCTCGTGTGCGATCACGTCGAGGCTCTTGGTGAATGGGCCGAACACGATGCCGTCACCGTCGCCGTAGATCATCTGGCGACCGTTCCAGAACGCGTTATCGAAGCCCATGCTCGGATCTTCCTGGTAGTGCACCGTCGCGTCGAGGCGCATGCCCTTACCATCGATCGACTTGCGCTCGAAGATCTGATCATAGAACCGGTAGGTGTCACCCGCGCCGTCGTACGCCTCGTTGACGGAGGGATCGTGGGCGGCGTCGCTGCCTTCGCCGCGTGCGATCGAGCCAGGCAAGTTGGAATTCCGCTGCGCATCGTAGATCGTCCGGCGGAGGCTTCCGGTACCAAGCGCGACGTTGGCGATCACCGAATAGATATTTCGTTGCTCCTGAAACCCGCGGCTTGCGAGGATCGTGGCTCGCGCGGCGGAGCGCAGGTTCGCGTCACTGTGTCCGGCCATGTGACGCAGGATGTGAGGAGGAAGAATGAAACAGCACGTGTGCAAGGGGGCTCCTTGGTTCGAGATTCACGCGGTCTACATCGAGCGCGGCTAGCGCTAGCGTGCCACGGTCGTTGCCGTTTCGTCGCAGCTGCCCGCCCATCTCTTTCGTCCCATGCCTCCGCAGGCGTGATGCGGCGTGGCGTACGCGTCATGCCGCGCCTGGCCATGCCGCGGACGGTTTCCATCAACGGTCCCCGAGAGACCTGAAATAATCCAAAATTAAGGGGGGTTGGACGATCGGTTGAGATTTTGTGCTCTCGCCTGACACAAACTCGCGGCCATCGCATCTACCTGAGCGCCCGAAACGGATCCGGGCGAAAGGTTGCTTCGTATGTCCCTCCGCATTTCTGCTATCGCGATGGTGGTGCTCGGTGTTGGTTGCGTGAACGGCGATGTCGACGAGCCGCAGGCGGGAGTCATCCAGCAGAACGTCATCGACTGCGATGAATTCATGTGTGGCACCAACTCGCCGCAGATCGCCCAGTTCGGATTCTGGGAGTTGAACGTTCCGCCGGCACTGGGCGTGGCGGGAGCCCCCAACAACGCCGGGGTACAGGTGCTCGGGTTCGTCCAGCAAAACGCCCTTTACTTGCCGAGAGTGTTCCGCGGAAGGCTCACGGCGACCAACGCCGGGGGAACGCTGTCAGGCAGCGCCCTGGTCGGTGGGTACTTCCTCCTCCGAGTTGGTGGTCACACGTTCGAGCTCAAGGTCAGCGAAGTCGGTAGCGTCGCGTCCTGGGCGCAGCCGGCATCCGGCTCGCCGCACGTCATGCTCGAGAGCTACAAGCTCGACTGGGGTGAGCTGGTGAGCGGCGGCGTGGAACGCTTCCAGAACGTCTGCACGCACCCGCCGGACCGCGAGGACCCCGACTCGCTCTCCATGACCGGGCAGTATGCGTTTCACACGCTGCTGTTCGAGGGCGATCGGATCGACGCGACCAGCAAGCGCGACACCGGCGTCGACAGGTCGTGGTTCAACCTCGGTTGCGCCGGCAGCGCGCTCGCGAAGATGGCGCTCACCGGTCACACGGAGGCGGCGCGCGATGCAAACACGTTCATCACCACGCTGGCCGAGCGCCAGACGATGCTGAAGATGCTGGCGGCCGACTATTGCGGAGACGGCACCCCGTTCACGGTCGGCGGCCAGCCGCTCAACTGGGAGGATGATCACGGCACGATGAAGCTCGCCGCGCTGATCCCGCAGCCGCCCCTGCCGCTCCTGCGTGAGGCGCGCTGGAAGGAGACCGGGGCGGTCTGCCTCGATAAGCCACGCGTCGACGTCCACCCGACCGCCGCCAGTACCCAGGTGTTCGGCTCCATTCTCACGGTCTACGAGCAAGTGAAAAACCACTGCCCATCACAATTGCCACCGCAATGTGCCGGCGCCGATTTCGACCTCGACGGCTACCACCTCCTGTCCGCAACGCCGTAGCCGGCACACCGGTGGCCCCACCGGTTCAATGGGGGCTTCGCGCGAGCGCTTCCAGCTCGCCTGCGATTGCATCGTAGCCGCCCGCGGCGCGATACCACGCGGCAGCCTCGCCGGCGAGCTGGGTCGCCTCTGCCGGAGCCGACGGCACCACGAGGCGCGCGAGCAATGCCTTGGCTCGGGCGACCCGCCGCAGGTAGTAGGGCGCCTGCTTGATCACGGTGAGCTGGTCGTAGATCGCCAGCGCCGTATGGAGACTCGAGATCGCATCGTCCGTGCGATGCAGGCGGTCCGCGCAGATCGCAGCAAACAGAAAGCCATCACCCGCGTAGAACTTGCTCCACCACTCGCTCTGCAAGCCGTTTCCGGCGCGGCGGGCTTGCCCGATAGCATCGTCGAGCTTGCCGTCGAGCGCCGCGAGATAGGCCAGGGCAATCGGCTTGCGTTCGTTGTCGACCCGCTGCATCGCTGCGCGGGCCTCGGCGGTATCGCCCCGCTCCTCTGCCAGCCAGCCGAGTTCGTAGGCGCACCGGCTGACGAGGTCGGCGGCTGCCTTGGCGTGAAACGTCTGGACACGCCCGCACACGTCGCGGATCTGCATGGCAGCCACGCCGGGGTTCGCCGCGAACACCGAGCTCTTGTACATCGCCTCGAGCGTCTTTTTGTGATTGGGGCCCAGGAGTGACACCAGCATGTCGCGCTCCTTGACGAACAGCCGATCACGTTCGGCCGGCTCCTCGACGATCAGCGCCAGGTTGCTGACTGCGGCGAGCAACTCGGTGTCGCCCTCGCGGGTTCGCGGCTCGTCGATCGCCTTCGCGAACCATGTCTTGGCCTCGGTCTTGTCACCCGCGGACATCCGCGACACGCCGATGGTGTTGAACAAGAGCGGTCGCTCGAACGCCGCCGCCCCGCCGAGCCGCCGCGCAATATGCTCGACGTACGGAATCGCACCCAGCACCACCGCCGCGTTCGCCGGCAGCCGGTCCTTGGAGACCTTCGCGATGCCGAAGATCTCGCGCGCATACGCCTCGACGAATACAACATCCTCCTGTGCATCGAGCGCGGTCGTCGCGGCTTGATCGAGCACCGGGATCGCGCGCACGGTCTCGCCGCGGACGATGAGATCGAGCCCCTGGACCAGGTACGCGCGCGCAAGCAGCGGCGGATAACCGAGCGATTGACTCTGTGCGACCACCGAGGCGGCGGCCTCTGCCACCTTCGGATCCGCCGCCTGGGCCAGCACGCGCAGCCGCGCGATCTCGCTCGCGAGCGCGCTCACGGAGGCCGCGATCTCGCGCCGTGGTGGCTCGACCGCCTTTGCCAGCGTCTCGATGAGGCAGCTCTCCGTGTCCGGCAGGCTGCGCGTCGCGACGATCGCGTTCGACAGCCGCTCGCCCGGCACGCTCGCCAGCAGATCGAGCACGGCCTCGAGGCCGACGCGCGCGCGCCCCAGACAACCCAGATCGCGTTCATAGAGCTGGGAGGTCAGCTCCCCGCGCTCGTGCGCCATACATGCGGTGTGGTGCGACAACGCCCAACGCTCGGCGTACTTCGCAAGCTCGCCGTCGAGCCGGGTCGCCTCGTCGCTGCCGTACGCGCCGAGCGTCTGGAGATGGGCGGCCATCTGTGCACGCGCAGCTGGACTCCACGCCTGTGCGATCTCCTGGTGCGAGCCCGAACACGGCTCCACCGCGTGGCCCGACGCCCGCAGGTTACCGATCACGAACGCCGCGGCGGTCGCGGCGACCGCGCCCCCCATGATCAAGCGGCGTCGCCAGATCGTCGCCGGGTCGCGTGCGAGGGCGCGCAACAGATCCGCCATCGCCGGGAACCGATCCTTGGCCTCGCGCGCCGTGCCGCGAACCAGGATCGCCTCGATCCAGCTCGGGATGTCGGCGTCCTTGCCATCGGCGTTGCGCCCGGCGAGCGCTTCGCGCAGCGACACGCAGAACGCGTACTGGTCGACCGCCGGAGTCAGCACGCCGCCCTCGGCTTGCTC
>Ga0134121_10003039_pt1 | contig 14174 bp, 8 predicted proteins | sample KB301_FD_96463 | JGI IMG/M metagenome (GOLD analysis project Ga0134121, IMG submission 96463) | Terrestrial soil microbial communities without Nitrogen fertilizer from Kellogg Biological Station, Michigan, USA - KB3-0-1 | ecosystem: Environmental > Terrestrial > Soil > Unclassified ...
CCTTGTCGTCGGCATGCTTCGCGTCCTGGGCCATGCCCACTTCGAACCACAGCTCCGCGGCCTCTGCCGCCGACACGTTCGTGGTGCCGAGCGTCGCGACCGCGAGTGCCTGATCGTTGTAGTCCCAGCGCCGGTAGAGCTCGATCAAGGCGATATAGCCGTGGCGATACGACGGATAGGTCTTGATCGTCTCGGTGAACTGCTCGGCGGCGTGCTTGGCATCATCGACATCGCGATAGACGCGTCCAAGGTAAAAGTGTGCGCGCCACAGATCGGGCGCGAGCTTGATCGCGCGCAAGAGCGCTTCGCGCGCGGGGTCGAGCTTCAGCACCGCGGGGTTGATCGTGACCTCTCCAGGCTTCTTGTTCTCCTTGCGTGCTTGATCCTCGCGCGCCCGCTGCTGCTCGGCTTCATAGAGCGCGACTCCGTAATACAGTTGATACATGCCCTGATCGGGCCGCAACGTCACGGCGTGCTCGATCGCGGCCTTGGCCTGTGGCCACTCGCCCTTGGCCATGTGCGCGCTTGCCTCTGCGTACCAGGCGAGGTGATTACCGTCCCACGCTGCCGTCGCGGCCTGGCACTCCGTGATCGCGGCGTCGAACTGTCGCGCCGCGCTCGCCTTGTTACACGCGTTGAAATGGTCGACCGACGTGTTGCGAATCTTGTCGTCGATGGACTTGCGCAGCGGCGGCTTCGTCACGACGGTGACCTCGGGCTCCTTGGCAGCCTCGGCTGGAGCCGGCGCGGCGCCGGCATTGGGCGCGCTCGGCTTCGCGAGCTCGAGCGCCTTGTAGACGAGCAGCCCGTCGGTGTTGTGCTCGGAGTGCGGCGAGTAGACCGCCCAGGTCCCCGTGACCATCACGTAGTCGCCGACCGCGAGCTTGGGCACTGCCGGCCACGCATCGAGCTCTTTCTTCGGCAGGCGCTGGCGTTCGGTCGGAGTCGGCGGGCGGGGCACATCGACGACCCAGATCGACGCGTCGCGCGGCGTGGTCTTGGCGTCGCCCAGGTAGAACTTCGGGGGGGCGCACAGCGTTGGGTCCTTCTCGATCGCCGCGACGATCTGCGCGCGCGTCGCCTTGGGATTGCCGCTCGCGAGCGCCGCGACGCAGTCATAGATCCACGTGACGTAGCCCTTGACCTTGATCTCGGTGCCGAGCACCGGCTTGCCGTGGACCCGCAGCTCGCGCGGCCCGTGGAAGCCCGGCTCGGTGGCCGGCAGATCGAACGCCGGGATCGGAGGCACGTTGACCTGCCCCGTGTGGTTCGCTACTTCGGGCGGGGGCCCCGGTAGGTCGTCGGGCTCGAGCTTGCCGCCGCCCGCGAGCGCCGCCGTGGAGATTGCGAGAATACTGCATACCGTTACGCGCTTGATCACGCCCGTTTATCCCACGGCTTCTGGCGGGATTCACGAGCGTGTGGCCGCTTGCTTCGATGCCGCGGCTACGAGCGCGTGGCTGCTTGCGTGGATGCCGGGCTACGAGCGCGTGGCTGCGCGTGGATGCCGCGGTTACTCGGCGCGAGCTCGCTGGGCGTCCCGCCACGTGAAGAACGGCCGCCGGTTGATCCTCCTGTTAGCCCAGCTTCCACCCGAGCCGCCTGGAGCTTTGCCCTCGGAGGCCGCGCGCAGATCGCTGGCGATCTGCCCCAACAGTTGGGTCGCGAACTGCTTCGTGCCCGCGAGCGGCTCCGCCGAGGCCACCACCTCCTCGAGATCGCGCTTGGCCTTGTCGAGCTCGCCCCGGCGGAAGTAGATCTCGCCGCGCTGGAACTTCGAGCTCGCGTCGTCAGGCTTGCTGGTGATCGCCTTGCTGAACGCCTCGATCGCCTTGTCATCGGCGTGCTTCGCGTCGTAGGCCATGCCGGCCTCGAACCACAGCGCCGCGGCCTCGGCCGCCGGCACGTTCGCGGTGCCGAGCAGCGCGACCGCGAGCGCCTGATCGAGGTAGTCCCAGCGCCGGTACAGCTCGATCAACGCGATGTAGCCGAAGCGATACCCGGGGTGCGCCTTGATCGTCAGCGTGAACTGCGTGGCCGCATGCCTGGCATCACCGAGATCGCGATAGACGCGCCCGAGGTAATAGTGCGCACGCCACAGATCGGGCGCGAGCCGGGTCGCGCGCAACAGCGCCTCGCGCGCCGCGTCGAGCTTCAGCATCGACGGCTCGATCGCGACCTCCTCGGGCTTCTTGTGCTCCTTGCGCGCCTGCTCCTCGCGCGCCACCTGGCGCACGAGCTCGTAGAGCGCCATGCCGTAGTACAGCTGGTACATGCCCTGATCGGGCCGCATCGTCACGGCGTGCTCGATGGCGGCCCTGGCCTCGGCCCACTCGCTCCTCGCCATGTGTGCGCTCGCCCACGCGTACCAGGCGAGGTGATTGCCATCCCACGCTGTCGTCGCGGCCTGACACTCCGCGATCCCGGCGTCGAACTGTCGCGCCGCGATGGCCTTGTTGCATGCGTTCAGGTGCTCGATCGACGTATTGCGCGTGAGCTCGTCGACGACCTTGCGTAGCGGCGCCTTGGTCTCCCCATCGATCTCGATCTCCATCTCGAGCGCCTGCCCGACAATCGCAGGCTCGTTCGCGGCGGCGGGCACCGCAGGCTCGATCGCCTTGTACACCAGCAATCCATCGCTGTTGTGCTCCGCATACGGCGACTGGGTCGCCCACGTCCCCGTCACCACCACGTAGTCACCGACCGCCAGCTTGGGCGCCGCCGGCCACGCCTGGAGCTGTTGCTTCGGCAGCCGCTGGCGCTCGGCCTGCGTGGGTGGCCTGGGCAGGTCGACGACCCAGATCGACGCGTCGCGCGACGTCGTCCTGGCATCACCCAGGAACACCATCGGCCGCTCGCACAGCGACGCATCCTGCTCGATCGCCGAGGCGATCTGCGCCCGCGTCGCCTTGGGGTTGGCGCTCGCCAGCTCCGCGGCGCAATCATAGATCGACGTGACGTAGCCCTTGACCTTGATCTCGCTGTCGAGCACCGCCTTCCCGTGGATCCGCAGCTCGCGCGGCCCATGAAAGCCGGGCTCGACGGCCGGCAGCTCGAACCCCGGCACCGCCGGCACATCGACTTTCGCGGGCCCCTTTGCTACTTCCGGCTGCGGCCCCGGCAGGTCATCGGGCTCGAACTGGTTGCCGCTCGCGTCGTGCGGCACGACGACGTGCACCGTCGGGCCCGGCGGGCTTGGTGGCGTCTTGCCAGCCTCGGCGGTATCGACCGGACCGAGCGCGATTCCGGAGATCACGAGAGTCCCCCATGCGTAGGCGCGCTTGCTCACGCCTGATCTTATGCCACCGGCGGCGCCAGGAAGGTACGAATGAGCCTTGGCTGTCGCGTGTAGTGAGCTGTCCGATACAGCAGCCGAACCAGCAACACGTGAGCCAGAGCGCGCCATCGCTACCAGGTGACGACGATGATCGGCCCGGGGCGCGATCCAGCGATACCATCACGTGACCAGCGATCGCCAGATCGCGCGCAGGTGGATGAAATGGATCGCATCGCTTGTACAGAGCTCGCGGCAGGCGAGCACGCTGGCCAACGCTTCATAGATGAGCACGAAGATCCAAGACCCGACTTGATCCTCATCACTCGTCGGCATTACTGGGCGCCGTGACGGAGTAGGAGGATGGCGTTGGCGTCGCTGATGACGAGGGAGTCACCGACAATCGCCAGACCTTTTGGCATCGCAAATCGGGGTATTGCGCCGAGGAGGACTCCGGCCACGCCGACCGTCCCCGCGACCGTCGTTGTCGTCCCGTTGGGAGTGACCTTGCGGATGGTGGAGTTGCCTTGGTCGGCAACATAGACATTGCCGGCGCTGTCGACCGCCACGCCGTAAGGGTAGTAGAAGCGCGCCACGGCGCCCGTGCCGTCTGCGCTGCCAACCTCGCCCGCGGTGCCGGCCAGCGTCGTCACGTCCCCCGCGGCAGTGACCTTGCGGATGGCGTGGTTCTCTTTGTCGCCGACGTAGACGTTGCCGGCGCTGTCGACCGCCACGCCGATAGGATAGTTGAAGCTCGCGGCAGCGCCTGTGCCGTCTGCGCTGCCAGCCATGCCTGGGCTACCGGCCAGCGTCGTCACGATCCGGGCGGCGGTGACCTTGCGGATGGTGTGGTTGAACTGGTCGGCGACGTAGACGTTTCCGGCGCTGTCGACCGCCACGCTCGAAGGAAAGTTGAAGCGCGCCGCGGGGCCTGTGCCGTCCGCCCTGCCCCGCAAGCCCGCGGTGCCGGCCAGCGTGGTCACGACCCCGGCGGCGGTGACCTTGCGGATGGTGTAGTTGTCCCGGTCGGCGACGTAGATGTTGCCGGCGCTGTCGACCGCCACGCCCCAAGGTTTGGAGAAGCGCGCCGCGGCACCCGTGCCGTCCGCGCTGCCAGGCATGCCCGCGGTGCCGGCCAGCGTGGTCACGACCCCGGCGGCGGTGACCTTGCGGATGGTGTGGTTGAACTGGTCGGCGACGTAGACGTTTCCGGCGCTGTCGACCGCCACGCCTTCAGGGTAGTAGAAGTGCGCAGCGGCGCCCGTGCTGTCTGTGCTGCCAAGCATGCCCGCGGTGCCAGCCAGCGTGGTCACGACCCCGGCTGCAGTGACCTTGCGGATGGTTTGGTTGGCGTGGTCGGTGATGTATACGTTGGCAGCGCTGTCGATCGCCATGCCGTAAGGGTAGTAGAAGCGCGCCGCGGGGCCTGTGCCGTCCGCGCTGCCCTGCATGCCTGCGGTGCCGGCCAGCGTCGTCACGTCCCCCGCGGCGGTGACCTTGCGGATGATGTGGTTGCCGTAGTCGGCGACGTATACGTTGGCAGCGCTGTCGACCGCCACGCCTGTAGGACGGTCGAAGCGCGCCGCGGGGCCCTTGCCATCCGCACTGCCATTTATGCCCGCAGTGCCGGCCAACGTCGTTACGCCCCCCGCGGGGGTGACTTTGCGGATGGTGTGGTTGAAATTGTCGGCCACGTAGATGTTGCCGGCGCTGTCGACCGCCACGCCGTCAGGGTAGTAGAAGCGCGCCGCGGGGCCTGTGCCGTCCGCGCTGCCGAGCATGCCCGCAGTGCCGGCCAGCGTGGTCACGACCCCGGCGGCGGTGACCTTGCGGATCGTGAAATTGGCGCAGTCGGCCACGTAAACGTTGCCCGCGCCGTCGACCGCCACGCCGGTAGGAAAAGAGAAGCGCGCGGCGACACCCGTGCCGTCCGCGTTGCCGAACATCCCCGGGGTACCGGCCAGCGTGGTCACGACCCCGGCGGCGGTGACTTTACGGATGGTGTGGTTGAACTGGTCGGCGACGTAGATGTTGCCTGCGCTGTCAACCGCCACGCCGGTAGGTTGGTTGAATCGTGCGGCCGCGCCCATGCCGTCCGCACTGCCAGTCATGCCCGCTGTACCGGCCAGCGTTGTCACGACTGCAGCGGCAGTGATCTTGCGGATGGTGTGGTTGAACTGGTCGGCGACGTAAACGTTGCCGGCGCTGTCGACTGCCATGCCGGAAGGAGTGCTGAAGCGCGCGGTGGTGCCGGTTCCATCCGCATTTCCGGGGCCACCGATGTCGCCAGCGAGAAGCTCGAGGCTGAGAGGAGGTTGGCCACTACCGCCACCTCCATCTGGCAGCTCCGACAGTCGCGGAAAGCCGCACGAAGCCGCTGCCAGAACGACGAGACATAGACCTAACCGAGCGCTTTCCATCTTCATCATCATCACCTCGTTGAAGGGGCACCCTCGGGCGCGTCGTCGCACCTCAAAACTGGCCCGAGACGGCGAGACCACTTGCCGTCGGCACGACATGCACACTCGGGTTGGTTGCGCCACTACGCTCGCGGTTGCCGTCGCGCAGATAAAGCCACACCGCAACGCCACCCGCGGCAAGCGCGCTCACCGCGAGCGCCTCGGCGACTTGGCGCTTCGTGGTGGCCGAGTTGTACAACGAGTCTCGCCGCAGCTGACTTGTCTGCTCGGACTTCGCCGCAGCGTACCTCGACTCGGCCCACAGTTCGAAGCCAAGCCCGCTGCTGAGCAGCGCCACCGCGCTGGCGCCAACGACGAGTGGCACGACCTTACTCGATGTGTGCGGTGGCGCGCGCGAATGATCGATCGTCGGTGCCCCGGTGTCGGATGGCAGTGGGGGTGGGGCCAGCTTGTCGAGATCGCGGGGCAGGTTGTGCAGGTCGGGAATCTGGACCGTCTTGGAGTCGTTCTCGGCTGCGACCGTGACCTGGGTCGACCACTGGTTAGAGCCGGGCGCGCGCACCGTGATCGTGTAGGTGCCCCCATCGACCGGTAAGGCGCGATTCCACATCACCGCGCCAACGCGATCCTCGCCGCGCGCGATCTCGAGGCCGTCGAGTTGACTCTGCAGCGGCACATTGATCGTCAGCCTGGACACGCGCGGCTCGAGCTTCTGCGCGCGTGCCTGCGCTACGTGATGCAGTTGCTGACTCGCGGCATCATCAGCCGACCGTGTCTGGCGCGCGACAACGATGAATAGCCCCCATGCCGTGGCGAGTTGGCCGAGCTTCTCGCGGCAGGCGGCGAGGTTGAGGAGCGTTGTCACGGCGGGCTCGAGCGTCTGGCTCTCCTCGAGTGCGCTGCACGCCTCGGCGACCTTTCCTGCGGCCAAGAGGTCGCGACCCTGGCGAAACAGCACCTTGGCCTGCGCGCCTGCGGGCTGGGCGGACGCGGCGGAGGACCACGCGACCAAGACGACGGCGATAGCACGATTCATGGACTCTCCCTCTAGTGAATGATTGGTGGGCCGTTCTCGTCGAGTTGCATGGCGGGGACTGGCTTTGTGGCACGTCGTCGGGCTTGGTCGGTGTGAACGCGAGCGCGATTACAGAGCCCCGGCTCGATCCGCATCGTCATCGATACTACTGGGCGCCGTGATGGAGTAGGAGGATAGCGTTGTTGTCGCTAACGACGATGGAGTCACCGGCGATCGCCAAAGATAACGGAATCGCGAATCGGGGTGTTGCACCGAGGAGGATTCCAGCCGCGTAGGCCGTCCCCGCTACGGTCGTCGTGGTTCCAGTTGGCGTGACCTTGCGGATGGTGGCGTCGAAATCAGCGACGTAGACGTTGCCGGTGCTGTCGACCGCCACACTGATGGGGTGGTTGAAGCGCGCGGCGGCACCCGTGCCGTCTGCGCTACCTACCATGCCCACGGCGCCGGCCAGCGTCGTCACGACCCCTGCGGGGGTGACCTTGCGGATGGTGTTGTTGAGCCAATCGGCGACGTAGACGTTGCCGGCGCTGTCGACCGCCACGTCGTAAGGGTTGTAAAAGGCCGCGGCGGCGCCCGTGCCGTCCCTGTAGCCTGGCTGGCCCGCGGTGCCGGCTAGCGTGGTTACGACCCCGGCGGGGGTGATCTTGCGGATGGTGGAGTTGTGCCGGTCGGCGACGTAGACGTTGTCGGCGCTGTCGACCGCCACGCCGGCAGGACCGTTGAAGAACGCGTCGGGGCCCGTGCCGTCCTTGTAGTCTGCTAGGCCCGCGGTGCCGGCCAGCGTGGTCACGATTCCGGCGGGAGTGATCTTGCGAATGGTGGAGTTGAACTCATCGGCGACGTAGACGTTGCCGGCGCTGTCGACCGCCACGTCGGCAGGATAGTTGAAGCGCGCCGCAGCGCCCGTACCATTCGCGCTGCCGAACATGCCCGCGGTGCCGGCCAGCGTGGTCACGCCCCCAGCGGCAGTGACCTTGCGGATGGTGCTATTGGAGTAGTCGGCGACGTAGACGTTGCCGGCGCTGTCGACCGCCACACCGAAAGGATCGTTGAAGCGCGCTGCAGCGCCCGTACCGTCCGCGCTGCCGAACATGCCCGCGGTGCCGGCCAGCGTGGTCACGACCCCGGCGGGGGTGAGCTTGCGGATGGTGGAGTTGAACTCATCGGCGACGTAGACGTTGCCGGTGCTGTCGACCGCCACGCCCCTAGGAGTCTTGAAGCCTGCCGTGGTGGCCGTGCCGTCCGCGCTGCCTGCCAGGCCCGCGGTGCCAGCCAGCGTCGTTACGCCCCCAGCGGGGGTGACCTTGCGGATCGTGTAGTTGTGTTGGTCAGAGACGTAGACGTTGCCGGCGCTGTCGAGCGCCACGCCGAAAGGATTGTTGAAGCGCGCGGCGGCGCCGATGCCATCCGCGCTGCCTGCCAGGCCCGCGGTGCCGGCCAGCGTCGTTACGACCCCGGCGGGGGTGACCTTGCGGATCGTGTGATTGTATAGGTCGGCGACGTAGATGTTGCCGGCGCTGTCGACCGCCACGCCGGAAGGGAAGTCGAAGCGCGCCGCGGCACCCGTGCCGTCCGCGCTGCCTGTCAGGCCCGTGGTGCCGGCCAGCGTCGTCACGACCCCGGCGGGGGTGATCTTGCGGATCGTTTGGTTGTACTGGTCGCCAATGTAGACGTTGCCGGCGCTGTCGACCGCTACGCCGGCAGGGTAGCTGAAGCGCGCCGCGGAGCCTGTGCTGTCCACGCTGCCAGTCATCCGCGCGGTGCCGGCCAGCGTCGTCACGACCCCGGCGGGAGTGACCTTGCGGATCGTGTGGTTGTACTGGTCGGCGACGTAGATGTTGCCGGCGCTGTCGACCGCCACACCGGAAGGGAAGTCGAAGCGCGCCGCGTCGCCCGTGCCGTCCGCATCGCCGAACATCCGCGCGCTGCCGGCCAGCGTCGTCACGACCCCGGCGGCGGTGAGCTTGCGGAGAGTGGTCCGGGCGGCGACGTAGACGTTGCCCATGCTATCGACCGCCACGCTTGTAGGAAAGTCGAAGCGCGCGGCCATGCCGGTTCCATCCACACTTCCGGAGCCACCGATGTTGCCGGCGAGAAGCTCGAGGCCGAAGGGAGGTGCGCCCTCACCACCGCCCCCTCCATCGGCAAGCTCCGGCAGTCGCGGAAATCCACACGAAGTCGCTGTCAGAACGACGAGACATAGACCTAACTGCGCACTTTGCATCTTCTTCATCATCCTCACCTCGTTGAAGGGGCGCTCTCGGGCGCGTCGTTGCACCTCAAAACCGGCCCGAGACGGCGAGACCAGTCGTCGTCGGCACGACATGCACGCTCGGGTTGGTCGTGACACGACGCTCGCGGTTGCCGTCGCGCACGTACAGCCACACCGCGGCCCCGCCTGCGGCGAGCCCGCTCACGGCGATTGTTTCGGCGACATAACGCTTTGTGTTGGCCGAGTTGAACAAGGAGTCACGGCGCAGTTGACTCGTCATCTCGGACTTTGCCGCGTCATACGCCGACTCAGCCCAGAGTTCGAAGCCAAGCCCGGCCCCGAGTAGGGCTAATGCACCAGTTCCGACGGCGAGCGGCACGACGTTGCTCGATGTTTGTGGCGAAGCGGACGAATGGTCTATCGCCGGTATAAGGACGACGGTCGGTGGCTGGGGGGCAGCGACATTGACAGTCTGCTCAACAGCCGTAGACACAGGGACCGTTACTGTGGGTGGCGTCGGGGAGGTGACTGGCGGATTCGCTGATGCCGAAGGCCGAAGCGCCTCTGGTGTGGTGGCGCTGCTGGTCTTAGTGAGCGCCGGTACCTCTACGCTGAGCTTGGCGCCCTCTAAGGGAACATGGATAGTCTTCTGCCACGTCTCGTATCCTGGTGCGCGGCCAGTCATGACATAATCGCCACCGTCGACCGGCAGCGCTCTGCTCCATAATGCCGGGTCGAACGATGTGCCATTACGGGTAACCACGAGGCCTCGGATCTGGCTCAGGCCGGAGACCGTCACGGTCAGGTACGATAGCCGCGGCTCTAGTATCTTGACTTTGGTCGTCGCCAGCTGTCGCTTTCGTGGGTCGGTTGCAAGGTTTAGCGCATCTTTGTATGCGGACCACGCTGACGCAAACTGCTGATTCTTTTCGCGGCACTGGCCAAGGCGGAGCAAAGTACCGGCCCGCGGTTCGACGCGGTTTGACGCGTCGAACGCTGCGCACGCCTCGGCGAGCTTGCCGTTAGCCATGAGCGTATTGCCGTCGGTAAATAACTTTTCGGCCTCGGCACTCTGTGCGTGAGCCCGGCTAGTGCCCAAAATGACGGTGAATGCGATACTAATTGCCGCGATCGTCAATTGATGGCACATCAGGGTCTGGTAAATTCGCATCATCTTTACTCCTGCTTGGTTGCTGCAGATTTTGGCCATTCGCCTTCAGTGGCACTGTTTCCATTGGCGTATTGATGCCGTCAGGCTGCAGCGCATCGGGTATGGCAACGGCTAGCATCCCATCTGGCGGTGTGCCAATCACGACCCCTGCGTCGTTCCTCGAGTGGATTGTCTTCGTTACGTCGCTGGTGTCAATGCACAGCTTGTACGATCCGACCGTTACGCCGCCGCTGATGATGGCTATCGCCACCGCGACTGTTCTGACACGAGTCGAGCGTTGCCGTGTCGGGTTGCGGCTGGAACGTTGAACTGACGGCGTCGCTGTCAGAGGTGCTGGCCCTGGCAATTTCGACCGCGGTTCTTCGGATGCGGCGCCCTGGCACAGGATCGGCACGACAATATCGCCACGGCCATCGAGCTCAAATGCGCCAAAGTCCGGCGTCTGTGTCGTATGTGGATACGAGCTCACGCGCTTCTGGATGTACTGGCCGATCTCCGTGCCGGTCGCCACGCGCTGTCCGTCCTCCGCGAGCCCTCCGGACAGCCCTTCGAGCAGGCATCCGGTGAACAGCGAGTGTCCCGGGTAGGGTCCGCCATCCATGGCACGCTGATCGTCAAGCGCGGACGTGATGATGCGCCGGCTGCGCCGTGTTTGCAGCGCATTCAGATCGCGCGTCGATCTGCCGACTTCGTCACGCCATTTGTGAAGGCCGGAGAGTGCCACTCCACTATGACACGCGTCGATCACGACGAGGATGTGCCGCGGCGGGAGGCGCGCGATATCGCTTAACCAGCTATCGAGCCGCAACCAGGTAGCTGCCACGTGCTCGCCGGGCAGTGCGGCATCGGCGGGGACCACGTAGCCTGTCTTCACGGACACGTCGTCGAAGTGGGTGGTGCATGTATGCCCGTGCCCTGCAAAGAACAGGACAAGGCTATCGTCCGGTGCCAGGTGCGCAAGATCGGTCGTTACGAGGCGATGCATGGCCTCACTGGTCGCCGCGCCATCGAGGAGCGGTTCGGTCACTTCTACAAATCCAAGCCGCATCAACAACCGCGCGGTGCCCCTAGCATCGCTGACCGCATTAGAGAGCCGTGGCCATGCAATGTACTGGTCGATTCCGATCACGGCGACGACCGACCGGCCCGCGCGAACGTTTGGCCGCCGGGGCAGTGGCGAGCTGAGCTGAACGTTCCGGTGCATGGAGCACGTTCCTGTGTACTGCTGGTTGCGCGTTACCAATGAGCGCGCCAACAACTTCGATGTTTACAGAGCGCTGGTGCGGCGAATTGTCACGTATCGCCTATCGCCGAACCTCAAACCTGATCTGCGCCTCGGCCCAGCCGAAGGTCGGTGACGCCGCTATCGCCACGTTGCGCGTAGCGGACGATGGCTGGTGCATGAGGGCCATGAGTGTCTCGAGGGCGTTTCGCGGGCCACGAGACCCTCGCTTGGGTGTGTATGGCTGATCGAGCGGGCGCAGCGTCAGCCACTCGAAGTCCGCGTGCTCCAGAGTACCGATCACCTTCAGTGTGTCTGTGCCTTTCTCGTAGCCCACTGGCAGTGACGTCGTCATCTTTACCTCGACGAACGTTCCAGATTCCACGGTGAGTGGCGAGCTTTGGTTCACGTAGTCGATGCTCCAATCGGCCGCGAGAGCAAAGATCGCGAGGGACAGGGGACGAGTCGATCGATTCTGGATCCTGAGATAGAACTCGGAATTGCATCGGAGGCTCGGATGGATCGGGAGAGGTGCCCGCGTAGGCTTGCCGCCATCGGCTGCATGGAGCTCGAGCTCGAGCTTGCCTGCCAGCGGCGAGTTCGGATCGGTGTTGGTCAGTTCTTGCACATTGTGAAAGCGTGCAAGGTGCGCCAGGCGATTCTTGAACGTGCGCGGGGCATCAGCATCCCTCACGCGGACCTCCGGCCGTAGGTGTGGTAGCGGACTCCCGGAAGGGTCGAGGATGACGAACCTGGAGCCTTCGATGGCGACCTGGTAGTGCGCGCTCTCTGTGGTCGCGAGGCAAATCGCGTTCGTCGTGTCGGCCGTGATCTCCTTCTCCAGCTCGGCCTTCGCGGCAAGCTCAGCCTGGGAGAGCGGTTTCGATGGCGCCCAGCGAACCTCGCGTCGCATCGTGGGTGCGTACGTCACGATGACTGCCTGCGAGCTGAGCGTGATGGGCGGCTGCGCCTTGCCGGTATCGTCAACGACCCGCGCGCGCGAGGTCGTCGCACTCACGGACGTCACTTCGATCTGCCTCATTGCCGGCAGGCTGGCGAGCTCTGGCGGCATCTCGCCTGGAAGTACCGCGAGGCGCGCTCCCACGGACAGCATCCCCGATGCCCCAGCGGCGAGCGTGACTTGCTCGCCGTTGACCTCGAGAATCGCGATCGATGCCGGCTGCACGAGCGTCGAGGTCCCCAGCACAAGCCGGTCCGCCGCCCCCAGCAGCACCGGCGCCTGCTCCTTGAAGACGCCTTGCACGCGGGCGAAGGTCTGCCGATAGGCCGTCCGGTACGTCGTCGCCGCACCGCGCTGGCGAAGCGTATCGAGCCAGAAATAGGTCAGCGCGCCCCGACGATGCTTGCCATCCACGGCGTACTCGTACGACGACTCGTGGGGGCGACACGCGGCGATGATCGTGGTGAGCGAGGCCGCAGCGCCGCCAGGAGCGATCCGCCAGGATTCATCGACGCCGCGCGCGCTGCTCGCGAGGTGCTTCGCCATCGCTTCCAGGTCGGCTCGTGATGCGACAGCGCTGTTGTCGGCGGATTGGCCCGCGCGAGGAAGTGTGTCGTGGGTATCGCCTCGACGGGCCTGTGCCTCATCGCCCCGTGTCGCCGAACCCGAGTGACAGCTGTCGAGAACGAGCGTGGTCAGTAACTCCCGCTGCGCCATCTGCTTCAGCAGGACCGCGATCTCGACATCGCGCAGATAGCGGCCGGTCAAGGGTTGGTTGATGTCGCACGGCGCGAGCGACTCGTCGAGGCCGTTGCTCTTGAAGGCAGGAAACAAGGTTACGGACCGCCCGCCGTGGCCCGAGTAATGAATATAGACGACGTCGCCCTTGTTGGCCGTCTCCATCACGCGCTGCCAGGCAGCGACGATATTCTCGTAGGTTGGTCTCGACTCCGGCGTCAGTGGCAACTCGCTCCCGGGACCGCCGGCATTCGGGGCGATCAGGCGCGTGATCCGCTCCGCGGGGACGCCAACGTCGCGAAGAAACTGCTCGACCTCGAGGATATCGCGCACGCAGCCACGGAGCGGGCGGTAGATCGCGCCGTCTCTTCCGGCGCCCTGTACATAGGCATCGATCCCGATGAGGAGGGCATGAATCGCTGGTGGCGGTGCGGACTTGTCGCTAGCGCCCTTGCCGGAGAATGCGTCGAGCAGCACCTTCATGGACGAGATGATCGGTGATGACGTGACGAACGACGCCTCCTCGCTCGTTCCTGTTGGTGCGAGCGGTGGCCAAGGGTCCTTTGGATCGCTCTCGTTGACTTGCCGGCCAAGGCCAGCAATGAAAGGACGGACAGCGCCTTCGGGTTCGCCCGCGGACATGTAAATCGCATCGACATCGGTCGCCACGATGAATGGTGCACCGGGCGTTGGGCGTAGTGCGCTATCCAATGTGACGATATAATCGCCAGGCGGCAAAGGGATAGTCGCGCTGGCGTCCAGGAATGGCACAGTGGAAAACTTGTTGTCATACCCGACCCGTAGGACGGCCGTTGAGTCAACTGTTGGCATTGCGACCATCAGCGTTGTCTGCTGCATGGCTCGCAGGCCCAGATTGATTACTCTCATACATTCTCCAATGCGTTAATGTTGCGACGTTGGAATTCGGTCAAAGCAACCCAGCTGTCACTCGAGTTCTTGCTTCTCGAGTAAGCCTCACAGAGATCGGTTGAGTGATTTACGCGGAGCCTACATGCCGCGGCGACTCCCGAAAAGCGCTGAGTCAGAGCTCCGGCCGAGGGGCATTGTGCGCATCATCGAGGTGCCGTCTCGCAGTCGTCCGCGTCTGTACTGCCATACACGACGAACGGCGCCCATGCG
>Ga0134121_10003040_pt1 | contig 14173 bp, 11 predicted proteins | sample KB301_FD_96463 | JGI IMG/M metagenome (GOLD analysis project Ga0134121, IMG submission 96463) | Terrestrial soil microbial communities without Nitrogen fertilizer from Kellogg Biological Station, Michigan, USA - KB3-0-1 | ecosystem: Environmental > Terrestrial > Soil > Unclassified ...
AATATTTAATTCTTATTTAATTCATATATTGTGGTTAAACTATTAAATAAAAATTTTTGTCGCAATTATTTTTAATAGGATAAAAAAATTTGTAAAATTTAATAAATATATATGTATAAAACTGTAGTTTAATTACACTATATATTTATTAAATTTTTAAAAGTATTAATTGTGTAAGTTCCCCCCTTTATATCAATGGTAAAATCAAAATCCGACTTTATAAAAAAAATTAATTTTTTTTTTAAACTAAGAATAACTTTTTTTACTTTATTCAAGAAAAGACTTTGAAATTTTAATGATTATCTGATAGGACTGCGAAAAAAAAAGGGTGGATTTTTGAATGTTATAATCGAGCCTTATAAATTATTAAACAGTATAATTCAATGAATTCAGGTTATGCGAAATTGAATTTTAGTTGGTTCTTCTATATTATTTATAGATGGAGGTTTTGAAACAGGTGAACTTTTTAGTAAAAAAGTGTCTAATATAAATCAGTTTTGTATTAGTAAACCCTTAAATATATCGGGAGTCCTTTCTAATTATCAATATATGCGATGGCATCATTTAAAAAGCTTTAAAAATACTATACCTTTTAAAAAACCTGACCTTTTAATTTTATTTGAGATTACTAGACCCTATAATTCGATTATAAATGAAGCTCACAATTTAAATATACCCATAATTAGTTGCATAGATTTTACAGATGTAAATTTTTACAGAAAATACTCATATCCTATATTTATGCCAATTGCTGAAAAAGAACATAATAAGCTATTTTACTTAGATATGATAACTTATTTTTATAACACACTATCCGGTTTTAATTATGTACAAGCACCCCTGTTGTCAAGTGATAAATCAAATCTTAACTCTTTGACAGATACTAATATAGTGCCCAGCTTTTTTGATAATACTGAAGACTTAAACGAGAGTGATTTAATATTACTAAAGAATCCTTCCATGGATCAAAATATGTTACAAATTAGATCATTATTTATCAAAGAAAAGTATACCAAAAATCTTCCCATACTTTTATATAATATTCCTTTAAATAAGTGACAATGATATAAAAGAAAAAAATTTAAACGAATGTCTCTATATTACAAGAATTTTATATTAAAAGGTAAGTTTAGACCCCCCTTTAGTAAATGAAGATGACGGTATACCCTTCTTAAAAGATTGTTTTGCAACTTATTCGATATCCAACATAATTTTAAAACCTGATGACGTGAAACTATCAAAAAGGGTACTTTTACAAGACTTAAAAAATTTTCCAAAAATTTTAAGAGTTCAGAACATTTTCTATTTAAATTAGAACGAAATATTAGTTTTTTAGTTAAAAAAGTTTTTCGGTTATCACCTAGGTCCATAGCTTTTGGTTTGAAAAATAAACAATTTTTAGTTGATAATAATACAGTAAACAGTTTATATCACATCGTACGGAACGGATCAATTATTCAAAAAGCCCTTTATAATACAGACTTAAAAACTAATTTTGATTTGTTTGATATCACTGTTTATAATAAATCGGCTTTATATAGCGTATGGCGACAAGAGATGTTTAGACGTATATTTTTTTTAGGAGATTATAGATTGGGGTTTACCCCTTTAGGTGTTCCTTTAGTTCCTCCCGCACAAATTGATTTATTAGAGAAGAAGAAAAAACTTCATATTTTTTACCGTAAAAAGGTTAATTTTTGAAAAAAATATGGACTTTTACCACTTAAAACTAGAATTGGATTGCTTAAAAAGCTTTTTTTCTTTGGATTACTTTTGAAAAAAAACGGTGTAGAGAAATTTTAAATAATCCATTTTTTATTGTAATTTTTTAAAAACGATTTTATTATATAGGAAGGAAGGAAATATTGTGAAATTTTATAGATATATTTTTTTATTTTTGTAAATGTTAGAAAAAATAGTAAATCGATTTAGAAAAATCTTAAACATTTTTGATCCTCTAGAACAGTATCTTCCCCGTAATTTGAAGTTTGTCCAAACCCGTAGGTTTCATGTTATATTTCTTATAGTATCCGTAATCCTTACTATTATTTACACGTGTATGCTATTTTATGAATTTTGAGAGTACAAAGATAAAATTATACCAATGGTCCTTCTAAGCGCTATTAAATTTCAAAAAGGAGTCATAATATTAATAAACTATTTAATAGAATTTTTATGCTCTGATTCAGGTCCTATAATGCCTTATTGAACAGTTTTAATTTGAATTATAGAGTATTTATATGAAGCTATAGACGTTCTTACTGTGTTTTATTTTTGAACCGTAGCTTTAATTAATAATAATTATTGAGTTTTTGATTGAATGTTTAATCAACTGAAGATTTGTGTGGGGTTTAACGCAACTTATGGTGTATTACTTGCAAGTTTTTTTATTTATTTAGTTGTACCTGATGTTTATTATAAAATAGGCGGAAAAAAGGGTTGATATTATATGACTTGATTTATATTATTGACAGCAATATTGAATATGCATTATGTTAGTCCTTTACAGTTTTCATCAGATTCTTTAACTGTTATTTATAAACAATTTTTTAATGATCCATCAATATCAATTAGTCCGATTATAAAGGATGATGTTGCGGCATTTACAATACATACCTCCAGAAAAATAGGCTTAATTTTTTGTTTGTTAGTAGCGTATATTTTTGTTTTAGTAGCATATGTTAAGCAAATAATATGCACGAAACGTGAAGTAATTCTATATATATCTTTAGAATACTTTCTATTAAAAGCTTTTAGCACTACTAATTTATTGGAGTTCTACATTTTTTTTGAAGCTGTATTAATACCAATGTACTTATTAATTATAGGTTGAGGATCGGGCGAAGCAAAAAAAACTTTGGCTGCATATTATTTAGTATTTTATACGGTATTTTTTTCTATACCTTTTCTAATTTCAGTATTATACTTAGGGCACAAAGCGGGATCTTATGATATTTTTGCTATAAAATCAATTAAACTTGATATAGTAGAAGAGTCCTACATTTTGTTAGCTCTATTTATTGGCTTTGCGGTGAAAGTTCCAATGTTTCCATTTCATATATGGTTACCAGAAGCTCACGTAAATGCTCCAACAACAGCCTCAGTTATTTTAGCAAGTTTATTATTAAAGCTTGGAGGTTATGGAATGATTGTATTTTTAATACCTATATGTAAAAATGCAGCTCATAAATATCAACCTTGGTTTTACGGGTTTATTATTATCAGTATTATTTACGCAGGTATGGCTGCTATTGTTCAAACTGATACTAAACGTATAATAGCCTATTCTTCAATATCGCATATGAATCTGGCTATCTTAGGGATATTTTCATGGAATCCCGAGGCTTTACAAGGAGCTATTTATCAAATGCTTTCTCATGGAATTACATCAGCTGGTTTATTTTTTCTAATAGGTTTTATATATGATAGACATCATACAAGAGATATAACATATTATGGGGGATTGGCTACCGTAATGCCCTTGTATTCTACCGCTTTATTTTTTTTTACAATTGCTAATATGGGTTTTCCTGGAACTTCATCATTTGTTGGTGAACTTTTAATTTTTATAGGTGTTTTTAAAGATAGTACAGTATTAGGTGTCTTTGCTTTAATAGGCGCTTTGCTAAGTGCTGTTTATTCTATTTGATTATTTAACAGGATGTGCTTTGGAACTTTAAAGACAAATTATTTGGGTAAGATATTTTTTGATTTGAATAGACAAGAATTTTTTGTTATATTGTATCTGCTTTTACCATTATTAGTTTTGGGATTTTGTCCTAATATAGTTCTAGATTACTTATGGTTTATCAAATACTATTATGATTAAAGAGTATGCTTTATAAAAAAGGTAAAATTTCAATGAAAAAATTAATTATTTTTTGAAATAAAGAAATTGTTTTTAAATATATTTGACTAAAAAAATTTATAAATCAGTGTGTTTGACAAGGTAAAAAACAAAAAATAGAACTTTATTTCTATAGAACCATAAAGTTGTTGAAAGAAACAACATTAGTACCAATTTTATATTTTTATGAAGCTTTATTTATATTAAAACCTTTAATACTTCTTAGATGAATAAGAAGAGGGAGAAAATGACATCAGGTAGCCAGACCTGTACATGAGGAACTACAATTCCGTACAGGTTTTTATTTTTTAGCAAAATCCTTTAGGTTAAGGTACAATGCAAACAAAAAGTCACCTTATTTAAAGCTATATGAGGAAGTGTTAAATTTAATACATGACAAACGAAGTAAATTTTTAGATTTTAAAAACGATATATATAGTATAGCTTTGTATAATAGATCCCTGTTTCGGTTTAAATGATAACTTTTTTTAAAAAAAAAAATTATTATAATGCCTCAAAATGATATATTTATATTTTTGAACTCGATTTTAGCAGGTACTTTTGTGGTAGGATTTTTTTATTTTATAAATTATATAACAATTTTTCCTAAATTATTTATTAAAAATTTTTTTGAGTCTAAATTAGTAGAAATCAATATCTTTAAATTTAATTCATTTAGATTTAGCGGGGGGTTTTTTATAAGTTTAAATAATTTCTTTTATTATTAGAATTTATATATTTTTATTTATTTTTTTAAAATGGATTTCATGTTTTAAGCCGAGATAGCTTAATCGGTAAAGCAGAGGACTGAAAATCCTAAGAGTGGTGGTTCAAGTCCACTTCCCGGCAAATATCTACTTGGCGGAAATGGCAGACGCGATAGACTCAAAATCTATTTTTTTTTTTAAAAGTATCGGTTCAAGTCCGGTAGTAGATAATTTTAGAAATTCATAAAATAGTTTTTTCCTCGGTAGTTTAATTGGTTAAAACATACGACTGTTAATCGTACAGATATCGGTTCAAGTCCGGTTTGAGGAGTTTTACCTTAATGGTGAAATGGTAGACACACTGGATTTAGGATCCAGCTCATTTAGAGTGGGGGTTCAAGTCCCTCTTAAGGTATTAATATGTTCCTAATAAAGACAATAAATTATTAAGTTATTTATGATAGACTTACATTCCGATTTTAGGGAGATGGGTAACATTATAAATCAAAGATTATTTTATATATATATATCAGGTTTTTATAGTAGAAATAAAAAGTTTTTAAAAATTTTTAATGGATGGCTAGATATTTAGTTTAAAAAATGTGTTTATCATATAAAAGTTTCTAATTAATTTTTTGAAGAAACTTGATTTTATATAAAAATAGGATCGTTTATTTGATCTTAAAAACTTAGTGAACTGAAACATCTTAGTAACTAAAGGAAAATAAATCAATTGAGCTGCTCATAGTAATGGTGAGTGAAAGAGATTATCGTGTTTATTTATATTTTAAAGATGTAAATGTAACGGTATGCTGCAAGTAAATCGTTTTTGTAAAATGATTGAAGAGTGGGGTTACTGTCCTCAAAGCTAAATACACTAAATATTCTATAGCGAAATTAGTACCGTGAGGGAAAAGCTGAAAAAGAAGCTAAGTGTTCTGAAAAATCCTAAAATTAAAAATTTTTAGCAATTAATGTATAATGATATTGTACCTTTTGTATAATGGATTAACTACTCATTTAATATAGCAAGCTTTAGAATAACTATTTAAAGGCGTAAATAATTTGTTTGTTAAAGTTATATTAAGTGAACCCGAAACTAATGTGATCTAGTTTATGTTAGATACAGTTTGATCGAACCCTAGTGTGTTGCAATATACAGGGATAAATATAAATTAGTGGTGAAAGTCCAACCAAACTTAGAAATAGCTGGTTCTTTGCGAAATCTATTTAAGTAGAGTGTTATATTAATTGAATGCATTCACGGGGTAAAGCGACTGTTTAATTGATGGGGGTGTAACAGCTTTATTGAGACTAGACAACCTTTGAATACGTGAATGACAATTTATAAAAACAGTCCTTGAGTTCTAAGATTCAAGGTCAAAAGGGAAACAGCCCAGATTTTTGTATAAGGTTTTAAAAATTATATAAGTTCTGAAAATTCAGTTTTTCAAAAACAACCGAATGGTAGGCTTGGAAGCAGCCACCCATTAAAGAAAGCGTCACAACATATTGGTCAAATGAGTAAATTGGGTTAAGAATATAAAGAAGCTAATATAATTACCGAATACTAAATAATCTAGTTTAAAGGTTAGGTAGTAAAGCATTCCATATATAACTTTTATTAAAATTTGTAATTGGAAGAGATAATGTTAATATAAGTAATGATAAATGTTATATAAATTAACATCGCCTAAAATTAATCGGTTTAATTTGTTAAGTAAAACTGCAAATTGTTATTCGATCTCTAAGAAATAATGAAAATTGAATTTTAATGAGTTATAAAAAATATAGTATAATATGATTGTAAGTTCATCGTATTATTTATATTACAAGAAATAAAAAAATCGTACTTAATTCAACAAAGATTAATAGGTAATAAAAATTACTAAGGCGTTTGGTGAATGATTTTGAAGGAACTCGGCAAATTGACTCTGTAACTTTGGGATAAGGAGGGAATATTTTTTTTAAAAAAGATATTTATAAGAATAGAAAGGGGCGACTGTTTAGTAAAAACACAGGACTTTGCAAAATTGAAAAATAATGTATAAGGTCTGACACCTGCCCGGTGCTACACTATAAATGAAATACGTTTTGTGCGTTGAAATTAAATTTTAGCAAACGGCGGCTGTAACTATGACGGTCCTAAGGTAGCAAAATCCCTTGTCGGGTAAGTTCTGACGTGCATGAAAGGTGTAACGACCCCTTTACTGTCTCCAAAATCATCTAAATGAAATTGAATTTGCTGTGAAGATGCAGTATTATGCAGATAGACGGAAAGACCCCGTGCACCTTTACTATAAATTTTCATAATTTCATATTTTTTCTTGCTTAGCATAAAAGGAAATACAATTGTGTTTATGACAATAGACTCTGGTCTAATATGTTAAACACCCATGAGATACCTTTTCTGAATATTTTTTTAATTAATTACTCGGTACTAAAAGTAATATAATGTGAGTTTGGTAGTTTGACTGGGGCGGTCGCCTCCTAAAGAGTAACGGGGGTGCTCATAAGGTTGGTTCAAAATAAACTACGTTTGTTTATTGAAGCGCAATGGTATTAATCTGGCCTTACTGCAAAAATTACAATTTGAGCAGTGACTATTGTCGGACATAGTGATCCGATAATTCCAAACAGATGGGTTATCGATATAACGAATAAAAGGTACGCCGGGGATAACAGGCTAATATCTCCTTGAAGTCCTTATTCATGGGGATGCTTGGCACCTCGATGTCGACTTATCGTCTCCTAGAGCTGTAAGCGGTTCTAAGGGTTCGGCTGTTCGCCGATTAAAACGGTACATGAGTTGGGTTTAGAACGATGCAAATCAGTTCGGATCCTATCTTCTGCATATCTAAATTATCTATAAGTTTATTCCAGTACGAGAGGACCGGATAAAATCAATCAATTGTTAGGGCATATTTTAATTTATAATTAAAGTAAATCTTTTGGCTACATTGGGATTAAGTAATCACTGAATGCATATGAAGTGAGAAGTTAATATAGAATAATTTATAAAATTTCGTAAAAGACTATTACGTTAATAGATAAATGTAAGCGTTAAAATGATGATAAATTTTTAACTCAATTTATACTAAAGTTGGTTTTTAACTTTTTATTATTTTTTCTTATCATATTTATAAAATGGACTTGTAAAATAATATTTAACAGAATTTTTTCATTAAGATATTTAATGTGTAATAACGTTAATTAAAAATGTGTAGGGGTTGGTCCCAGCTCAGAATGAACGCTAGAAATATGCTTAACACATGCGAATTTTTTTATATTATGCAATTTAATATAAAGGTAAACGGGTGAGTAATACATAAAAATTTGGTTTAATCTTTTTGAAAGAAACAATTATATAAGGAATAGGATTAAAGTAATTTTATGGAGGATTAAGTTGTTGGTGTTTCTAATAGAGCACCAAGCTGATGATCTTTAGTTGGTTTGAGAGAACGTACAACCACATTGAAACTGAGACAAGGATCAAACTCAAAACTTCGGGTCAGCAGTGAGGAATCTTGGACAATGGACATATGTCTGATCCAGCAATATTTCATGGGTGGAAGCAGGCTTAGCCGTGAACCCCTAACAGTAACTAAGATAATGACTGGATTGCTGTAAATTAGTTCCGGCCAAAACTGTGCCAGCCGCCGCGGCAAGACAGTGGGAACGGGTGTTATTCTACTTAATTGGGTGTAAAGGGTGCGTAGGTGGTTATAAAGATTTTATTAAAAAAACTGCATATAAATTGTAGATAGTGTATAAAATATTTTATAACTTGGTGTTTATAGGGAATAATAGAATTTTTGGAGTTAGGGGTTAAATCCGTTGATACTATAAGGAATACCAGAGGCGAAGGCATTTATTTGGGTAAAACAGACACTGAAGCACGAAGGTGTGGGGAGCGAACGGGATTTGATACCCCGGTAGTCCACACAGTAAACGATGGGTGTTCGAGATTAGAGTAGGAAGTATTTTGGTCTCCAAGTTTACACGTTAAACACCCCACCTGGGAAGTACGGTCGCAAGACTGAAACTTAAAGGAAAGGACGGGAACCTCTATGCAAGTGGTGGAGCATGTAGTTTAATCTGATAATCCGCAGAGAATCTTACCTGTATTCAAATGACACTAAAGAACTTAATTATAATAACCAATGTTTTTTTCTTTTTTACAAAAAGAATAAGTTTTTAGACTATACTTAATTATTCCATCTTAGATTACGATATGATTAATTTTTTTTAAAGTCAAATGGTGCTGCATGGCTGTCGAAAGCCTGTGTAATGATATAGTTGGGTTACACCAAAAAACGGGCAGAATTCTTACTCTATATATATGTATTGAAAGCTGCCTATATAGAGTCGATTGAATAAACAATTCTCTTAAATTAGAAAGATTCGTCAAGTCGTTATGGCCTTTATGTATAGGGCTACATATGTGCTACAAAGGTTAAAACAAAAAGGTGCAAGAAATATTTAAGCAGATCTTGAAAATTAACCGCAATATGAATTATTTTCTGCAACTTGAAAGTATGAAACTGGAATCACTGGTAATCGTAGATTAATACGCTACGGTGAATATGCTTGGACTTTGTACTCACCGCCCGTCGCGCTCTGGGATCTGGTTTTCAAAAAATTTTGATATTTTTTTTATTATTGTTTTTAATGTTAAAAAGTCATAATTTATGTGGGATCGGAGATTGAAGCTAAGTCGTAACAAGGTAATCGTAGGGGAACCTGCGGTTGGGGAACTAATGTTTTTAACACGCTATCTTAATTTAGAAGTTTATAAGATAATTCAATTTTTTAATAGTAATGATTTTGATTTAATTATTATTTTATTGTATAAATTTAATGTCTAAAGGATATATAGCTTTTTATAAATGTAGAACGCAGAGAAGAACTTATAAAAATAAAGAATATAGTTTACCAAGTAGCACATTAATTTTTGGTTATTTTGGCATAAAATTACTAACGAAAGGGTTTTTAGTTGTAAAAGAATTAATACCCCTGAAAAGATTTTTGATGAAGGAATTTAAAGGTATTGCAAAAGTATGAACTAGATTTTTACCACAAAGGGTTGTAACCCGCAAACCTGGTGAGGTAAGGATGGGAAAGGGTAAAGGGAAACTTGATTCCTGAATAGCTCCGGTTAAAGCTGGTGCAATTGTATTTGAGTTTTCTAGGTGTGTTTTAACCTGAAAGTTAAGAAGTGTTCTAAAGATTGTTATGGCAAAGTTGTCAATAAAATCCAAATTAATTACGGCACTTCACTAGAGAGCGATCTTAAAGGGAAAAGTGGTTAGACTCTATGTATAATTTTAATCTATTAATTGAAAAAGTTTTAAGAGCCTATATTACAGATTTTACCTACGTAGATTCCTGTTATTTTATTAAAACTGATTATAAATTAATCAGAAATTTACTTATTTTTTTAAAAAATCATTCACTAACAAGGTTTGATACACTTTATGATCTAAGTGCCTATGTTAATGCATATGTAGCAGATAAAAATAAATTTACAGTTTACTACTATCTATTCAGCGTGAAGTATAATTCTAGATTAATTGTAGTTACCCAATTATTGAACGAATTGTCGTATGTTAGTAGTATTTCAAATATATTCAAAAGTAGTATTTGATTAGAGCGAGAAGTATGAGACATGTTTGGTATTTTTTTTACTGAAAATAAGGATTTAAGGAGGATTTTAACAGATTATGGCTTTAAATACAACCCATTACTAAAGGAATACCCACTCAAGGGATATGTTGAACTAAAGTATTGTGATAGCCAAGCGTTACTTCAATATGTCAAAGTAGATGACCAGCAACAACCAAAAATTTACGATTTTAAAAACCCCTGAAAATTTTTTTACGATTTTAATAATGGAGAATAAGTTTTATAAGCTAACAAAAAAACAAATATTTTTTAAAAATAAAGAAATTCAGACAGTGACACATATATTGATAACAAAAGTTTTAGGAACAAAAAATATAATGGAACCCTTTAAGGAAAAACTTCTTAACGATACTAAAGGTGAACGTGCACCATGTAAACACTTTAAAGGAAGCTCTATAATTAATTCTAAAAGGCGCGCTTTTTATAAACATTTTCAATTGTCAAGATTTGATATAAAAAAATTAATGTCAAACCGATTAATAACTGGTTTAAGTAGTGCATACTGATAACTATATGACGTTTAAAAGTCAGATTTCTTTATTATTTAATTTAATTAAAACAACTAAAGAAAATAAAGTATTGTTAAAAAGTAATTTTAAATATTATAAGATACGTGATATACTTAAAATTTTAGAAAGATACGGTTTAATACACTATTATTTAATAAAAGATAATACACTATTATTGTATAAAAATCCTAGTAAAATGTATGAAATTCATAATTTTAAAGACGTTAAGTATTTTTCGGCCTACAAACTTCGTAGTTTTATTAGAAAAAACCCAGCCAATGTCTATGTAGTATCAACTACTTTGGGGTTAATTGATGGTTTTAAGGCATCCATTAATAATTTAGGAGGTTATTTAGTGTTTATAATAAAAGTACAAGGTAATATCCTTAGGTAATAACTATATATATTGATACTTTTATCTCATAATTCTCACAAAAAATATCATGAAATTTTATAAAATTACTACTAGTTTACTTTCAAGTCATATTTTATTAAAAATAAAGAATTTTGGAGCAAATAATATATTAATATGACTATTTGGCCCGTTGGGTGTATTAAAAATTAATTTAAGAATCCTTATTGGTATAAATTATCATACACTCATGGTACTGTTTTTTAATAGTTATTTTATAGATTTAGTAAAGAGAAAAGTAAGTTACCTAACCAGTGTTGGTGATTTACTTAGATCAGGAATTATAAATCTTTCAAAAGGATATATGTGTTACGTAAGAGTTAAAGGGGTTGGATATAAAATTGAACAATTAAAATCTTCTGAATTGAGTATAATTTTGGGGTACAGCCATAAAGTAATTATTAAAGTCCCCTTTTTTTTAAAAGTTCATGTCTTGAAAAAACGTACATTGGTTTGAAGTTACAGCCTTGCTAAATTACAACATTTTTGTAAAATGCTAAAATTTTTAAAAAAAAAAGATCCTTATAATGGTAAAGGGATTATTCAACCTCATCTTCAGAGAAAACTAAAAATAGGAAAGATTAGTAGGGTATAACATATAAAAAAATGATAATTGAAGGAATGAGGTTTATAAACGCAGATAATTCTGGAGCAAAGATAATTAAATGTTTGAAAGTTGTAAGGGATAAGAAAGGAAAAACAAATTTAGGTAATTTTATAAGAGTTTCTTTAAAGCGTAGTGTCTATAAGAAAAAATTAAAAAAAAGGGGCATATTTAACTCTATGCCAAATTTTGTAAAAGCTAAAATAACTAGAAAAGATGGAACAGTAATAAGTGGAGGCTCTAATAAAGCCTTATTATTTAGTGACTCATATAAATTCCTAGGAACAAGATGTAAAGGGTTAGTTCTAAAAGAACTTAGAAGAAATACTTTATTGTTTAAAATAGCACCGAAAGCGGTAAAATACCACAACATTTTAGTTTAATAAATGTTATTAAGTATTAAAAAACATTCATACGTTAAAAAATATAAAAAAAGTAAGAATCATAAAAGAACTGTAAGACTGAACGGATGCCCCCAAAAAAGAGGCTTTTGTGTAAAATTATTTGTTCAGTCGCCAAAAAAACCAAACTCAGCTTTAAGAAAGGCGGCAAAATTGATGTTGTATACAAAAAGAAAAACTAATGCCCATATACCAGGAATAGGTCATAACTTACAAAAATATTCTAATGTCTTGATAAGGGGAGGTAGGACTCAAGATCTTCCTGGATTTAATTATAAAATTATACGGGGTAAACTTGATGCAAGACGTTTAGATATACGAATGCGTGGAAGATCTAAATATGGTACCAAAAAAATTTGAATGTAAAGATCATAGCTCAAATGGTAGAGCGCTCGATTGATAATCGTGTGGTTAGTGGTTCGAGCCCGCTTGATCTTATTTTTTTTATCTTCTAATGATTGATTGTGAACTAAATGCGCCCCACAAAGCAGAAGAAATTACTTAATATACTATGTATTGTAATTACAAAAAATAATCTTAAAGTAAGCATTAGAGATTTAAAAGGTAATATTATTTTAAACAAAACAGAAGGTTTATTGAAAAATATAAGAAAAGGGTCAATTAATTCACCAGATACATCCTTAATTATGATGAATCAATTAGCTAAAGATATAAAATTGTTGAATATAAAGGAATTGGGTTTGTATCTTAAAGGTAGTACAAGATGAAAAAAATTATCACTTCGTCGGTTACTTTCCAACCTTCAAGGATCAAAAGTTTTAATCAAATTTATATACGATATAACTGGAAACCCTCATAATGGCTGTTATAGTTTTAAAAAAAAAAGAAAGAGAAAAAGAAGAAGATTAAAAAGATTAAAATTTTCTAAAATGTTTTTAACTAAATTTAATAACACAGTATTTAAGTTTAGGATAGAAAAAAAGATGCTTAAACGATGAAAGAAAACAAATAAATTTTTAAAATTTATAAATAAGATTTTTAAAAAAACAGTAAAAAAAAAATTATAAATGGGAAAATCCGCGCATGCTATATCCACTCGATTGGGTTATAAAAATATTTTTTGAAATTCAGAATTGTATTCCTTTTATTACAAGAACAGCATAAAAAATTATTTAAAAATATCACTAATATTAAATAGGGTTTTTAAAAACTATGGTTTAATACTTCTATCGTTTAAAACGTATTTTACAAATAATGTTTTTTTTATTTTAGCCAATTTTAGACGTTATTACTGAAAATATGATTGTGTCAAAAAAAGGTCAGGTATAACTAAGAGATGCTCTTTTCTGCTTAAAGGCAAAGGAAGGAGATGTAGTAATTTACAATGTTTGTGATATTTTAATTCAAAAATGTTTAAAAAACATATTAAGTTTCAAGATCAAGCGAATAGCTGAGAGGACGCAGTAGAAGAAGAGCGTACTAACAATAAAGAATTAGCTGTAACAGTAGAGAAGTTTTTAGATACAGTTAAGGAGTCAAGAAAAGAGTATAGTAGAAAATTAGGCAGAAGGTTAATAACTAAAGAAGTGTTCAAAAACTCTTTACACGCGCGTTATTCTTCAACTTGATGGGATGAATATCTTAAATGGCGGCATAGAAAATGAAGAACTATTTGACAACAATTTGCAATGATTACGAAATTTGTTCCCACGCCAGGACAAATACATAGAAGACTTGAAGCTTTAAAGCGTGCAGAAAAGAATAGAGGACAAGGTTTTGAGCGTAAACCATCGTTTTTGGATAGAAAAATAGATGACTATATTAAAAGGGAACTTGTTATTAATAAGGGAGCTGTACCGAGTGCCCAAAAATTAGGCAATGCTGGAGAGTTTACTAAAAAAACTCAATCTATGGTAAAAAGTCCTTCAACTGTAAAAGAAGGAACTAAGGTAGATACAATACGTAAAGTTCAACCAAAAGCTCCTTCAACTGTAAAAGAAGGAACTAAGGTAGATACAATACGTAAAGTTCAACCAAAAGCTCTTTC
>Ga0134121_10003041_pt1 | contig 14170 bp, 10 predicted proteins | sample KB301_FD_96463 | JGI IMG/M metagenome (GOLD analysis project Ga0134121, IMG submission 96463) | Terrestrial soil microbial communities without Nitrogen fertilizer from Kellogg Biological Station, Michigan, USA - KB3-0-1 | ecosystem: Environmental > Terrestrial > Soil > Unclassified ...
CCGAAGTTGAGTCCGAAATAATGATTCTCAATTCCGCGGAAAATCGGTTCGGCGATGGCGCTGATATAAAATTGGTTGTAACCGCGAAGCCACATGTCGCTCCGTACCACGCCCCAACGAACGCGCGCAGTTAAGAACTCCGCGCCGATCTGGTAACTGCGTGGCGGATTGATAAAACCGAATAAATATCCGGACTCGAGCGCAACTTCGAATCGCTCGGGATTGAGTTCATCGCTCGGCGACCCGAGTAAACTATTCGAGGCGGTCAGGACATCGTCACGACTGTTTTGATAGAGAGCAATTGAAGCAGAAAGGTTCTCACTCGGCATGCTGTAAAACAGATCCTTGTTAGATCAAGGAAACCCTGAAACTATACGGTATGCTCGGTAAGTTCACCCGGCACAGGCGTTATCGGAGTTTCGCCGTCTGAGAGTGCGGTTCGGAGAAGTTGGTCGGTGGCTGCTTCCGTATCAGAACGTTCTAACCATTCGCGGGCGAAATTCGCCGCAGCTTCGGCAATTCTTGAATATTCATTCTGGTCCATCGACAAGCAAAGCTTTATTTTCTCGACCCATTGATCGGTATCTTCGAGCGGAACGCGCCAACCTGCATTTTTTTCTTCGAGGTCACTCCAAGCTGTGTTATCGCTTGTGATGTTTGGACAACCTACAGCCAGGCTCTCAATGCAAGCATATCCGAAATTTTCATTCATCGTTGGAAGTACGAAAAAATGATTTTGAGCAACGCGTTTCAGTGCCTCATCTTGGGGAAGTCCACCGGATTCGGTTACCGAAATATTCTGGGGAAGCTCGGCAATCATGCATTGGCATTGCTCCCAATATGGCTTATCTTCCGCGGGTCCGATGATTTCCAACGAAATGCTGCCCTCTTTTAAGCCTCGCAATCTGTCAAGGAAATAATGAAGATTCTTTTTCCGCTCTATTCTAGAAAAATATACAAACTTTACGGCTCCTGGCTGTTTCACCGGACGGTCGATGTCTCCGAATCGGACGGCAAGCGGCATCAAGTCGGGAGCGACTTTAACTATCGCTTTTGGCCCCATAACTTTTTTGATCTCCCGGCTTTCAAGATCAAATGAGGCCTTCCAGATTACGCCGCGATAGAGCCCAACGAGCGATGCGAATTTAAGAAACCCCCATTTTTTGACGCGTTTGATCGAAAGCGAGCCAACCGAGAAAGATCCACAGGCAGCGATAATCACCGGCAGATCGCAAAATCTCTTTTTCCTCTTCAAAAAAAGGAAAAGGATCGTCGGCGTACTGAAAGGACTATTAAGTAAGATCAGGTCGGGAGCAATCTCCGAAATCAAGTGTGAAAAGGTTTTACTGCTCAGAGTCTTTTTTGAACAATAGAAAACCTGCGCCTTGCCCACCTGGTTCCATGCATCAGTGACCACACTCGTATATGGTCGTCGGTCGGTCCGGCTGTCATAATTTCTGGTAACGACAAAAAAATCATATCTGTCGAAGAAACGATCTACTATGTTGCGCACCATTTGAGGTGCACCTCCATTAGTGAAACCCGGCAGATAAAAATCGGATAGAATTAAGATCTTTTTCTTCATCTAAAGCAAAGCCGCCCCAGATAACTGAACTAGGCCAGCCAAGTGAAATAATATTATTTACTATCGATTATGCAAAATCAGCGAGAACTAGCCCAATAGTGCAGTCCTATCTATGAAAAGTACAAAATTCCTTTGGCTCGGTGCCCGCCTTAAATTTATGCGCTTCCTTATTGGGACAGTGTGCGGTGGCGCGCATACCCGTGATCGGACAGATCATGACCGTAATCATTCCCTGATCATCCGCCTGGTTTCTTAAAGTCTTCGAGTTCTTGTTGCCCGGTGGCTCAGCCTTATCCTGCCAGGTTCCTGAAACCGGCGTTGGCAAAGGAGACGGGTCGGGGTTTGGTTCCTCTGGAGAATCAGAAGGTAACGGCTCTTCCGCTGGAAGCAGGTCGGTCTCGTCCTCCTCCATACTTTTTATCGGTATCGTTCCCGCAACGAAAAGCTCAGTTCTGCGAAACTCTGGAGGGACTATTTTTTCCACCGGATCTTGGGCTTGAGTTTCTCCTTCCGGCGCTGACGGATCAGGTGATGGAGCAGGGCCTGTTTTTCGCTTCACGGCATCGTCCTGATCTTTGATATTCAGCGGATCCATGCCATCGATCTCTCGGATAACAGTTCCATCGCGCGTATCGATCTCAGCCCGGCGAATCGAAGCGGGCATTATCCAGTCGCCGTTCCACTGAGGATTACGAGCAAGAGCTTCCTTCATGAAATCGGCCCAAATGGGCATCGCAGACTCAGCCCCTTTCATTCCAAGGTCATCACCGTTATCAAAACCGACGTAAACAACGCAAACCAGCTCCGGTGTAAATCCTGCAAACCAACCGTCACGTGATGTGCCGGTTTTTCCCGCGAAGCCCGTTTTCCCTGCCACATTGCGAAATCCCCACCCCTGAGCCTGCGCGGCTGTTCCACGATTTACAACATCCTTCATGATATCGTCCATGATGTAGGCGACATCCGGACGAACGATACTTTTCTTCTCTGCCGTGGGTGAAGCAACAACCCGCCCTTCGCCCGTGGTAACTTGCGTTATCGGCAGCGGCGAAACGCGGTCACCCAGATTGGCGAACGTCGTGTATGCAGACGCCACCTGCAGAGGTGTCGCTTCGGCTGTGCCCAATGCCATCGAGGGATAAGCATGTTCGACTTTCGGCAGGCCTGCTTTTGCCGCAAAGTTCATAACCCTGCCTATGTTTAGCTGCATCGCAAGATCAACGGTAATAACGTTCTTGCTATGCACAAGAGCGTCACGAAGCGTCATGTCCTTATTCGAAAAAAAGTCGCCAAAGTTTCCAGGAGCGTATGACTCCCGCCCATAGGTGAAGGTCTTTTTCTCGTCCTTGAAAATGCTGGCGGCCGTGAACACGCGCGTGCCCGCGTCGTATGGCGAATTGATCGCAGCCGCATAAACAAACGGTTTGAAAACCGAGCCCGGTTGGCGCATCGCGTCGGTCGCCCGGTTGAACTGGTTCTGCAGATAATCCCGGCCGCCGACCATTGCAACAATCTCACCCGTTTTTGGGCGAATAGCCACGAGAGCCGCGTTCAGGGTTCCTTTTTCTTTCTTCGGAAAACTCTTGTCGAGTTTCTCAAGACGTTGACTTACCGTCTCGTACGCGATCCTCTGCAAATCGGGATCTATCGACGTGTAAACGCGCAGGTGCTGCAGTGCCTCGGGGTCACTGACAACCTTTGGCAGTTCCTCGATCGCATACTGCGAAAAATAGGGCATGCCCTGCAGGTCCTTGGTGTTCGAGATCTGCTTCAGTACAAGTGGTGCTGCATGAGCATCGGCAAACTGCGACTGCGAAATTTCGCCTGATTCAAGCATCGACTCGAGAACCTGATTGCGGCGCTCAGTCACCCGCTCGGGATTTTTGTAAGGATTGTAGCGATTAGGGCTGCGAATAATACCGGCGATGAACGCTGCCTCAGGCAATGTAAGCTGCGAAACATCCTTTCCGAAATAAGAGTTGGCCGCTTCTCCTACACCATAGATGGATACGCCGGACTGCTGCCCCAGATATATTTGATTTGCATAGAGTGTAAAGATCTCTTCCTTCGTCAACCTGGTTTCAAGGATGATCGACATAAAGGCTTCTGTAGCCTTTCTTTCAAGCGTGGGATCATTTGTCAGTAAAAGGTTTTTTACCAGCTGCTGGGTGATCGAAGAGCCTCCCTGATTAGAGAGCGGCGAATTCTCCTCGCCCTCGTAGCGAACCCAAAGAGCTCGCGCTATGCCGCGAAGATTAACACCATAATGCTCGAAGAATGCTCGGTCTTCGGTAACTGTGATGGCTTTAATGAGATGAGGGGGAAGGTCGTTAAACGAAACCGTTCGCCGCCTTCCATCGCCTTCGGCCGCGACTGTGCTGAGCATCTTTGGCTCAAGTCGGGCGTCTGCCACAACACGGCCTGCGTCCTCGTCGTGTATCAACGCCACCGACTTCATGTCCTTCTGAAACTTTACGGTGAGGTGCGGAAATACCTTCTTCCCGTCAATTGTGCTTGTATAACCAGGCTCAATTTCCAGAGTATCTCCGCTGACAGAATAGCGGCTTCGCGACGCGTCGGCTTTATTGTTTTTCTCGATATAACCCGCGGATTTCAGATATTCGATCAGCCCAAGCATCGAGGTCTCCTCACCAGGTTTGAGTGTCTTTGGAGCAGAATAAATGCCTGCTGAAGGAGTAAAGACCTCGCCGCTCAAGAGCCGCCTGTCGATGCGATCTGAGAGTTCAAACCAAAAATACGTAAAGGTCAAAAACGCAATAAGCAAGACAATAAGCACGAGCGAAATGGTCCAGCCGTTAAAGATCCAGCGCAATATCCGGCGAAAGCGCGAACGCTTCGGCGCTTTGTAAACGGTACGCCGATGAGCCTTGAGCCAACCTTTCGGCGGGCTCTTTGACCTCATTCGCTTAACTTGAAGCTGCTCTTGCATTTCAGGTTGGAAAACTAACGATTTTAGTGAGAATATCGTTCGAGGCGGTTGCCACTAAAAAGTTTATCTATTTTGCCGCTGATGTGTCCAGCGATTTCGGGGCCGCGGTTGTTATGAAAGTTCTTGTTACAGGCGGAAGCGGATTTCTCGGAACTCATCTTAAGAGATCCTTGAACGCCGATGATTTTTCGCGTCGATCCGGCTGTGACATTCTCAATCTGCAAGATGCAAAACGAGTCGCGGACTACGACGTTGTCGTTCATTTGGCTGCCAAACTCGATAAATCCCCGGACTCCGCGGAACAGGTGTTTCTCACGAACGTCGAGGGCACGGTCAATCTTCTTCGTGAAATGAAAGAAGGCGCCGTTTTCATTTTCGCATCAACCAAGGATGTGTACGGGCGATTTGCGGACAATTTCAAGGAAGTATCCGAAACCTGCGACACACTGTACGCGGGTCAAACCGCCCTGGAATGGTCGAAGCTGATCGCCGAGCGATATGTCGATTTCTTCGCAAATCATAATGGCTTTCGCTCCTGCATCTTTCGCCTTTCGACCGTTTATGCACCGGCAAGCGCAGGAAACACGCCGAATTTCGTTACCTCATATGCAGAAGCCATCAACACAGGCGAACCGATTCGCCTTCCCGGCGGCGGCAAACCTATTCGGGATTTTTTACACATCGATGACCTCGCTCGAGCATGTGAGGCGTTCATAGAATCAGTGATCCGTCACGGCATTTATAACCTTGGCGGCGGGCACCGAAATGCTCTCTCGCTTAAAGAGTTGATTACAAAGTTAGAGAGGGCGTCGGGACTGCAGGCCGTTGTGGCCAGTGAAGGCCTTCCGGATCCGACGCCGGTCAACTACATCTCGAATCTGACCAGGGTATACCACGAACTCGGTTGGGAGCCCTCTATCGGCCTTGATGAAGGACTAAAGTCACTCTTTTGATCAAAAAATGCGAATAGTCGTTCGAGGGACAAATTGGATCGGCGACGCCGTAATGACAGTCCCCGCTATCCGCGCGCTACGCAGCTCTTTTCCGGATTCGCATATTGCCCTGCATACACGTTCCTGGGCCGAGGGCATCTTTCGCGACGCCGATTTTATAGACGAGATCATAGGTTACGACGAAGATGGCACAGCTCTAAGAAACGCTGTCACGCAAGGAAGAGTCCTTCGGGAAAAGGCTTTCGATATTGCGGTACTGTTTCCTAACTCATTCGAATCGGCGCTAGCGGCAAAGTTCGCCCGCATACCGAAAAGATACGGCTACTCACGCGAAGGTAGACGGATAGTCCTGACCGATCCTGTCGCCGTTCCAAACTGGAAGAATAAGAAACACGAGGTTTTTTATTACTTAAACCTCGTGGAGGAGATCGAGAGCCGAATCCTTGGAAGGAAGACAAAAAGCAAAGAGCCTTTGATCGACATCCCGGTTTCCGTTGAACGCAAGCATGAGGCAAGAAAGCAACTACAAAACTTTGGCGTAGACGTTTCAAAAAAAACCATCGCTTTTGGCGTGGGCTCAACCAACTCACGCGCAAAACGATGGTTGCCCGAGAATTATGCTCGTTTGAATGATATGGTCCGGCGAGAGCTGGATGCAAATGTCGTATTGGTCGGATCGAGAAACGAAACCGGCGTAGCTGAAAAGGTGGCCGGAATAGCAAAGCTAAAACCTCTTATGCTGGCGGGTAGAACGAAACTCGATGAGGCCGTCGCAATCTTGAGCGAGGTTGATATGCTGGTTTCAAATGATATGGGACTCGCTCATCTTGCTCCAGCAGTGGGAACCAGAACGCTGGTGATATTTGGCCCGACAAACCCGCAGACAACTGCCCCGTTCTCGCCGTGGGCAGAGATCATCCGCGAAGAGGTTGAATGCTCGCCATGCATGCTTCGAGATTGTCCGATCGATCATCGCTGTATGACAAGGATAAGCGTCAATGACGTTTTTGAGCGAGTCAAAGATTTATTGGCCAAAGAGTTCGCGCAGGGCCCCGCGGCCGGACAAGTGCGGCAGATTTGATAAACCGGATGGTTTCAAGTTACAACTTTTATACGCTCAATGATGTCGTGGGGAGAAAAAAGGAAGGCAGTTTTCATCGATCGTGACGGAACTCTGATCGAGGAAGTAAATTTTCTGTCGCGGGTCGAGGACCTTGCTCTCTTTCGTTACACGGACGAGGCTATAAGCCTGCTAAAAGATCGCGGATATCTGGTTCTCGTGGTTACAAACCAATCGGGTGTCGGCCGCGGCATTTACACCGAGGCTGATATGCACACGGTTCACGACGAAATACAACGCCGCCTTTCCGGAAAGATCGACCGATTTTACTTCTGTCCGCACCTGCCCGACGAGGGCTGTCGATGCAGAAAACCTAATCTCGGTATGATCGAGGACGCCTGCGCCGATTTTGAAATAGATCTAGAGAACTCCTGGTTCGTTGGTGACAAGGATCTTGATGTCGAGACCGGGTTGAATGCAGGAATTAGGACATTGATGGTTCTGACAGGCTACGGAGCCGATCATTCGACGAGGTTAAAACGACAGCCAGATATGATCGTTTCAGATCTTTTGGAGGCTGCGAGATCAATAGCCGAAGAGATCTCAGTAGGTGCCTAGCGACTCTGCCCTTTTTCGCGGCAGGCGTACTGTAAATGTAGCGCCCCGATTCTCGCCTTTGCTTTCGGCTTCTATCGTACCTCCATGCATTTCAACAAGATTTCTAACAACCGCCAGGCCCAGCCCAAGACCCCCGCTTTGTTTGATGGTTGCGCTATCCTGCCTGAACCGTTCGAAGACGTTCGGAAGGAACTCGCTGCTGATCCCGACCCCATTATCGCTGACTTTTAGCACAACAAATCCGTTTTCGGCGTTGAGTCCGACATCAACTTTGCCTCCTTCCGGCGTGAACTTCACAGCGTTGGTCAAAAGGTTGCAAACCACTTGCTGAAGGCGATCTTTATCGCCGATCATGCCGCCTTCGGACTGCTGTCGGCTGGCGTCAAGCGCTATGGAGATATTCTTCGCTTCGGCAGCAGGACGGATCGTCTCGATGGAATGAACAACAACGTCCTCAAAATTCACAGGTACGTGTTCAATCTCCAGCTTCCCAGAAATTATTCGGGCCGCATCAAGAAGATCCTCGATAAGGCGATTCTGTGATTCGGAATTCTTGATTATCGTATTTACTGCCTTTGATCGTTTTTCATCGTCCAGAGTCCCGCTTCTTAAAAGCCTCGCCCACCCGAGAATAGAATTCAGCGGCGTCCGGAGTTCGTGTGAGATGGTCGCCATAAACTCGTCGCGCAGTCGATTCGCGACCTCGGCATCCTTTCGCGCTGCTTTTTCGTTTATTAGAAGCCGTTCGCGTTCGGAAGCGCTTTCAACCAAATGAAGATTTGCCTCCTTCAACTCACCGGTCCGCTCTTCAATCCGCTTTTCGAGACCGCGGTTAACTTCAACAAGAGATTCTTCGGCGCCCTTACGCTTGCGCATCTCCATGATGACCAGCACATTCGCAGCGATCAAGGCGGCGATCCCAGCAAGGCTGCCCAGGATGAGTATTAAGATCGTTAGATTAAGATTGTTGTCGTTTCCCTGCTCCCGGCCGCGCCTGCGTGTCGTCTCGTCTTCTTTGAGCTTGTCGACCGCCGCACGGATCTGGCGCGTCATCTCGGTTCCCCCGTTCAGCCCCAGCAGGTAAGCCGTTTGCTGGAAACCGTTCTGTCGACGAAGGTCAGCCTTACTGGTTTCGAACTGGATCTTTTGATTGATCAGGGCCTCGAGTCCATCAATTTGTGCGAGTCGCTGAGTGTCATTCACGGCAAGCGATCGCAATTCAGTTAGATTCTTCTTTACCCCTGATTTTGCATTGTTCGCTGGTTCGAGGTAAGTGTCGTTGCCGGTAGTGACAAATCCGGTCGTAGCAGTTTCGATGTCGGCGACGAACGTGACTATGTCATCGAGATTGGCGATCACGGTCTGCGAGCGAGCGGTGCTCTCCTGGGCCTCCTGAAACGAAACGCTGCTCTTGTAAAAGAGAAACCCGATCGCCGCAAGCATCATAAATACAAACGACAGAATGACCGGCAATTTTCTTTCGATCGGGATCGTCATTTGAATACTTCGATTGTGAGATGGGTGGGCGAACTCGCGAATGATCAGTTCGTTCGTCCAAAATCGTCTTCTATCCTTTCGATGTCATCCTCGCCAAAATAGTCGCCCGTCTGGGTTTCTATAAAGACCAGAAGCTGTGAGGCATCAGGGTTTTCGACGCGATGAGCAGAGCCTTTTTCTATATCGATCGCAGCTCCCTCAACGACTAGTATTTCATTATCGTTTAATGTTACTTTAGCAGTGCCGCGAACCACGAACCAGTGTTCCGCGCGGCGGGAATGGCGCTGATAACTTAAGCGCTTTCCGGGAAGCACCTCAATTCTCTTGACCTTGTAGTTTTCACCCGCATCGAGAACGGTATAGCTGCCCCAGGGACGCTGGTCAAACTCAGGCGAAATTATCTCTTTTTCCGACATTTATAATTGAAAGCGCCTTAAATGCCAAGTCTAGACGAAAAAATGGTTCCCGCCAACCTGACCGAGATCCAGCGCGTCCAGACGCTGATCATCGGACGGCTCCTGGCCATATTTCTGCTGCTCGTGACGAGCTGGATCTGGTACAGCGGCCGCATGGAGATCTCGCTCGATGTATTTCCCCGCGGACCGCTGCTTGTGTTCATCTCGTCGATTGGTTTGACGGTTGTCTATTTCCTGCTTCTTCGCCTGAGCAATACCGTCTCCTGGCAGATCAGGGCTCAGTTTATCGTTGATGTCCTGCTTATTACATGGCTCGTCTGGCGCACAGGAGACCTAACCTCTCCGTATATAACGCTTTACATTGTTCTTATTAGCGTCTCGAGTGCTTTTCTCAAACCGCGTGAAACGATCGTTATGGCATTCATTGCCATCGCATTCTTTGTCACGCTCTCGATCCTTACATCGCTTACGATCCTTGAATCGTCAGGTGCGCCTCAGCCTATCAACAAGATCGTCCAGATCATTAGTTTTCACGTTGTAGCGTTTTTTGTTGTTGGGCTCCTGGCCGCCCGCCTGGCGGAGCGCAGAACGTCCGGTGAGGAACTAAGGATCGCCGCAAAAAGTCTTGCGGATCTTAGGGCACTTCACGAAAGGATCATTGAATCAATACGGTCAGGGTTGATCACGACCGATCTCGATGGAACGATCTATACGTTCAATACTGCGGCGGCAGAGATCACCGGTTATGATCCTGAAGCGATGCACGGGAAAACGATCTTTTCGTTATTCGGTGATGTTAAGTATCAGATCGAAGTATCTCTCGAGGCCGTTAAAGCCGGAGAACCGCAGCCGCGGTTTGAATGCGACCTGCTGACCCCCGATGGCTTTGCCGTGCGGATCGGTTTTGCTGTTTCCCCCCTAACGTCAGAGGACAATGAGGTTACCGGCCTGATCGTCACTTTTCAGGATCTGACGGAGATCCGCTCGATGGAAGAAAGCGCCCGCCGCAAAGACCGCCTGGCCGCCGTTGGCCGCGTGGGAGCTGGACTTGCTCACGAAATTAGAAATCCGCTTGGTGCAATGCGCGGAGCGATTCAAGTGCTTCAGTCAAACACGCCTCCCGAATCGATACAGGCAGATCTGATGGACATTATTCTCCGCGAGTCTGACCGTCTGAACAGCATAATCACCAACTTCCTGAGTTATGCCCGGCCGAAGGTCGGATCATTGGCAGAAACCGACATCTGTGAAGCGATCCGCGACACGTTCACGCTGCTTCGCCACAGCCCCGATGTTCAGCCTGGCCACGAACTCAAGGAATTTCTCCCGAATGATCCGCTGTTTATATCAGCGGACGTTTCGCAGTTAAAGCAAGTATTTTGGAATTTGGCCAGGAATGCTTTACAGGCGATGCCCGACGGCGGGGTCTTGTCCGTGCGCCTTGAGCCATTTTCGCACAGCCGGATCCGGATCATCTTCGAGGATTCCGGAAATGGCATGACGCCCGACCAGGTAGAACAGCTTTTCGAGCCCTTCTCGAACTCAACTTCCGGGGGAACTGGTCTCGGACTCTCTATCGTTTACCAGATAATTCGTGATCATGGCGGCACCATCAACGTCCGAAGCTCCGAAGGCGAGGGCACGGTTATCACCATTGAATTACCTCGAAAGGCTCGGACATTAGCACAATCCGAAAGCATAACCGCCGAAGAAGCACGAGAAAAATCCCGCCTCGAGAGCATCCTCCGGGTGAAAGGTGAGGAAACAAAACTTTCCACTTGAATTAGATGCAGTATTTTTGGGACAATGGTTGTGCGGCTTCGTAATGTCCTGAAGCTGCGTCCCGTCTAAAATTCGCTCATACATTCTTGATGTCAAATATTCTCATTGTTGACGACGAACAAAGCTATCGCCAGCTTTTGTCCCTGGTTTTTGAAGGTGATGGCCATACTATCCGGACGGCTGCTAACGGGTTGGAGGCTCTCACTCTGCTGCAGGCGGAGCCGGCTGACGTCGTCATCTCAGATGTAAAAATGCCCGACATGGACGGCATCGAGATGCTGCGCTCGATCCGTGAAACGCTGCCCGATCTCGGGATCGTATTTATGACGGCGTTCGCATCTGTTGAAGCCGCCCGTGAAGCGTTCAAGCTCGGCGCCGACGATTTCATACAAAAACCTTTTGATGTCGAGGAACTTAAACTGATCGTCAAAAAAACGATCGAGAAACAGATCCTTATAAATGAGAATCGGGCATTCAAGCGAGCTCAGCGTGAACGCGGCAGTCTGAGAAATATCATCGGGAACTCGGCAAAAATGAACGCCATTTTCCAGATGATCGAAACGGTTGCGGAGGTCCAGTCGACCATTCTGATAACCGGCGAGAGCGGCACCGGTAAGGAGCTTGTCGCCCGAGCGATTCACGATCTCAGCTCTCGCGGTGAAAAGCCATTTATTTCGATCAACTGCGGGGCGTTCACGGAAACTCTACTCGAATCGGAGCTTTTTGGCTACGTCAAAGGTTCTTTCACTGGAGCAAACTCGAACCGAAAAGGTCTGTTTGAAGCGGCTCATAAGGGAACGATATTCCTTGACGAAATTGGCGAAATGTCGCCCGCAATGCAGGTCAAGCTTCTCCGTGTCCTTCAGGAAAAAAAGGTGCGGCCGGTCGGCGCTCACGACGAATTACCTGTTGACGCTCGTGTAATCGCGGCGACGAACCGTGATCTCAAAAAGATGTCTGAGGATGGCAGCTTCCGCGAGGACCTTTTTTACCGCGTCTCGGTCATCCCTATCAGCTTACCCCCTCTGCGTGAACGAACCGAGGACATTGCCGACCTTACCACGCATTTTGTCGAAAAGTTCTGCAACCAGGCCGGACGCACGCTCACCATCTCTCCCAAGGCAATGCACTTGCTGGAAAACTATGCCTGGCACGGCAACGTTCGTGAGCTCGAGCATACCATTGAGCGCGCGGTTGCTCTTGAGCGCGGCGATGAGATCCAGCCTGAACGTCTTCCTGAGCATATTACCAACTACGATCCTGTTCGCATCAGCGCCGATTGCGTTCTGCCCGATGCCGGCATCAATCTCGCCGCCCACCTCGATTCTCTCGAAAAGACCTATGTCGTCGAGGCCCTTCGAAAGACCGGCGGCAATCAAACCCGCGCCGCTGACCTTCTGCAGATGCAGGTCCGTTCACTGCGTCACCTTCTCGACAAGCACAGCATCCGGGCACTCTCCGCCCAGATGCGCAGCGGCGACTAACCTTAAACAAGGCCAAACATGCCCGTAAACGAGGCGGTTCTCAGCCGATCCGTTCCAGCTCTCGAACGCACGATCGATACGCCGGTCACCCTCCGACACATGCCCGTGTTGGATGGAGTTCGAGCGATCGCCATTCTTACGGTGATGGCCTACCACCTCCAATGGCTCGTTCCGGAGATCGGAAATTTCACGTCCGGCGGCTTTCTGGGTGTCGACATATTCTTTGTCCTGAGCGGTTTTCTCATCACATCGGTTCTCCTGAAAGAACAAGATCGGTTCGGATCGATCAGTCTGAAAAACTTTTTTATTCGCCGGTTTTTGCGTCTTGCACCGGCGTTTTGGGCTTTTCTGGTTGTCCTTTATTTCTGTGCCGAGTATGTTCTTCCGGCAGACGCTTCCCGGGTGGTTTACGGAGGCAATAATTTTCTGTACGCCTTCCTGTATTTGACCAACTGGCATGTGGCCGCCGGTGCCGTCGCGGGCAATCTCAATCATACCTGGTCACTGGCAATCGAAGAGCAGTTCTATCTTCTGTGGTCCGTTGTCTTGTGCCTCGCATTTATTAAGAAACTACGCCGTTCTCAGATCGCAGGCCTTACTATTCTGATACTTTCTATACTCACTTTCATCCGCATCTATCGGGCTGTATCCGGGGAAGAGATACGTACGCTTTATTATTCGACCGAGTCACGGATCGACGGGTTGTTATTCGGTTGCGTTGCATCAATGTTCTATTGCTGGAAGCTCGTGCCAGATGCCTTTTTTGCTTCCCGCGGAGCTCTCTATTCGGCTCTCGCCCTATTCCTCATCTCTTTAGCGATCTTTTTCCGGTTTGACTACACCGATATATCTCTCTACTGCGGACCTTTGTCTGTTTTTGAGTGTTCAGTAGCGGTGATGATTCTTTGGCTTGTTTCAGGACCGAGAGCTATTCTTCATACTCTTCTCGAGGCAAAGCCAATGATCTGGATCGGGAATATTTCATATGCCCTTTATCTTTGGCACTACGCAGTGTTTGAGTTCGCCAAAGGTACTTTTCGGTGGCCGGGTTTGCAGATCGGTTTTGCCATCGCAATCTCCTTCGTAATTGCTTCGGCATCATACTACTTGATCGAAAAACCCTTTCTGAAATTGAAAGATCGAATGCAGCTGGACTTGTCTAAAACAGCTGGAAAATGACAAAAGGTGGGTGTGGCAGTACCAAAAACTGTTACTTCAGAAGCTTGAAATCGCCTCTTCGTAATTTCACCAAAACCTCCATACCGCTCGTAAAGGTAGCACTTTAATGTGTTTGCGAGCCCGCAGCATCGAACCCCCGCGCCATCATTATTCTGGCACACCGCTTGTTCTACGACCCATGTCTGGGAAGGTATTTAAGACTCAAAAACTTAGGAGATTGTGAATTAGAAATGAAAAATCAGAAAGGTTTCTCTCTTATCGAGCTTTTGATCGTCGTTGTTATCATCGGCATCATCGCTGCGATCGCTATCCCGAACCTGCTGGCCGCACGCCGTGCCGCTAACGAGGGTTCTGCTGTTTCATCGCTCCGCACACTTCATGGTGCGCAAATGACTTACTCCGCAACGAATGGTGCCGGTAACTTTTCTGGCGCTATCGGTGCTGGAACCGCCGCTTCTCTTGCAGAGCTTGGACCGGATGGTCCTGCGGGCGTTGGCCTTGGACCGCACCTGATCGATGCTGTTTTGGCAAGTGCTACCAAGAGCAACTATAACTTCGTTGGCGGCCGCACAGTTGCTGCTGCTAATGCTCCTGCTACGTTCTTTTTCTCAGGATGTCCGACTGCTGGACAGGGACTCACCCAGAC
>Ga0134121_10003042_pt1 | contig 14168 bp, 7 predicted proteins | sample KB301_FD_96463 | JGI IMG/M metagenome (GOLD analysis project Ga0134121, IMG submission 96463) | Terrestrial soil microbial communities without Nitrogen fertilizer from Kellogg Biological Station, Michigan, USA - KB3-0-1 | ecosystem: Environmental > Terrestrial > Soil > Unclassified ...
ACATCCGGCGGCGAAAGTTGCCTGCTTGTATTTGGAAAGATCAGTGGGCTTGGCGACAGCGCTTGATCCTGCTGTAGTCGCATTTTTATTTTCAGAAGTTGCTGAAGGATTTTTTTGCGCGCATGAAGTGAAACTGATTGCGATCAGCAGTGCGAGTTGTATTGATGAAATGATTTTCATGGAGATAGAAGTTTGTCCGGAGGACTCTGTGAGGAATTCAGGTAGTGACTAAATACGATGCAGCAGCGAAGTTAGATTTTGCATATCACTTCAGATCTTCTCTCACAGGAGAAAACACATCAATAATTTTTCCGCCGGTGATGGCGGTAACTGTATGCTTAACATTGGAGGGAACAACTCCTACATGCCCGGCAGTCACTGTTCTCGTTTCACCGTCGAGCGTCATTTCAAATGTTCCTTCGAGTACGTTGATGATCTGCTCATGGATGTGAGCGTGCTCGGGCACCGTTACACCTTTGTCGAGCGTAACGTAGGCAATGGTGGTGTTGACTGTATGAATCAGTTTTGCATGTACACCGGGAAAAAGATCGCGGGAGGGAATTTCTGAAGTTTGAAGAAAGGACATGGTGAGTGTTTTTGTTTAAGTCAAAAATATGAAGAGCAACGTGAAGTTGAAATTCTGGTAGAGAGATTAAGTGTTAAATGTGTGAGTTATGTAACATTATTCCAATATTGTGTAACTTTTATTCCGCAAATGTTTTCACGTTTGCATTAGTAAAAAGACGGCCATGATGCACGAGTCAAAAAATGGGTTCTCATAAAATAAACCCGAATGAAAAATATTTTTCTCCGCTTAACTTTTATGCTGAGCATTTGCTTAGGTGTTACAAATGCTCAGAATCTTTGGCAGGCTATGCCTAATAGCGAGGACTTCTTTGATATGCGGTACATATACCAGGATACTTCAAATGGAATTCTTTATGTAGGTCTTCATTCTAAAGTGGTAGGAGGTGACACTGTCAATTATATAGCGTATTGGAATGGCGTGAAGTGGGCTGCAATGGATAAGGGCGCGGTGAACGCAAATTATGTATCCGCTATTTATAATTATCACAACACCATTTATGCCGCAGGTCCCTTTTGGACACAGAGTGGTTCCCCCGGTACCGGGATTATGAAATGGAATGGCGCTACATGGGAAACAGTCGGTTATGGGCTGTGTGAGGGTACAAATAAGAGCTTTGGTTCTGAAGGTGCTGTACTTGCATTAACAGAAATTGACGATACAATGTATGCTCTTGGCATCTACGATACCATTGGTTGTTTACCGGGAAACGGAATTGCAACTTGGGATGGGTCGGCGTGGAAAACTGTTCATGATTTTCCAAATACTCATCCTTCAGGTATTCCACTTATTATTGCCGCATGTACTCTTAACAATCAATTATATGTCACTGGTGGATTTTATTCTCCTGATAGTTCAGGAAATGAAATCGCCTATTTTAATGGTTCTGAATGGCACACTGTGGGTGGTGGTCTTTACGGAGGACTGACAGTACCATTTGACATGGTCACTTATATGGATAAAGTGTATGTGGCGGGCAGATTTACAGAAGCCGATGGTAATCCAGGCAACAATATTGCAAGCTGGGATGGCACACAATGGAATGATTTAGCAGGAGGCACTGATGGACAAATTTTTGACCTATTAATTTACCATGATAAACTTTATGCCTTCGGCGGCTTTTGGCATGCGGGAGGAGTTCCGGCTTCAGCTCACATGGCTTGTTGGGATGGTTCGAAGTGGTGCGGTATAATGTCTAACTTTATAATGAATGGAATTTCTCATGCAGGAATTTATAATGATACTATTTTGATTGGGGGCGGTTTCATTTTAGTTCAGGGCAATGATACCATAAGAAACTTCGCAAAATTTCTAGGCGGAGATTACGTAGATACTTGCAGTGCTGCAACTGCCGTGTCTGAAATAAATGAAACAAATTTTTCTATTAATGCTAATCCTGGGAACTCTCAAATTGAAATTACTTTACCAAACAACAATCATGAGCAAAACCTAAAAATCATAAATACCCTTGGACAAGTAATGAAGCAAAGAGAATTTTCTTCTAATCAAATCTTGATTGATATTTCAGACTTACCCGCTGGAGTTTACTTAGTCGCTCTTCTCACAGAGTCCTACGGACAAAATGAAAAAGAAAAAGCAGTGAAGAAATTTGTGAAACAATAAATAAATAAGCATGAACATAATCAATCTTCGCTGTCCCGCATCCACACAATGAAGCTCTTCGCGAACATGGGGAGAGATACAAAAAAGTCCAGGAAAAGATAAAACCAAAGTTATCTTTGTAAGGAGAATGTATTTCTTCTCCCCGCATGAGAAAATCACATCTTTTACTCTCCCTGATTTTAATCACCAGCTTTTTTAATTCTTCTGCGCAAACATTTCAAAAATTATTTGTCGGAGCCGCAATACCTGAAGACTATGTTGCAGAACAAACTGCGGATGGAGGTTATATTGTACTGAGTTCTGTAACAAGTTTTGGAGCCGGTGAGGCTGATGTGTACCTCATTAAAACCGATGCCAACGGCGATACGCTCTGGACAAAAACTTTTGGAGGAGCGAATAATGATTATGGAAATTCACTGGATCAGACTGACGATGGAGGATTTATTATTGCCGGCCATACAGCGAGTTTTGGAGCGGGCGATGAAAATGTTTACCTGATCAAGACGGATAGCCTCGGAAATGCTCTTTGGATAAAGACTTATGGCGGAACATTCAGCGACTTCGGTAAGTCAGTTAAGCAGACTACTGATAAAGGATATATTATTGCCGGTTATACTGATGATTTTGGAGCGATTCTCGCGGATGTGTACTTAATTAAAACCGATTCTACAGGAGCCATTCAATGGACAAGAACTATTGGCGGAACAGACACTGATGCGCCCTGTTCGGTTCAGCAAACAAATGACGGAGGATATATTGTTGCGGGTTACACCAATAGCTTCGGCGTGGATATGACGGATGCTTATGTCGTCAGGACTGATTCAAGCGGTGGAGTTTTGTGGACTAAAACTTTTGGCGGATTGACTAATGATGACGCTCATTCTGTTCAGCAAACAAATGACGGAGGATATATAATTGCCGGCTCTACCAATAGCTTTGGCGCCGGCCTCGGGGATATCTATCTACTAAAGCTGTCATCAGATGGAACCTTAGATTGGTCAAGGGCTTTTGGCGGACCAGGTGATGATAAGGGATATTCTGTGCTGCAAACTATTGATAGCGGATACATTGTAGCCGGCTATACAAACAGTTTTGGCTACGGATTATCAGACGTTTATTTAGTAAAACTCAATGGAAACGGAGATACGCTTTGGACAAGGACCTTCGGTGGCGGAAGTATTGATGTGAGTTATTCCATTCAACAAGCGAATGACGGAGGATATATTATTGCAGGAAACACGTTAAGCTTCGGGGTTGGCACGTACGCTATTTATTTGATTAAGACAGATGCCGACGGGAACAGCCCGTGCAATCAATCCGCCGCGGCAACTATAGTAACTACACCTTTTACACAAGCGGCAAATGCTCCATCTATCATTTCTACCGGAGGGACAGTAAGTTATCCCGCAACAGCTTTCGGAAGTGGTGCCAACCCTGTTTCACTATGTATTGGGGTTGGTTTAAATGAAACGGCAAAAGATGATCATTCATTTTCTATTTTACCAAATCCCTCAGAAGGAAACTTTATAATATCATTGGAACATCCTGTTAGAAATGGATTTATTCAAATATCAAATTGTCTCGGTGTAACCATTTATAAAGAAAATATTTATTCATTATCTAATAAGCAAGTCAATCTTATAAATGCTTCCAATGGAATATACCTGGTGAAAATATTTGACGGAGAAAAGCAGAATACGGGGAAACTTATTATACAAGACTAAAAGCACGATGGTGACGCAAGTTGTCAAAATCTAATTTGAGGCGGAAGCACGAGTGTTGAGTAAAAGCTACATTGCAGCAGCACGGTTAAGGCAATATTTAATTCTGAAATATTATTCGTTGAAAGAACACCTGATCATCAACAATGATTTTCACAAAGTAGAGCCCATCGGGTAATTTATCTTTCAGCTTAATTGTATGAAGCAATTCTCCCTCATACACTTCTGCATCTTCAGCCAGCACTACATCACCCACAATGTTGATGAGTTCAACTTGCGCACTACCACCATTCAAAGCATTTTCAAGATGCAATTCAATATTGAAGTTGCCATTGGTAGGGTTAGGATAAACAGATAGCAGGAAAGACCCATTACTTTCATTTTCTAACCTGCAGCTTGTCACTACTTTATTTGTTGAGATTGCAGTGCAGCCATTTGATGTTGTTGCCTGGTAATTATAAGTACCTGATTGGGTGGCAGTATAGGAAGTCCCGGTAGCGCCGCCAATAGATGCATTGTTTTTAAACCATTGGTAAGTATAGCCGCTTACGACTTTTGCACTCAAAAGAACTGAGCCTGTTGAGCAAATATTCAAGCTCCCGGTATTCGTAATTTTTACTGAAGCAGCCGCATAATTATTCAAGGTAGTGATTGAAGAAATCTTTGAACAGCCGGCACTATTCGTAACTATAACTTTATACTGGCCGGTTACAGTAGTAGCATAAGAACTGCCGGTAGCTCCGGAAATATTTACACTGCTCTTTTGCCATTGGTAAGTTAACCCGCTTCCTGTATTGGCATTCATAGTCAAAGAAACTCCGGGGCACACAGAAACTGTTCCTAAGGGTGTGATGGTGGCGGCAGGAAGAGCACTTACAGAAATAGTCGTTGCCGCAGACGTAGCAGAACAGGAACCTGATGAAACTCTTACAGAATAAGCTGCTGCAATCTTAGTGTTATAAAGCGAAGAGGTCGCTCCGGAAATATTGGATCCATTCTTCTTCCACTGATAGGTGAGACCGCTTCCGGTATTTGCATATAGCGTTAGGGTGCTTCCTGAACATATAACTACACTCCCGGAGGGAGTAATAGTAGCAGTTACAGCGCCTTCATCAATTTGTGAATTGCAATTATCATCAACTCCGTTGCAAGTTTCTGTTGCATAGGGGTGAACGGTTGAACTTGCATCGTTGCAATCAGTTTGATCGCTAACATAACCGGAAGGCGCACTGCAAGCTTGTGAGGTCACTGAGACATTTCCATAACCATCACTATCTGCATCAGCATAAAAGGTGGTTTTCACTCCTTCATCAATCTGACCGTTACAATTGTCGTCAACGCCATTGCATGCTTCTAATGCCCCGGGGTTAATAGTCCCGCCGGTGGCGGGATTATCATCACAATCGCCCTGGGAAACGTTATATCCATCCCCGTCATTATCGCAACCTTCATCTGTAGTTGCATCGCAGTTATCATCAATACCATTGCATGCTTCTATGGCCCCGGGATATATGGCAGGATTAGAATCGTTGCAATCACCTTGCACAATACTATATCCATCCTGATCAACATCACAGACTTCATCTATCTGGCTGTTGCAGTTATCATCTATACCATTGCAGGCTTCTGTCGCATTCGGATGAACGGTTGCAAGTGCGTCATCGCAATCAGTTTGATCGGAGACATATCCAACCGGAATAGACCCGCTGCATGCTTGCGTTGTCACTAAAATATTTCCATAACTATCTCCATCGGCATCAGCATAAAAAGTCGTTTTCACTCCTTCGTCAATGGATCCGTTGCAATTATCATCCAATTCGTTGCATACCTCATTCTTCGCGGGATGAATGTCCGGATTGCCATCATTACAGTCAGTATTATCAACTACATATCCTGAAGGCGGCGTAGAACCTGATGTTGAGATTGAATTGTTCGGATCACCATAAGTGTCGCCGTCAAGGTCAGTATAGTAGATGTAGATTGTACAGTTATCATCAATTTGACCATTGCAGTCATCATCAATGAGGTTATAACAGATCTCTGATGCGCCGGGATGTACGGCGGTTTTGCTATCATCACAATCATTATTAGTAGTGGAATAGCCATTACCGGGATTGCTGCACATTGAAGTTCCCGGATCAGAGGATGAGCCATAGGTATCATCATCAGCATCGGTGAAGTAAGTGACGAAGGTTAATCCTTCATCTGCAGAGCTATTGCAATTGTCATCCAATCCGTTACATACTTCACTGGCCCCGGGATGAATGGATGCATTGCCATCGTTACAATCTGTGCTTCCGGTAACATATCCCGAGGGCTGAGAGCAGGCATTCGTTGTAGAATTAAGGTTCCCATATCCATCGCCGTCAGCGTCTGCATAGTAAACAGTATTGCAAGCAGGGGTTAACTTTACAACCCAGAAATCAAAATTTCCATGATTAACAGTTAAATCACCATCACTTGAATTTGATCTTCCCGCTATAATGTATTCCCCTGTAGATATAATTTGTAAGCTACGCGGAAATTCATCATTGGTCCCTCCTAAAGTTTTTTGCCACAATAGATTTCCAGACGTGTCCAATGCCACCAGCCAAATATCGTGTAAGCCATGAAGACCGGTTACATCACCATCCGTAGAGCCTGTATAACCACTCGCTAATATTGTTCCGTCAGATTGCTGTTTTATTTCAATACCATCATCTCCATCCGATCCGCCGAGGCAACGGGTCCATTGTGCTACGCCTGCTGAGTTTGTTTTTACAACCCATAAATCATGTGCTCCGTGGTTGCCCGCTACGTCTAAATCTCTTGAATGGGTGAGTCCGCAAATAGCATATCCTCCATCAATAGTCTGTATTCCTGCGCTTCCGTCATCGGATCCTGAGCCTCCCATTGTTTTTATCCATTGAAGATTTCCATCTGCATCCAGCTTAAAAAATAAGAAATCTTCCTGTCCCTTGTTACTGGGTATATCGCCATCATTGGATAATGAATATCCTGTAACAAAGAATCCGCCGTCATTGGTTAACTTAATGTCATTTGCTATATCTAATTGTGACCCCCCCACTGATTTTTGCCATATCAGGTTGCCATTTTGATCCACCTTAATGATCCATGCATCACTCATGCCATGGTTACCTGATACATCCCCATTGTTAGAGGAACTGGTTCCTACAATCACAAATCCGTTATCTGAAGTGGGTTCCATAAAATAGGCTATTTCAGCCAGAGATCCGCCATACGATTTTTGCCATTGCAATGTGCCCTGATCATCTGTTTTAACTAACCAATAGTCAGATGATCCGTGATTGCCTGTTACATCCCCATTGTGGGAAGCACTTTTCCCTGCAACCATATACCCGCCATCTGATGTAGGAATCACGCTGCTGGCTTCATCTATACCAGTGCCTCCGTATGAATGCTGCCAAACGAGATTACCGGCGGCGTTTAGCTTAATCAGACAATAATCATTCTGCCCGTGATTGCCACTTATGTCTCCATTATTCGAATTACTTGTACCTGCAACAATAAATCCACCGTCGGGCGTCTGCTTTATACAATTTGCCACATCATTCCCGGATCCACCCAAAGATTTTTGCCACGATATGGTGGGTGGAGTGGTATTGTTTTGAGCATGAAGTGAAAATGCTATAGCAATTAATGAAAATATTGCAGTTATTCGCTTGTGTATGTGTGTCATTTTGCAAGGTTATTCGTGCTAGTGTTAATTCATCGGACTAAGGTAGACATACTATTCGCTTAAAATTTACATTAGTAAGAACATGAGCAAAATTGATGATTGCTTCAAAATCCTCTCTTTTAGACTTAAATAAGCATATTTCAATTTATATTCATTGAACGATCTTTAATAGAGCTGATAAAAGAAAATCAAAGGTAACTGAAAAATTTTGAACTTAAGATTGTAAGTATCTCTGAGGGATGCGCTACATAAAGAGCACATTGGATAGATTTTAAGAGTGGAGTAGGGCAAAATTTTATAATATTCTAAATTTAGATCCTATATGCCAAACAAAATTACATGCTGGAAATAAAAACACTTATATAAAAGCACAAACAACTTTATATTGCAGGTTAATGAAGAAATTGACTGAAATATATCAACATTCAGATGAACCTTTACGTTTAGTTTATTTTAGTTGTTTGCAATAAAATTTCTCTTCCTGAAATAAAAAAAGAAAGCCGCTCAATTGCTAAAGCGGCATTCCTCTCCTGGTGAAAAAAATCTTCCTTTCTCAGAAAAATAATTTCTCCGTTTTCGAAAATGTTTTTCCTCTAACCTGCACTAAAAATATTCCGGTTGCCGGCGCAGGAATTTCAATTGTATTTGTTCCGCTTGCAAGGGCTGCTTTCTTTTCCCAAACCATTCTACCCATTAAATCATATATAAGCACCTGTGCATTTTCTCCCGATCCATCAGGATGCAACAAATCAATGTGAGCGGTGTAGCCATCGGGCGATTTTGAAAAGTAAAGTCGAGCATCAGCAGATTGGTCATCATTTTCTCCCGATCCATCGGGATCATTACCTATGCGCCCGCAATTAGCGATGTTGAACTTGATCTTGTTGCCGGTCTTATTGATAGTAAGTCCGGGAATGGAAAGAAGTCCGCCATCATAAGTGAAGGTGCCTTCCTGAATCTTAATGCCGGTCACATCATCAAAATTGCTCCAGTTAATAACGGTTCCCTCCGAGGGGTGAAATTTTTGCATGCGGCGAATTGCGATGTCGGTTGTGCACGTGGAATATTGTTCCGGATCTAAAACACCACCGACATAAAAATCTTTCACAAAAACATGGATGGAATAGTTGCATGCTTTATCAACGATGTTAGCATCATCCCAATCGAGATAGCCATTGATGGATCCATAGGGGTCGCCGTTGGATGGCTTTCCGGTGCCGGGATTCTGGTTCGCGGAACAATGCGAGAATGCAGGATAAGAAATGTTGGTGGCGAAGCGGTAGAAGTTGGGTTGCGTTTCACCATCAATGAAATTTTTTCCGCCCCCGCTATGATTGCGCTGATCCCAATACCATGCGCCGCCCACGCTATTGTTCTCTAATGAATTCAGCCAGTTAATCATGCCGGAATTCCAAACGACAGTCTCGTCTTGTTTGCCATGAACATCATAAATTGGAGGCAGGGTTCGTAGTTTATTGTTAGAGAGCATTCCTCCTTGGTTTTTGATGTCATTAAATAAGAGGGTGTCATTTGAATTCCATTCCCGCCGATCAGTTTTAAGCCTGGAAGAAGCCTTGCCCCACATCTGCATAGTCACGTCATCACAAGCGGCGACGGCATTAGGTTCTATTGCACAATACACCGCAGCAATTTTTTCGGGCATCAGAGATGCTGCAAGTAAGGCCCCAAATCCGTTATGAGACGTTCCCTTGACATAAAGGCGCGTGGTATCAATTGGGACTTGTGATTCGAGCCAATTGATCGCCTGCCAGTTCATCTTCTGTGTATAGAGTTTTACAATGCCTGAGGTAGGTATTGCGTTGCTGTTGGAGTAGATATTGAATTTCTCGTCATAACCGCAGAAAAATGTATTATCTCCGACACCTCCACCATGCAGCGGAATTGGCAACCAGTCAAACAGTCCTATCACGTAGCAATTGCTGTAGTCTTTATTGAGACCGACGGATACATCAGCCTTGTTTCCGAAGCCCTCGTAAATTACAAAGAGCGGATATCTGGTGGCTGTTCCCCTCTTCACGATGAAGAAATTAAAACCATAAGAGCCGGTAGCATTCATGGCAGGATAAAGTGCGGTTTCCTGGTTATTCACATATTGTACATACAACTGCTTCTCTTCACCATCATTGGTTCTAAAGGAATCCTGAAAAACCGGCAACGGCTGTGCTACCACATCGAGGACCGGCAAAAGGGTACAATTTCCTGTTCCAATGGTTTTGTCTTCAAGGTCATTAGAAAGATTGGTGACAGTGACCACATAATAATAGAGCAGAGACCCTGTGCAGGTAACTACATATAACCCTTTGGAAGCAGCAAGTGGCTGGCCGCCGGGTGTTATTTTATAAAAGACCTTGCCCCCGCTTTGCTTTGACCAGAAAATATTTTTCGAAGAACTATCACGCACATACCCGAGGAAGGTTGAAGAATTTAGCTGTGATGAAAGAGTAAAAGGCACGACCGAACGATACACATTGTACTGAAGCTTGTGAACGTTCGGATTTGTCCAGGTCAGGAAAATTTGCCCGTTATGGTATTCCGCAGAAAGGTTAGAAACCGTATAGGCTTCCGACTGAGAAAACGAGACGAGTAAAATTGTAATGGAAAAAGCAAGAGCGCATAGCCCTGTGTGAAGGGGTGAATTGGTGTGCATTCCTAAATGATTTAAAAGTTAAAAAAACCGGTGGTGATTTCCCCATTACAACCGGAATGGTTCTACAGTGTTAAGCGGGTAAAATTTCCTTGAAATGGGGTTTGGAAAACATTTATTGCCGCGCGAAAATAACTAATAGTTTAACTGTGCCAAATAATTTCTACTATAATTTTAAACATATTCTAAAGTTAGCAAGTGTTAAAAAATTATATTTTTTTTTCACCTATGATAAATGAATATTGATATAATGGGCAAAGAAAAATTAGTCCCTTCAATACTTAATAAAATTTCATGTTGTCAGAGCTAAGAGGAAAACTTTTATTTATCTGTCAATCTGGGTTTGCAGAATGGGTTGTGTCGTGCGGTTAGGTTGATGCCTGTTACATTATAAGCATGGCTATCGCAGAGGGCAAGCTAAGACTTACACAATTGAGGGGAAGTCCTCATAAAAAAAATGGAACTCCATTGCTGAAGTTCCAGTTTATTTTTATTCAAAATTTTATTTACCTGACTAAATCTTTTCCAATGAAGCTCTTTAATCACGTTAGAAAAATAATTTTTCAGCGTGCGAAAATGTTTCGCCTTTTACCTGCACCAAAAATATCCCGGTTGCAGGTGAAGGAATTTCAAAGGTGTTTGTTCCGCTTGCGAGAGACACTTTCTTTTCCCAAACCATTCGTCCCATCAAATCATATACAAGCACCTCGACATTTTCTCCCGATCCATCGGGATGCAGCACATCAATGTGTGCAGTGTAGCCATCAGGTGATTTCGAAAAATAAAGAGGAACATCACCTTGCTGATCATCATTTCCTTCGGGAGCATCATCTATGCGCTGTGAACAATTTTTGATGGTGAACTTGATCTTGTTGCCACTCTTATTAATGATAAGCCCGGGAATGGAAATCAGCCCACCGCCATAAGTGAAATTGCCGTTCTGAATTTTAGCATTTGTTACTTCATCATAATTACTCCACTGAATGGTGGCTCCGGCAGCGGGAAGAAATCTCTGCATGCGGCGAATAGTTATGTCCGTTTTACAAGTGGAATATTGTTCAGGATCTAAGACACCACCGACATAAAAATCTTTCATAAAAACATGGACGGCGTACGTGCACGCTTTATCCACGATGTTATCATCATGCCAGTCAAGGTAGCCATTAATGGCGCCATAAGGATCACCATTGCTCGGTGTTCCATTGCCCGGATTCTGATTGACTGAACAGTTTGAAAATGCAGGGTAAGAAATATTGGTGGCAAAGCGGTAAAAGTTGGGTTCAGTTTCTGGAGAAGCGAAGTCACTTCCGTTGCCACCATGGTTGCGCTGATCCCAATACCAGGCGCCGCCGATGTGATTATTATCGAGCGAATCGAGCCAGTCAGTTTTTCCGGAATTCCAAACTACGGTGATGTCATTCTTGCCATGCACATCATAAATTGCAGGCATGCTGCGAAGTGTATTTTTGTTCAGCATTATTTGTTGATTCTTGACATCATTGAAAAGAAGTGTGTCAGCAGAGTTCCACGCTACTACGTCGATTTTTAGTTTTGAAGATCCTGAACCCCACATCTGCTTGTAGAGGTCATTTGCGGCTGCTGTAGCATTGGGTTCTACCACGCTATACACCGCAGCAATTTTTTCGGGATTGAGTGACGCTGTGATCAGCGCGCCAAAACCGGTTTCAGAAGTTCCTTTCAGGTAAAGCCGCGTAGTGTCTATGGCTACTTCTGATTTAAGCCAGTTGATCCCCTGCCAATAAAGTTTTTGAAAATAAGTTTTCACCACACCGGTGGTGGGTATCGGGTTGGTGTTCGAGTAGAAGTTAAATTTCTGGTGGTAGCAGCAGAAATAGGTGTTGTCTCCGGTGCTTCCATCTTCCTGGGGAATGGGCAGCCAGTCATACACTCCCATGATGTAGCAATTTGTATAAACATTATCGAGGTTGGGGGATTTATCAGCATCGTGTGGTCCGGCTCCCTGAAACAAAATGAAGAGAGGATACTCAGTAGCTGTTCCACGCTTAACAAGCCAAAAATTAAAACCATAGGATCCAACTGAACTCATGGCCGGGTATCGTGACGTTTCCTGGTTGTTTGCATATTGAACATATAACTGCTTCACCTCGCCATTGACGGCAACAAAAGAATCCTGGAAAACCGGTTGCGGCTGTGCCACGAGATCGAATTGGGGAAGCAGCGTAGTGTTTTCACCAGGCACAATCGTTTTGTTTTCATTGCCATTTGAAAGCGCAGTGACGCTTACCTCATAATAATATGGCAGTGTACCTGTGCAGGTGACCACGTACAATCCTTTAGACGCAGGCAGCGGCTGACCATTGTCTGTTATTTTATAGTAAATATTTTCATCGGTTTGCTGCGACCAGAAAATATTCTGCGAAGAATTGTCTCTGACAAAACCAAGATAGTTTGTTGAATTAATCTGTGATGAAAGCGTGAACGGAACAACCGACCGATACACATTGTATTGCAGATTGGTCGCGCTTGGATTGGTCCAGGTCAAAAATATTTGTCCGTTGTGGCATTCCGTTGCAAGGTTTGAAACCGTGTAGGCCTTTGATTGTGAAAACGAAATGAATAAAATGGTGACGGAAACAATAAAAGCGCAGAGTCGTGTAAAAATGAGGGATTTTGTGTGCATGCCGTATGATTTATAAGTTAAAAAAGCCGGCAATGATTTCCCCATTTCACAGCCGGAATACTTAATACGGGCACTGAGCAAGAAAGGTTCCAAGAAATGAGAGTTAGAAAAAATAATCCTTCGCATGCTAAATATTCATCTCTTGTTGGTACCAAAAAATGATGTTACCGGTGTCACAGGGCGACATTTCCGGATTCGATTGAGAAATTTATTTCTTAAAAAAATGCAAGGGCTATTTCAACATCATCACCTTATTAGTCCGCGTGCTTTCGCCATTGAAATTGATGGTGACGAAATAACATTCCGGAGGTAGTTGCTTTCCGGTTAGAACGGTGAACTGAGAAATTCCTGTCGGTAAATCATTCTTCTGCTCTAAAACTCTTCTTCCCATAATATCATAAACAGAAAGGGTAAAGAAACCCTGCGATGGTGATGTTATTTGAAAAACAAGGTTACCATCGGGATTTGGTGGCATTACTTTGAAATCGTAATCGCCACCCTGAAAATCTTCAACTGTAATGTGATCACAGAAGGTGTCTATACAGCCTCCTCCGGTTTCTATGATCAAACAGATTTCATATTCACCGGCATCATTCACTTCATGATGAGTGTCTGGTCCGGCGTCACTGAAGAAGTCTCCGTTAATGTACCATGACCAATGTGTAACATCACCGGCAGAGCAAGAACCATCGAGATGAATTGTGAAATTATCTAACCAGTAAGAGAAGCAAGCCTCGCAATCTCCTTGCTGTTGTTCTATATGAATTTCCTCACATGCAGTATCAATACATCCTGATGCGGTGGTTGTGATGAGGCAGATGACGAAGGTACCCGCTTCGGTTACCGTGTGATGAGATTCAGGTCCGTCATCACTAAAGAAATCACCATTGATGTACCACGCCCAATGAGCAACGTCACCTGTAGAGCAGGAACCATCGAGATTAATTGTGAATCCGTCTAACGAGTACGTGAAGCAAGCTTCGCAATCTCCTTGTTGTTCTACATGAATTTCCTCGCAAACAGTATCAATGCATCCTGAAGCCGTGGTTGTGATAAGGCAGATGACATAGGTACCTGCTTCGATCACGGTGTGGTGAGCTTCAGGTCCGTCATCACTAAAGAAATCTCCATTGATGTACCAAGCCCAATGAGCAACGTCACCTGTAGAGCAGGAACCATCAAGATTAATTGTGAATCCGTCTAACGAGTAC
>Ga0134121_10003043_pt1 | contig 14168 bp, 10 predicted proteins | sample KB301_FD_96463 | JGI IMG/M metagenome (GOLD analysis project Ga0134121, IMG submission 96463) | Terrestrial soil microbial communities without Nitrogen fertilizer from Kellogg Biological Station, Michigan, USA - KB3-0-1 | ecosystem: Environmental > Terrestrial > Soil > Unclassified ...
ATCGTCCCGTTAGCGAGTACCTTGCTGCCGTCATTCATCATGATGCTCGTCGCCACGGGAAACAGTGCGCCGTCTTTCTGCACCGTCACCTTGCCATCCTTCAGCGTGACTGTGTCCTGGCTGGGAATGACGTTGCCGCCGATGGCAAGCGTTTGGCCATCGATGAGCCGCGTGACGCGTCCGCCCGAACGATAGAACGCGTCCGGCGACAGCGATGAACCATCCGGGAATACGACTGTTTGCGCCACTGGCGCGGGAGCGGCGCCGTCTTTCACGACGAAAACGCGGGCGCCTTGGATGAAGTAATGATCCGTGACTGGACCGACGCTGCCGTCCGGCTTATGGAGCATTCCGTCGGGGGTGATCGACTGGCCGTTCTCCAGCTTGCGCTCGGTGCCATTGTTGACTTTGAAAGTGCCGTTGGTGTTGATCAGGATCCCGCCCGGGAACGCGACCGCCGCCTTCATGGGCGCTAGGTTGCCGCCGACCTGGGCTTGGACTTTGCCGTCCTGATTCACGACTTTTTCGACGCCTTGCGCCAAAAGGGAGGCTGCAAAGCCTAGAATTAGCGACATTAATATGGGAACTCGTTTCATCGCATTCATAACTCAAGGTTAATAGAGCATTTTCCGTGCACCAAGGGCTAATATCGGCGATTCAGGCCGATTTTATGAGCCCAAAGCGGCGGCCAGGTCCTCGACTACCCAATTTCGGCGCTCCCGTGACAACTTATCTGCCGCTGCCCCATGTGCCCAAACCGCATACCTAATGGCCATAAGAGGGTCCTTTTGCAGTTCGGGCTGCGCCAAAAGGCCGGCAATAAACCCGCCCAGCAGATCGCCGCTGCCGCCCTGCGCGAGGGACGGATTGCCCGAGGAATTCACGAACAGGTTCTCTTTGCCGCGCCCAATGACCGTCTGATGGCCCTTGAGCACCGCGTAACAATTGAGGAAGCGGTGTGATAATTCCCGCAAGGCGTGCCGCCGGTCGGCTTGCACTTCGGTGGTCGTGGTTTGCAGCAGGCGTGCTGCTTCGCCCGGGTGCGGCGTGATGACGCGAATGCCTTGAGGCCTCTCACCGCCCGGCGGCAGCCATTCCAGCGCGCTGGCGTCGACGACTATCGTGAGAGGTGACTCCTGCCACAGCTTGCGCACGAAGGTTCGCAGTGAGTCGGGAAGATCCGGTGAGGCCAGACCGGGACCGATCAGCACAGCGGTGCAATTATCCGGCAGCGACGGTTCAGTTTGCCACGAGCGGACCATCGTCGCTTGCAGTTGCGACGCCACTGGCACGTACACTGATTGGTGCGTCGCGACGGTGATCAGACCGGGGTGTGCGCGTTGGGCGCCGCGGGCGGCGAGCACCGCCGCACCGTGATATCCCATGCTGCCCGCGATAATGCCAAGATGGCCGTAAGTTCCCTTGTGCCCGGCGATGGAGCGCGGCGGAGGATAGTTCGGAAAGTCCGCGGCGATCTGAAACAGCAACTCCGTCTTGAACGGATACGGGATGAGCCCAACGTTCGGCGCCACTTCGAGCCGGCCAACAAACGGCCGTGCATGCACATTTAGCAATCCTTCTTTGACCGCGCCAATCGTGACCGTAACCGTCGCGTGAATGGCGTCGTTCAACGGCATGCCAGTGTCCGCGTTCAGACCCGAAGGAACATCGACGGCGAGGATCGGGACTGGACTATTGTTGATTGCCTGGATGAGCTGAATCCAATTCGGCGACAGCGGACGATTCAGTCCGATCCCGAATAGGCCATCGATGATGAGCGCGGGCGATTCTTTGAGTGTGGGGGTGAATTCTTTGATCGTCGTGTCGGGATCGAACACCTCCAGAACTTTGACATCGCGACCGGTGACGAAGTTAGCGGCGTATTTGGCGTCTTCGCCGTTGTGGCCTTTGCCTGCGAGGACCAAAATCCGTTCGCCCGGCGAGGTGAGGGTCTGGGCATGTTGGGCTACGGCCTGTCCGGCCTGGCGCGTGACAGCATCCTCGGTTTGGCCCGAAGCCCAGGTGGCCTTCTCCCACTCGCGCATTTGCGAGACTGTAATGACCGGCGCTGGCATAATCCGTTAGCCTGACCACAGCTTCGTCCTGCGCTCGTCAAAACCCAAGCACCAAAACCAGACTTCAACCGCGAATGAACTCTGTCGAAGAACGCAGAGGTGAACGGGGCTCGAAAACTGCGTTACAAGTGTTTGTCTGCGAAATCGAGGAACACCATCCAATCCTCGCGCGTCATGGAATGCTTTCCGGGGCGAATGAAATAGCCGAGGTTACTGTTCATGAGCTTGCCGAGTTCGGGCATTTTGTCGGCGTCGAGTCCGCCAGCCTTGAGCAGCTTGTAAACGGGCTCGGCGGCTTTGAGCACTTCGAATTGCCCGTTCGGGTTTGCCCATTGATCTTCGGCCGCGTTGGAGAATAAGATCGGGCGCGGCGCCATTAATGCCGCGAGGCAATTCTGGTCGAAGGGCAACTTCTCGGGTGCGTCATTATACTTCTTGAAGGCCGCGTTGAACCAGTGCGGGAAGCTCGTATTAATTTTTTGCACAGACTCGCCGACCATCCCGCGGCTGGGCGCCGTTCCCCCGCAACCGGCCTGGTGCGGGATCGCGAGCGCGAAGCGTTCGTCGAAGGCGGCGGCGAGCAGCGCGGTTTTGCCATTGCGCGAATGGCCGAGCGCGGCGACGCGTTTCCCCTCAATCGATTTGTCGGTGACGAGGTAATCGAGCGCGCGTTGGAAGCCCCATGCCCACGCAGCGATCGTGCCGCGGTCGAGCGCGGGGGCGCTGGGATTTAGCCATTTGTAGACGCCATCGGAAACGTCCGCGCGATCAGAGTCGACGTCCGTGTTGCAAAAAGTTGCGACCGCATATCCGCGGGCGATGATCGCTTCCAGGGGCCAATCGTTCGCCTGTCCGCCGCGCGCAGCATCCGTCGCTTGGTTATTCGTGCAGCCCTTGCACATCGAATACATCCAGCCGCGAGTGAGCGGCACCCGCGGGTCATCCGTAATGGCGTGATTGCCGCAAAAATTGATAACCAGAAACGCAGGATGTTTTTTGCTGTCCTTTGGCGATACGACGAGCAGGTCGATGCGCGGCGATTCAGGCGAACCGAATGAAATTGTCACGTTTTTCATTACGGCTTTGCCGCCGAGAGAATCGTCGTGTTGGTTTTGGACTTTGAATTCGATTTTTTCGGGCTTGGGAGGGATCTGCCCGTACATTTCCTGCTGAAAGAGCGCCTTTAATTCCGGCCGGCGCTTCTGCTCCCAATCCTTGCGGTTTTTCACCGGCGTGCCGTCTTTCATCACGAGCGGGTCCGGCAATTCGAGAGCCATGATCGACTGAGTAAAAGTTGCGGCAGCGAGGAGTGCAACGGTGATTTTCATGCCGCGAGGCTAAATCCTTCGTCAAAAACAAGCAATTCCGGCTTTACTTGGCGCGCCGACTACATATCTTCTGCGACCTTGGCCCTTAGTGTTTTGAGTTCAGGCTCTTTCCGCGGGCGCGTTTTGTTGTGGATTTCGATGGGGCTAGGAAACGCGCTTTTTGGCGACGCTTTGCCCGGATTGGCAGCGCAAATATCCACCTTCCAGGCCGGAAACGGTGGCTGGCATCTGGGCACAATGGCCATCGGCAATCTGGACGGCGATCCCGAACTGGAGATCGTGGGGCCGTACCGCGACTTGAATGGCCAATGGTTCGTTGACGCTTTCAAGTATGACGGGCGACGCTTGCCAGGCTTTCCATACGCGAGTGGGGGCGAGGAGATGAATGTGTCGCCGACGCTGTATGATTTGGATGGGGATGGGCGGCCGGAGATTCTGTTCACGCGCGGCAACAAAGTGGTTGCGCTGCGCGCAAACGGCACCGTCATGTGGTCCAGTCAGATCGATGCCTCCAATTACGTTCCAGATGGCGGTTATCAAACCGTGACGAACGGTTTCTGGTGGTCGGGCGACCGCGCATTCCGGAGCCGGCTGCCTTCGACGGCGGTTTTTTCGTCACAGGTCTCGCCGCCTATTGTGGCCGACGTGAACGCAAACGGTACGCCGCTCGTGGTCACGGCGTGGAAGATCGATCCCGATCCGACGGGAGACCTGCAGGACTTCAATCCGTTTATCGGGCAAACTTACGGCACAATCGAATGGGGCATCACGGGGGAGACGTGGTCTGGGGGTGTCGCGTTTATGAATGCGGCGACCGGCGCTAAGAATTTTATTTATCACTTACACCAACTCGTCGAGTCCGGGCTGGCCATCGGCCAGGCAGACACGGATGCACCGTTGGAAACTTACGTGCTCACTGACAGCGACAGCGTGGTGTGTTTCGACAAGACGAAGCCGCACGGGTTGTGGGGCAAAGGCATGCTGCACAAGCAATTCGGAAAAAATCAGCGTCTCATGAGCGGCTCTTACCAAATCGGCATCGATATCCACACGGCGGACATCGATGGCGATGGCTTGGACGAAGTGCTCGTCGCCGGCACGCAACTGAGCCGCTTCTGGCAGCCGAACGAGACGATCCTCGACAACGATGGCGCGATCCTGTGGCGGCAATGGAAAGAATTCGCGACGATCACGAACAATAATGGGTGGCTGAACAGCGCGTGCCTGATTCCGGTGAATCCGGACCACGACAATCACGCGGATGTGTTGAGCTTCAACCATGCGTACGAGATCGCCTTTCGCTACTGGAACGGCGCGGAACTCGTGGACCATCCGGGGTGGCCAAAGAACTTTTACCCTTATGTGCCTTCGCCGCCCGTCGTTGGAAACGTCGATGGGGACGACGAGGAAGAAATTATTATCGCCACGTACGACCCGGCGCGCAATCCATCATCGGGGTATCTTTTGATTTACGCGCTGGATGGGACATTAAAGCAGTCCATCAGCGTGCCGGGCGGGGTGAAACACATCCCGTGTCTCGCGGACGTAAACGGCGACGGTAGCCTGGATGTCGTCTACCGCTCCTTGATGGGGCAGGTCTATGTGCAGAATTTCGGCGCGCGCAATGCCGACCGTGTTTCGTGGGCGACGCATCGAGGCAATTACAAGCGTGATGGGCGACGCGGCGTCTCGCTCTTTCCTGCCGGTACGCCGTTCGTGACTAGCAGGACGGGTGGTTATCGACGCGCGCAATTCACGTGGAGCGCACCGAGTACGGCACGGTTGTTCAGGATTTATCGTGCGGGCGTCGGGACGGGGCCGTTCGCGCACATCGCAACAGTGCCTGCCAAGGCCACGACATACACGGATGCGGGCCTTGAGTCTGGGCGGATGTATTTCTACGAAGTCGAGGCGGTTTACGATACCAACAGCGTGCGTTCGTCACCGTTCACCGTGTTATCACACGTGAACAACAACCTGATCGCAAATGGCGGGTTCGAGCAGAACGATAATTGCCGCTGGGATAAGTGGTTTACTGGCGACATTCCGATGACGAACATGCACGCCAGCAGTGTGGCGTTTCAAGGCGAGCGCTCGATGCGTATCCTGCTGCGGAATCACGGTAATAACAGCAGTATTTCGCAGTTCAACCAATACGGCATTCCTGATTCGTCGATCCCGGTTACGCCCGGCACGCTCTACAGTTTCGGCGCCTGGTTCAAGAGCGGCGGCATCTCGCAGCCGTCCGAGCATTGGTTCGAGTGGAGCTCGACGAAAAACGCGAATACCAACAATCGGCCATTGCTGCCGTGGCCGGATTATTTCACGCCGCATTTCAAGGTCGGCACGGCGCCGAGCGCCTGGGTGTACGCAAACCAGATGTTCATCATGCCTACCGGCTTTCCGAACATCGAACTGCGGCATCGTTATACGATCTCAGCGCCTGGAAGCGGTTCGATCTTCATGGACAACGTGTTTTTCCGACCGCTGCCCGCGCCTGCTTCTACAAATTGGATCACGGCGATTCCGTTCGGCTCGACGTGGCGTTTCTCGGTCACGGCGCCCGCAGCGAATTGGTTCCTCCCCGAATTCACCGACACCCTGTGGCCCATAGGCCGGGCGAAGTTCGGCGCCGGCTCGGGGCCGAAGAACATTGTGACGCCTCTTTTGCCGGGAAAACCGGCTTACTATTTCCGCAAGCAATTCGTGCTCAATTCGGCGTCCGAGGAATTGCTCCTGAGCGCTACTTGCACGGACGCTTACGGAGGAGCGGTGTATCCCTTGCGCATTTTCTTGAATGGAACTGAGTTAACGACTTCAGGCATTGAAGCAGTGACCGGCCAGGGCAATGACGTTCGCTATTATGACCTGCATCCGTTCATTTCATTGCTCAAGCTGGGTACAAATACAATCGCCGTGATTCTGAATAACGCCGTCACGGTCGGCTGGGATGATGTTGCGTTCGACGTCAGCTTGAAAACGATCTCATCCCAAGAGGCCGCTACAGAATTCAGCATCGCGCGCCAGCAGTCCGGGTTGGCGCTCGAAGTGAAAGCTGCTCCGAGCACAATCTGGGCACTGGAAGCCTGCGATTCCTCCCTTAATGCGTGGCATGCGCTTCAAGTATTTACAAATACGTCCACTGCCCCCTTTTCGATCCCCATCCCGAATCAAAAACCAGCCTGCTTCTACCGGTTGGCTCCCTACTAAGGCGGCCTTTCGGTTTTGCGAATTCATCGCGGTAACCTCGCCGGCGCACCGCAAGGGAGAGAGCAGGGGGCGTGGCACTGAAAATGCATGCTTTGTGATCCCAGTATGAAGCGCGTTATTGCCTTTGTCTTGCCCTTGCTGATGCTTGGGATCGGCTGCAAGGGACCTCGATCTGTCCAATTGACTGCAGTTGCGCCAAAAACCTTGATTAAGCGCGCCGTTTTGTCGGACCTGGGCGTGTGGCCGGTGCAACCGTACAGCTCCGATTCCCGATTGGGCGCAATTTTTGTCCGTGTCGAGCCTGATGAGCTGAAATACTTCACCGCCCTATACCGGGGCTACTCGCCGCGGGTCGATGTGTCGGATGACGAGAATGGGCAGTTTGCAAACATGCTCATGGAGGATGGTGGGATCACAGATACGATCACCAAATTGCCTGGGGTGATGTTCGCGTTCCAGAAGATCGATATCGTTGATAACGAAGCTGAGGTCGAGGCTATCCAGTCCTTGGGGCTGCTCGGGGTGACGATGCACACGTACCGGCTGGCGCTCAAGAATAACAAATGGGTAACTCGCAGCCATTCTGTGCAGGCAATAGCTGATCAAAGTTCATCGACTGTCTCACTTGGGGAGTTAAGGTGAAGTCGCGTAAAGTGAAAATAGCTGCGGTTGTCAGCGCACTCGCAGCTGTTCTCATGGTGAGCGGATATACGTGCCTGCGAGACCATTCCTTTCGCGAGCGTCCGTTTGAGTCAAGCGCTTAGACGCACGGTGGGCTGCGCGTCCGCGGCGAGATGGCGAAATCCTTAAAGGATCAGTGTGTCCTTGTCGGCAACCCCAAATCAGAAGTAATCGCCTTACTGGGCCAGCCGGACCAGGATTATGGAGCGCAACTCCGCTACCGAGTGGATGTGGGACGCCGCATCGGGCGGGAACCGTTCCTGGTAACATTGTTTGTGCATCTTGACGGAGAACGAGTCTATGGCGTTGATATAGTTGACTGACCCACTGCATTCCGACGTGCCGTTTCGATCCGGCACTGTGCCGGATCGCGTGCCGGAGTTTTTTGCGAATTCGTTAGGAAAAGCGAAATGTGCCGGTTGTGCCGGCTTTTCCGGGAGGGGTTGGTCCTGAATGGAGAAGCACCTCACCCGGCCCTCTTCCCAAGGGAGAGAGGGTGAAGCGGAAGACGTCTACGCCTTCTCCAGGCTTTGGCCGGTGAAGTGGAGCAGGTCGAGAATTTCGCTGCGGAAGCGGAGGAAGTCCGGGTGGTTGCGCTGGCGCGGACGATCCAAACCTATGGTAATGATGCGTTCGACGCGGCCCGGGGACGGGCTCATGATCACGATCCGGTCGCTCATGTAGATGGCTTCATCGATGTCGTGTGTCACGAGGAGCACGGTCGTGTTACGGGTGGTCCATAATCGGAGCACTTCGTCCTGCATGCGCATGCGCGTGAACGCGTCGAGGGCGCCGAGCGGCTCATCGAGCAACAGAACTTTGGGGTGATTGATCAAGGCACGCGCCAAAGCGACGCGCTGCGCCATACCGCCGGAGAGATGATGCGGATAGGCGTTTGCGAAACCCTCAAGGCCAACCAGGCGCATGAATTCGTCCACTTCGTGCCGCTTTTCCGGCAGCACGCCGCGCGCAACCAGGCCGGATTCGATGTTGCCGCGCACGGTGAGCCACGGAAAAAGGTTTGGGTCCTGGAACACCAGACCGCGTTCAGCGCTCGGGCCGCTGATGATTTCGTTGCCAACGCGCAACTCACCGGAGCGAGGGCGGTCCAGGCCGGCCAGCAGACGGAGCAAGGTCGATTTGCCGCAGCCGCTCGGGCCGACGATGGACACCAGCTCGCCGGCTTCGATGTCGAGCGTCACGTCTTCGAGCGCGACAGTGCGTTCGTCGGGCTGGTCGGCTTTTTCGAAATCCTTGCTTACCGCACGAATGCGGAGCGCGGCACCTTCGGAAATGGCTGCGCGAGGCGAGTCCGTCACCATTTTATCATCCCCTTCTGCCACACCAGCACGATGTCGCGCAGCTTGAACAAGCCGGTCATGACGGTGGAGAAGAACGCGGCCATGATCACGAGGGCGGCGTAGACTTTTCCGTACTCCGCCCAGCCTTGCGCCCATGCGAGATACCAGCCCAGGCCGGACTTCACGCCGACTGTCTCAGCAACGATCAGCGTCAGGAACGAAGCGCCGAGGCCCATGAACAACCCGACAAAGATGTTCGGCATCGCGGCGGGAATCGCCACGCGGAAGATCAAGTAGCGTTCGCCCGCGCCAAGTGTACGCGCGACGTCGAGGTACGATGCGCGCGTATTGGAGATGCCCGAGACGGTCAGCATCGTCACCGGGAACCACACCGCCAGCGCGATGAGGCCGATGGCGGAGAATTCGCGCGAGGGAGAAACGACCATCGCCAGCGGCACCCACGCCGTGGCCGGAATTGGCCCCAGGATTTTCAAAAGCGGCATGCCCCAATATCGCGCCGTGCGAAACCAGCCAATGCAAACGCCGGTTACCAAAGCTATGACGACGCCGAGGCTGTAGCCCGACAGCAACAGAAATAACGAATGCCACGTGCTCTCAAAGAGCAGCGGCGCGTCATCCACCAGGCTCCGGAGCACGCCAGCGGGCCCCGGAAAGTAGGGCATCGGCAGCCAATGGAAGCCGGACGTGATGACTTCCCATATGCCGAGCAGCAGGATTGCCGCGGCGAGAATCGGAGACATGTGGTCCAGCCATCGCCTCAGGCCCTGCCAAAAGGGTTGAATCGCGACGGCCAGGAGGTAAGCCGCAAAAAAACTGCCGAGGACAATCGAGTATAACCGCGTCTCGGGAAGCGGTTGATTTCGCGACGCCCAAAGGTGAATTGCGAACGCGGCCCCCACCGCGAGCGGCACGACTGCCCATGCGCGCGGCTTGGTGAAGGTAACCGTGAGCTTTGGTTTCGCTCTCTCGACCGGTTGAGTCACTATCTCAATGGACGTGTTCATGATGGTCCGGGACAATGCAGGGCGCACAAAAATCTTCGAAATTGTTCCGGGCGTACTCGCGCATATACCAAACCTGCGGGACCCTGCCGCCGGCCACCTGCTCGACTTTCAGCGCATTGAGCCAGTCGTCAGTCACGCCGTCAAGGTGGACGAACGCCTTTTTGGCCAGCGCCTCGACGTCGGTCGAAGGACTCAGCATCCCCGCGACTTTCATTTCCGCCGACGCGAGCCGGACGGCTGTTTCCGCGCCTGAGACGCTAGGTACGTAGCGCAAATGCGAAATCGCGACGGCGTTGTGCTCGACGGTTGAGGCGAGATATTTCTTTTCGACGGAGAGCTGTGCGGCGGCGGCGGGATTGGCTTCGACCCACTTGGCGGCTTTCAGCAACGCGCGCGTGCCGGCGGCGGTGGCCTTGGGATTCCTGTTGAGGAACTTGCCATTCACAATCACAGCGCAGCAATACTCGTTCTTGTAAGGCTCGTCCGCGGCCTGATCGGCGACGTTGCGGACTTTGCTGGAGGCGAGAAGCATGCTGCCGATGGGCTCGGAATCCGCTACGGCGTCGACGTCGCCCTTATCGAGGGCAAGTCCGAGTTCGCCCGCGGGAAAAACCAGCCACGTGATTTCCTTCTTGGCGTCGATGCCGTTCGCGCCGAGCACGCGCGTCGCAAAGATGAACGGCGGCGTGCCCATGCCCGGGACCCCGATGCGCTTGCCGCGGAGGTCCTTCACCGTCCGAATCTCGCTGTTGAGTCCCGCCTGCACGCGCAGGCAGCCGCGATGAATCCCTCCCGTGAAGCGCACGTCCAGCCCTTGCTCGACCGGCTTCAGAAAATACATGACGAGGTGATGCGTGATGTCGAAGCCGCCGAGCGCAAGCACGTCCTTGTATTGGGCCCACTCGCATTTGACGAGTTCCACCTCCAGCCCTTCTTCTTTGAAGAAGCCTTTCTCGACCGCGGTGAAGATCGGCGCCTCGCAGGTCAGCCCGATATAGCCCACGCGAATCTTGTTGGGATTGGAATCAGCGCCCTTTTTGCAGCCCGCGAATAGCCCAGCCGCCAGCGCCACGACCGCAATCCCGCTAAGATGTCTCATCCACTGCATAATGCTTCGAAACGGCTTGTAACGGAAATAAAGGTTCGCTATTGCGGTTATGCCGAATTGTTATAACGTCGTGAAATGGAATTGCGGCACCTTCGATATTTTCAAGCGGTCGCCGAAGACTTGAGTTTTTCGCGCGCGGCGCGCCGGCTTCGGATCGCCCAGCCTGCCCTCAGTCGCGCGGTGAAGCAATTGGAGGCCGCCCTCGGCGCGGCTGTTTTCGAACGCACGCGTCATCATGTGCGGCTGACGCCCGCGGGCTCGGTGCTGTTGCACGAAGCCGCGTTGCTGCTCCAGCAATTGGAAGATTCAATCCGCCGCGTGCGGCGTACGGCCGCGGGCGAAGAAGGCGAGTTGCGCCTGGGTTACATCGGGCCGCCGACGCAGCCGTTTCTCGGCCCGCTGCTGCGCGAGTACCGGCAGCGTTATCCGCGCGTGACGATTCACCTCGAAGAGCGCACGCCCGAACGGGTTTGGGAGATGGTCGCCCGCGGGCGTTTGTCGGCCGCGATCACGCGTCCGGTGGTAGCGCACGAAGCGCTGGGTTTGCGCACGGCGGTTCTGCGGGACGAAAGGCTCGGGATCGTCGTGCCGGCTCGGCATCCGCTTGCGAAGCGCCGCGGTGTGTCATGGACAACCCTGAAACATGAGCCCTTGATCGTCCTCGCGCGCCGCGAAGGCATGAGTTTGCACGATGCCGTGATCGCGGGCTGCCGTCGTGCGGGGGTGATGCCCCGGCTTGCGCACACGCCGAGCCTGATTGGCACCGTAATGAGCTATGTCGAAGCCGGCGCGGGCATAGGCGTAGTGACCGAATCAGTGGTTCCCCGCACGCCCGAATTGCGCTTTGTCTTGTTGCAACCGGTGCAATCAGTGCCGCTGGTGCTGGTCTGGCATGAAGACCAGGATGCGCCGCCGCTGCAACGCTTCCGCGAATTACTGCTCGCATGGAAGCAGGCCGGAAAGCTTACGGGTGGACGCGGCCACGCTTAAGCCGCTGGCTTTTGGCGCTCCCCATGCTCGTTGTCGTCGATCTCCTGATGTTCTTGCAGCGTCTCGCATTCGAGGTAAGGCCTTAACCAGATGCGCTCGATGATCGGATACGAGGCCACCAGCGGCAGCACAATGATTACTCCAATGACGCCCGCAATCAATCCAGCCGCAAGGCACCAGAACAGCACCGTTAGGGTCGAGAGCCTGAGCCGATTGCCATACACCTTCGGCACGATCACGTAATTCTCCAGCAGATGATACGCGCCATACAAGAGCGCCACTAGTACCGCGGCGTTGGGGGAAACCGTTAACGCAATCAGCGTCGCCGGTATCGTGAAGAGAAAAAATCCTATGATGGGCAATAAATCAAAAACGCCCGCCAGGATCGCCAGCAACGCCGCGGCCGGCACGTGCAGAATTTGCAAAACCGCAAACGCATAGACAGCGGCCAGGACCGACGTTAGCAAATTCCCGGCGATGTAGTGACCAACCACGGATGTGAATTCATCGGCGGTCCTGTCGATCTTGCGGCGGTAGTGCTCCGGGAAAAACGCGATCAGCCATCGATAGATGCGTTCCCCGTCGACCACGAAATAGAACGCCAGGATCAATACCACGAAAAACTCGATTACATGTCCCACGAGGGCGCCGCCCCAACTCATTACGCGCTTCAGTAACGGCGTCGGATCGGAAAACGGGCGTTGGCTGAGCGCTTCAGTCGCAAGTGCCCGCATTCGGCTGCCTTCGGGCAGCCACTTCAGGACATGTTGTTTCAGTTCCGGCAGCTTCTCGACAAAGGCCGGCGCCTGGCTGCCGACAGTCGGAACCAGGATGCCGCACACCAGAGCCGTCGAACCCGCGAGGATCAGCGCGCAGGCAAGTGATCCCACCCATTTCGGCCAGCCGCGGTTGGCCACCCACTGCATCAGCGGGCGAAATGCGATGGCGAGCAACAACGCGAGCACCAGCAGGAGCAGAAAGCGGTGCAACACCACGATGAAGTATCCCAGCACGCAAGCCAGCCCGACCCGGAATAATGTCGCCCACGAAACCGTGACGTCCACGCGCGACCCTGACCCATTCTCAGCCATTCAAAACTATAACGTAATAAAATAGCACTTCGGCAGTGGATGCGCAGAGCAAACCGGCCCGATAATCACCCCATGTCACGTCAGGCAGCTTGACACCGGCTGGGGATTTTTAGAGTTTCGCACTATGAAAGCACTTTTCCTTTCCGGGACGTTTATTCTCTTGGTGGCCGCGGCGGTTCAATCGGCACCTGAGGCGGGCTTCACGAGTTTGTTCGACGGCAAGTCGCTGGACGGATGGAAGCTGATGGACAAAAAGGGCGAGGGATACGGCGTGAAGGATGGCCTGATCTATTGCGCCAAAGGCGGCGGCGGACGGCTGCTCACGGAAAAGGAATTCTCGGATTTCATTGTGCGCTTCGAATTCAAGCTTGAGGAGGGCTCGAACAACGGACTGGGGATTCGTGCGCCCTACGACGGTGACGCGGCTTACGTCGGGATGGAAATTCAAATCCTGGACGATTCCGCGCCGCAGTACGCCGGTAAGTTGCGCCCTGCGCAATATCACGGCTCGATTTACGATGTCGTGCCGGCGCAGCGCGGCGCGTTGAAGAAGCCAGGCGAATGGAATGAGGAAGAGGTCACCGCGATTGGGCGCAAAATCAAAGTCGTGCTCAATGGCAAAACGATCGTCGATGCCGACCTGAATCAGGTCACTGATCCTGCCAAGATCACCAAGCATCCCGGATTGTTCCGCGATCGCGGTCACATTGGTTTCCTCGGCCACAATGACTATCTCGAGTTCCGCAACATCCGCATCAAGGAACTGCCTGTTTCAGAATCCGACAACACCGCTCCAGAAGGATTTACCGCTTTGTTCAATGGCCATGACCTGGCGAATTGGAAGGGACTGCTCGCGGGACCGAATGATAATCCCGCGAAGCGCGCGAAGCTTTCGCCCGAAGAACTCAAGCGCGCGCAAGCCGAAGCCGACGAGAGCATGCGCAAGCATTGGCAAGCGAAGGGCGGCGCGTTGGAATTTGATGGCAAAGGCCGCAGCCTCGCGACAGCAAAGGACTTCGGCAATTTCGAGATGCTCGTCGATTGGAAGATCCTGCCCAAAGGCGATAGCGGCATTTATCTGCGCGGGGCGCCCCAGGTTCAAATCTGGGACCCGAACGACACGGGCGGCAACAAGCGCAAGCTCGGTTCCGGCGGGTTGTTTAACAATCAAAAGCATCGCGCGGACCCGCTCAAGCAGGCGGATAAACCGCTCGGCGAATGGAACCGCTTTCGCATCGTCATGGTCGGGGAAAAGGTCCATGTGTTCCTGAACAACGAGCTGGTGGTGGACAACACGACCCTGGAAAACTATTGGGAGCGCGACAAACCGATTTATCCCACCGGCCAGATCGAATTGCA
>Ga0134121_10003044_pt1 | contig 14163 bp, 17 predicted proteins | sample KB301_FD_96463 | JGI IMG/M metagenome (GOLD analysis project Ga0134121, IMG submission 96463) | Terrestrial soil microbial communities without Nitrogen fertilizer from Kellogg Biological Station, Michigan, USA - KB3-0-1 | ecosystem: Environmental > Terrestrial > Soil > Unclassified ...
GAGATCGGTGGCGCTGCCCTCCTCCGACAGGTCCGACATGACCTTCTTCAGCTCGATGGCGTGGGTCGAGCCATAGTAACGGTCGATGGACGACCGGATCGCCGTCTCCGAGGCCACGACCGGTTCCACCCGGTAGCCGGTCATGAACTTCACGTCGTCCATGGCGAAGACGTTCGTGGGGTCGATCATCGCCACCGTTACCGTGGCGCCCGACTTGCTGACCGGCAGGATGGTGTACTTGCGCGCGATGTCGGCGGGGATGATCTTGATCACCGCCTCGTCGACCTCCATGCCACTGAGATCGACCGAGGGCACCCGGAAGTGCTGGGCCAGCGAATCGACGAGCTCTTTCTCGGTCAGGTACCCGAGCTTGACGAGGTTGGTGCCGAGCCGCCCGCCCTGCTCTTTCTGCAAGACGAGCGCCTCGTTGAGCTGAGTCTGGTTGATCTTGCCGGACCGCGTCAGGAGCTCCCCGAGCTTGTCGGGGAGCTGAGACACTGAAGATTGCCGGCGTATCGGTTCCGCTTGTGCCATGCGAGTACCTTATCGAGCCCGCTCGAGGGGCCGTGCAACACAGTAGGGAGAGATGTCCCTAGAGCCTGTGAGAAACCACGCGGAGTGTATCAGCCCCTAGGAAAATGGGTCAACGCAGTGACGCATGCCAATGCGGCTATGTCGCATCTCTCAGCATCCCCGCCGCTGTTTCCGCGACGAGCCGTGGCGGGATTTCCAGCAGGCAGGCCTTGGTTTCGGCGAATCGCTGGTAGCAGAAGCTGCACGGCAGCCGGCGGAAGAGAGCCCGCTCCGGGGCGCCGTAGGGGCCGCTGGCTTGGGGGTCGGTGGGCCCCATCACCATCAGCACCGGAGCACGCAGGGCGTGAGCGAGGTGCGTGGGGCCGGAGTCGCCACCCAGCATCAGCCGCGCCCGGCGGATGAGCGCCGCGAGCGCGGGCAGGTCCGGCGCGGGCACGAGGCGGACGGCCTCGCCGCCGGCCGCCTGGGCTCCGGCGGCCAGCTCCTCCTCGCCACGGGCCACCGCCACCCAGGTGGGCACCCCGGCCGCCGCGTGAAGCCTCCGGGCCGCCTCGCCCCACCAGGCCGGCGGGTAGACCTTGTTGGCCCAGCCGGCTCCGGGGTGGAGGAGGACGAAGGGTGGATCCTCAGGGATGGCGGTGCTTTCCCGGAACAGCTTCTCCGGGCCGAAGTCGGCCGGCTCGGCCGGCAGGTCCAAGGCGTCGAGGAGCGAGAGCATCCGGTCCACGGCGTGGGTTCCCCGAGGCGCCACCGGCTGGTTGATCCAGATCGCGCTCGACGGCTCCCGCCGGGAGGTGCGGGCGAAGCCGATGCGCCGGTCGGCGAGCGTGAGGGCGGAGATCGCGCCGGCTTTGTGGTTGCCCATCAGGTCCAGCACCGCGTCGGGCGCGAAGCGGTTGAGCGCGGAGAGGAAGGCCCGCGTCTCGCCGAAGCTCTGAGCCGTCAGCGACCGACGCCAGTGCCGCAGCCGCACCACCAGCAACTCGTCGAGATCGGGATGGCCCTGAAGGAGGGGAGCCATGGACTCCTCCACCACCCAGCCGATCTTCGCCTCGGGCAGGTTCCGGCGCAGCGCTGTGAGCACGGGCAGGGCGTGAATGACGTCGCCCATCGCGCTGGTGCGGACGATGAGGATCCTCACGGGAGGGACTTCACTTTGGAGATCAAATCGCTCGTCGCATGGTCCTTCGGATCGCCCACCAGCACCGTGCGGCCGCCGTAGGCGCGGACGACCTCGTACTCGGGCACCCGCTCCGGCGAGCCGTAGTCCGTTCCCTTGCAGTGGACGTCCGGCTGGAGCTCGGCGAGCAGGGGAGCGGGGGAGTCGCCCTCGAAGATCACCACGAAGTCGACCGGCTCCAGGGCGGCAAGCAGCTCGGCCCGCTCCGCCGCCGGCACCACCGGCCGGCCGGGGCCTTTGAGGCTGGCGACCGAGGCGTCGTCGTTGAGGCCCACCACCAGGGCGTCCCCGGCGGCGCGGGCGTCCCGGAGGTAGCGCAGATGCCCCACATGCAGGAGATCGAAATGGCCGTTGGCGAAGGCCACGGTCTTGCCCTGCGCCTTGAGGGCCGCGATCCTTTCTTTCAATTCCGGAACCGTCAGGACAATCCCCACCGCAGCTCCTTCAGGGGGAGAGGATCGCTCTCGACGGCCCGCTTCAGCTCCTCGGGCGAGCAGGTGGCCGTGCCCATCTTCATCACCACCACGCCGCCCGCGTAGTTGGCGAGGATCGCCGCCTCCAGCGGGTCCGCTCCGGCGGCCAGGGCGAGGGCAAAGGTGCCGATCACAGTGTCGCCGGCCCCGGTGACGTCCGCCACTTGGTCCGTCCCCGAAACCGGCAGGTGCGCGGAGAGCTCGGGCTTGAAGAGGCTCATCCCCCGGCTTCCCCGGGTGATGAGGAGGAATCGCGCCTCCAGGCTCTCCCGCAGGCGCCGGCCGGCCGCCTCCAGACGCTCGGCATCGTCGTTGATCTTCTCGCCCAGCATCGCCTCGGCCTCCTCCTCGTTGGGCGTGGCGCCGTCGACGCCGAGAAACTCTCCCAGCCGGTAGCGGCTGTCGGCGAGGAGGATCGCCCGCTCGCCGAGGGCGGCGCGCACCTGGGGGAGCATCCCCGGCTCGACGCTGCCGTAGCCGTAGTCCGAAAGAATGGCGACCTTTGCTTCTCCAGTCCGGCGGGCGAGAAAGTCCGCGAAACACTCGCGCTCCTCCGCGTTGAGCGTCAGCGCCTCCTCGATGTCGTAGCGCACGATCTGCTGCTTGATCGAATGCTTGCCGCCGCCCAGGATGCGGACCTTGGTGGGAGTCCGGTACCCCGGGCGGATTGCGATTCCCTGGATGGGGACTTCGAGGCGCTGGAGCTCGCGAAGCAGGCGCTGGCCATGGGGGTCGTCGCCCACCACGCCCAGCGGCAGGGGCCGGCCGCCGAGAGCCGCCACGTTGGCCACCGCGTTCGCTCCGCCACCGGGGGTGAGGCGCTCGTCCTGATACGAGAGGATGAGCACGGGCGCCTCCCGGCTGATCCGCTTGGGGATGCCGGTGATGAACACGTCCGCCACCAGATCCGCCAGCAGGACGACCGGCTGCCCCGCCATGGCGTCCACCAGGCGCAGGAGGCGGTCGGTGGTGGGGAAAACCTGGACGTGGGGCATTCGGGGGCGGATTGTAGCAGGCGCCGAGTTCGATCGATCTGGTGGCTCGTCCCTGACCGTGCGCCTCACCGTGCCGGCCGGCTGGGCCGGACAACTCGCCAGCCTATGGGGTGAGTCGCTGGTCTCCCTCTTCTCCCGGTCGGGGGGAGGGCGATGGGAGAAGAGGGCCGGGGTGATGAGGGGTGCGGTGGGAGAGGGCTCAATGAGAGACAGGCATGGTACCGTCTCGCCGATTTCCCGATCCGAGATGAAATCGGAGGATGCACGTGAGCCTTATCGCCCGAGCTCTCAGACAGCAACAAACACCCGCCGAGAGGATGATGTGGAGAGTGCTCCGAGACCGCCGGCTGCGCGGGCTGAAATTTCGGCGCCAGTTTCCCGTTGGTCCCTTCGTCGGGGATTTCGGCTGTTTCGAGATCCGGTTGCTGATCGAACTGGACGGAGAGGTCCACGCCGGAGCCCAAGGAGTCGCCCGAGACAAGGAACGCGACGCGTATCTCCGAGGTCGAGGCTTCACGATTCTCCGTCTTCCCAATCAGCGGGTCTTTGAGGACGCCGAAGGGGTTATTGAAGAGATTCTTGCCTTCGCTCGGCGGAAGACGTGTATCTGAGTCAGCCTCCCTACCCCGAAGCCCTGATCTCGACCTGTCTCCCACCGCACCCCTCATCACCCCGGCCCTCTTCTCCCATCGCCCTCCCCCCGACCGGGAGAAGAGGGAGCAAGGCAAGGAACGCCCCAGGGTCCCCCTCTCAAGGGTCCGCCCCGAAGGGGCGCGCAGGCCCAGATAGTTCCCCTTCGCCAGCGCTGCCTTGAGCGCCTCAGGCGGACTTCCCCAGGAACCACCGGCAGCCCTGCGCCAGTGGACACGCCTCGCAGACAGGCGCGCTGCGCCGGCAGATCTCCTGACCGTGCTGTCGCAGGAGCTGGTGGGCGGCGATCAACCAGGGGTAATCCTTGGAGAGCTGGGGCGCCACAACCTCGGCGGTCGAGCGGTACATCCGGGTGTACTTGGATTCGTCCCCTTCGCCGAAGCCGAGCCGGACGAGCACGCGCAGCACGTTCGAATCCGCGCCGAGCGTCCGCTTCGCCTGGGAAAAGAGGAGGATCTTGTCCGCCCCGGGCTCGCCGATGCCGGGGAACTTCTGGAGGAGCTTCCCGGCCTTCTTCGGATCGGTTCGGATCAGCTCCCGGAGATTGTCGAGGCCGATCTCGAGGGCCGTGCTCGCCGCCTTCGCGAGCTTCTCGGCGCGCTGCTCGGGCAGCATGCCACCCTCGCGGATGATCGCGACGAGGACCGGCGTGGGCGTTCCGAGGATGTCGTCCGGATCGAGCCCGACTTCCTCCCGCAGCCGGGCGAAGACCCGGGCGCGGCGGTCGTCGTCCACCAGATAGGAGGCGCTGTCCGCGACGATCATCTCGAAAGGATCGGTGATTGCAGGCGGCGCCGGCGGACCGTAAAGGGCCTCCAGGCGGGAGACCACGTCGGTGAGCGAGAGAGCTCGGAAGGGCATGGTGGAACTCTACGGCTCTCCGGGAGGCGGGAACAACAACCCGCCGGGGGATCGCCGGGCGCCGGACTCGTCGATCCGGATCTCGACCCCGTCGTTCGTAACCTCCTTGCGGGCGGAGTAGACGATCCGGGTCCGGACTGCGTCGCCGATCCGGTACCGGATTCGGATCTCGCCCTCGGCTTGACCGAGAATCCCACGGCACGCCACGGACACGGCCTGCCGGCTGCCCGGCGCCAGTTCCTGGATGCGGCCCGTCCAGCCCCTTCCTGAGATGACGATCTCGTGCAGAGGGACCTTCCCTTCGTCATGGACCTCGAAACGGACGAAGCTGTCGGCGACCACCAGCGATCCCGTGAGGGCGAGGAGAAGAATCATCGCCGCCACCGTCGAGGCGAAAGCCGCCCGATCCAGAGCGGACGGTCGGGCTTTCCGCCGCCGGAGAAGGACCAGCCAGACGAGGATCAGGGGTGGAAGGATCAGGACGCAGTCGAGAAAAAGAACGTTGTCGGCGTAGAGGGCGGATGCCCGACCCCGGAAGATCCAGAGGCGGAGGATCGCCCCCGAGGCGAGGATGGACAAGACGCCAACAACCAGGGAGACCCAGGCGAAGAGCCGCCGCACGGCTTTAGATCGCCCGGTACTGCTCGTCCGAGACCGGCTCCAGCCACTCCGTTTCGAAGTCGATGTTGAGGGCCACGTGAGCCATGGGCGCATCCGGCGGCGCGCCATGCCAGTGCTTCTCACCCGCCGGAATGAAGATCGCCTCCCCGGCCCCCGCCTCCGTCACCGGACCGCCCGCCTGCTGGAACCGGCACCGTCCCTCGGCCACGAAGAGGATCTGCACCCCCGTGTGGGTATGCCAGTTCGTCCGAGCTCCGGGAGCGAATTCGACCCGAAAAATCTTGTTAGGAGCCACGTCCGGCCCCACGGCCATCTTCCTGAGCGTCACCGTGCCGGCGAAGTACTCCGGGCTGCCGGGGTCGGAGGGGAGGGTGGTTGGATTGAGGATGTTCATGGGTGGGAGTATAGACGTGGTTAAACGGCCGGACATTGCGCAAGCTCGGCCGCGACGTCCACCCCCGCCCGGGCATAAATGCCAGGGCTATGAAGGACGCCGGCTGAAGCCGGCTTGAAAGTCCCCTTCAGGGGGCGCTGTTACTAGCCCCGGCATTTATGCCCGGGCGGAGGTCGGCGGTCCAAACACTCTTCTGAGGAGACCGTGAATGTCCCGCTACCCATCTTCTGCCTAAGGCAGCCCTCCCCCCCGCGCGATAAGCTCCTCCCCCCATGCCCCCCACCCCCCGCCTCCAATCCCTGATCCGCGCCCAAGGCCCCATCCCCTTCGCCGCCTTCATGGAAGAGGCCCTCTACGGCGAGGGTGGCTACTACAGCCGGGAGGACGTCCCCATCGGAGAATCCGGCGACTACGTCACCGGCGCCACGCTTTCTCCTCTGTTCGGCCGGGTGACGGCCCGGCTGGTCAGGCGCCTCGACGGGCCGCTGGGGCAGCCCGCCGAGATGTTCGAGGCCGGCTTCGGGACTGGGGTGCATCTCGGGAACGTCGTCCCTACCTTATTAGATAGGCGGGTGAGAGCGTGGGACCGCGTGGCTAGGCGGGTCCCGGAGGGCGTGGAGCGGGTCGGGAACCTTGAGGCGATCGGGGAGGGGGAGATCGAGGGGCTGATCTTCTCCTATGAGCTGTTCGACGCCCTGCCGGTTCACCGCCTGGTCGGCCGAGAGGGCGGCTCGGTCGGGGAGATTTGGGTCTCTATGGATAAGGAAGGGGCGTTCGTCTGGCAGGAGGGGGACGTCTCCGATCCCGCCCTCCTGGATTCGCTGAAGAACCCCGACGTCCCTCTCCAGCCCGGACAGGTGGCGGACGTGGCTCCCGGGTGGGGTCCTCTCTACAGCGAGCTGGCGCGGTGCCTGGGCCGGGGTCTGCTGGTGACGTGCGACTACGGCTTCGAGCGCGAGCGTCTCTTCGATCCGCGGGTGCGGCGCCACGGCACGCTCGCCTGCTACACCCGCCAGCGGGTCCACCGCAATCCCTTCGTCCAGGTGGGGGAGCAGGACTTGACGGCCCACGTGGACTTCACCACTCTGATCCGCGCCGGCGAGGCGGCCGGCCTGTCTACCGTGGCCCTCACCCGCCAGGCCCTCTGGCTCACCGCCTGCGGCCTCTTCGAAGAGCTCCAGAGCGCCGACCTCACCACCCGACACGGCGCCATGGCCCTGCTGGACGGCGAGGGAATGGGGGAGGAGATTCGGGTCCTCGTTCAGGCGAAGGGAATCGATCCGGGAGACGTGCTCGATCTGGACGTGCTGCGGGGCGGGCGGCGTTGACGGAAAAGAAAATTGAAAATCGGTGTTGACATCTCGGCCTTGCTCTGGTTTAATAACCCCACTATGCGCTGCTTGCTTCGGTCTTCAAGTTATCTTTCGCTGGCCACCGCCAGGGGGATCGACGTGTAGACTGAAAAGCAATCAGACTGCTACGCCAAAAGCCCCCCGGTGTTGAGCCGCGGGGGCTTTTTGCATTTCGGAGACGTTCTGGAGAAACACCGGAGGGTGCCACTGCGATGGTGCGGTAACCGGTCCCGAAAACCGGGCGCCGGGCGATCCCCGGGCGAGGGTTCGACTCCTTCACCCTCCGCCATCTATCACTTTTTGGTTCTTTGCCAAAGGGGAGAGTAAACCTGTACCAAATTCCAAACGCCCCTCTAGCCCAATCATGGCAGAGGCGCCGGTCTCAGAAGCCGGAGGTTCTCGGTTCGAATCCGAGGAGGGGCACCATTCGCCGATGTAGCCCAATCTTGGCAGAGGCGCCAGGTCGAGAGCCTGGTCGTTGTGGGTTCGAGTCCCACCGTCGGCACCATCCCTGGCTCCGTAGCCCAATTGGCAGAGGCATCGGACTCAAAACCCGTCACCGTGTGGGTTCGACTCCCACCGGAGCCACCATCCTGGAGAGGTGACCGAGTCTGGCAAGATGCCCGGTTGCTACCCGGAGGCCGGCGGCTGACAAGTCGCCGCTCAGGTTCGAATCCTGCCCTCTCCGCCACTACACCTTCCCGCCGGCCGAGAGGTCCCGGTCCAGGACCGGCGCTGCAACCGCTCCCGCCGCCACCTCCCGGCCGTCCGCCGAGAGTCACGGGCGTTCCCGAGCCGCTCGAAGAGCTACAAACGGAGTCTGAAGACACGCTACGGCCGCCAAAAGACGATCCGCCGCTGCCGGCGGGGCGTTCGCCGCTCGGTACGGGAGGCTCGCCGCGACCGGCGGACGTTCGGCCGCTGCCGGCGGAAGGCCCGCCGCTGGCGGCGAGTGTCTCACCGCGAGGTTTTTGTGTCGCACCGCTCCCGGTTTGTGTCTCACCGGCAGGTTTGTGTGTCGCACCGCTGGCGGCGAATGTCTCACCGCTGCCGGCCGGAGGACTTTTGCCGGCGGTTCGTGTGTCACCGCTGTCGGTGGAACGCCCGCGACTGCCGGCAGGCGCGGCTCCACGGCCTGCGGAAGGTCCGCGACTGCCGGCCGGGGGGCTCGCGCCACCGGTGGAAGGTCTTCCGGCTCCGGCCGGAGGCCCGGCGCTGCCGGCGGGAGGTCCTCCGCGACCGGTGGACGGCCAATAGGCTCCTCTAGCGGGTGGGGCTCTCGTGGACCGTCGAGTTGGTAGAGAAGGGGTTTACCGCGCGCACCGTGCCATAGATACGGCCATGCGTGAAGTCCTCAGAGACCAGCTCCGGCAGACCGTAGAATTCGGCATAGGCCCAGAGGTGCGCATCGAACCAGGAGAGCTGATAAGTCGCAGCGCCGCGCAACGCGATGCGCACCACCTCCGCGGTCGGATAGAGGATGTCGAACTGGTTGAGGATCTCCTCGGCCTCGCGGTAGGCCTCGTGCCGCGAGAGCAGAGAGCCGCCTCCAGGCAGCGGGCGCGTTACCACGGAGACAAACTCAATGATGGCCTGATGCGGCAGGCGTAGCATCTGGAGCGCGAGGCCGGAGCGCAGGAAACGCTCCGCGATCCGTTGCTTGTCCGGATAGCGAAAATCGTAGCGATAAACGAGGATGTTGGTGTCAACGAGAGCTGCCACGAGTATAGAGATCCTCCCGCCGCCAGCCCCGCTCCGTCACCCTGCCCACGGGGGGTCTGCCCGCATCCCGAACCCGCTGTCGCTCCGTGGCCTCATCGAACAGGCAGAGCCGCTCTTCGAGACTCAGGCGTGGCGATGGAGGACGTGGGGGAACGACTCGGATGACCTCTCCCGCAGGCTCCCAGTGGATCTCGTCTCCTGGAGAGATACCATAGCGTTCCGCCACCACTTTGGGGATCGTGACCTGGAGCTTGCTCGTGACCTTCGACATGTCCTTACTATAACAAGGATGGCATCCTTGGTCAAATCTTTCGGCATTGCACCCCTGGACAAAGGGGCTTCCGAGAATAGGGCTCCCATCGGTCGATCGATCCGCCGGCCCAACGGGTCGGGAGACCCCAGCCCAGGGCCGAGGCCGGAGGCCGCCGCCCTGAGAAAAAAGGACGCCCCTCCTTGCGGCCTGAAGGGCCGCGAGAACCCGGCTTGACAGATCGGTGGGATGGAACGCCGGCCAACGGTCTCGCGACCCTGTAGGCCGCACCGCGTTGTCCTCTTTTCACCCAGGGCTTCGGCCTCCGGCCTTGGCCCCTGGGCTCTGTTCTCCCGGCCCGTTGGATTCCTCCGATCCATGGTTGATCGAGGGTATGACGCAGGTTATACTTCTCCCATGAAAACGGCCGTCTCTCTACCCAACCCGCTCTTCGAAGCCGCCGACCAGCTCGCCAAAAGGCTGGGGGTGTCGCGAAGCGAGCTCTACGCAAGAGCCATAGCGGAGTACCTCAAGTCCCGCCGGAGCGAGGGCATTACCGAAGCTCTGAACCGGGTGTACCGGGAAGAGCCCTCTAATCTCGATCCCGTGATTGCTGCCATCCAAGCCGCTTCCCTGCCTCGGGACGAATGGTAGCCCAGCGGGGGGACATCTGGTGGGCGTCCCTGCCGGAACCGGTCGCTTCCGAGCCTGGGTATCGACGTCCAATCGTGGTCGTCCAATCCGACGACTTCAATCGGAGCGAAATCAGGACCGTCCTCGCAGTGATCCTGACCACGAATCTGCGGCTTGCCGAGGTTCCTGGAAACGTGCTGCTTCTGAGTCGCCAGACCGGTCTGCCAAAGGACTGCGTGGCGAATGTCTCGCAGCTCGTCACTGCCGACAGGTCGTTCCTGACGGAGAGAGTCGGCAATCTGTCCTTATCTCTGCTGGAACGGATTGAAGACGGTTTACGGCTGATCCTGGAGCTATGGAACCTCGTCGGATCTTCGAGGAGCTTCAGAGCCCTCTCTCGGTTCGGCGCCGTTTGATCTCGGAGACGAGATCTTCCAGAGTCATCCCGGCATAGATCTCTCTCCGATCCTCCGTGTAGTTCCCCTCTTCGATCTCCTCTTCCAAGGTGTCCCAATCGGGGATCGGAATGTGCATCTGACAGATCGCCTCGACCGCCCTCTTTCGCTGTTCGACGAGCGACAGGTATCGATCCCGAACGGCCTCGCGGATCAAGTCAGAGACAGAGATCCCGCGTTGAGCCGCACTGGCTTCCAGTCGTTCGTACTCCTCCGATTCCAAAACAACGTGCGCTTCTTTGGTGGCCATGCCGCCTCGGGACACTACCCGTCAGACCGCGCAGCGGCCATCTGAGAGGTGGCTTTGGAGTACAGGTCCCAATATTTTTTCGGAGCTGGAGGCAGGGTCGTGAAGGGGTCGACTCCGAGCATCTCGCTGGCGAGGACCCGGCCCACCAACAGGCGGCTCAACTGGTAGAGGAGGTCATTTTCCGTCTTGGCCTGGGCTGCGATGTCGACCTCGAGGCACTGGGCGACGAGCCACGGTCCTTCGCGGAACTGCACGACCCGGATCACCCTGTCGTCGCTCATTGAAATGCCCTCCTTCCCTCTAAAGATTACTACGCGATGCTCTAGAAGGTCGCTGTCTCGGTCCTCCTCGTCCTTGTGGTCCTTGCCGTCCTTGATGTCCTTGCTCCGGCGGAAACGCCGCCAGTTCAAGGTAGAATGATCTCCTAACGGACTGGAAAGACACGATCAAACGGGGTACCGCATGCTCCTCCTGCATCTATCGGATCTCCACTTCGGCGCCCACAGCCGCTTCAAGGGCGAAGACCTCACCCGTCTGGGGAAGGCCTTCTTCAAGGATCTCGAAGCGGCAAGGGGGAGCTTCGCCAAGGGTTCCCGCATCGATCTCGTCGCAGTGACCGGCGACATCGCGGAGTCGGGCAAACCCGCGGAGTTCAAAGAGGGCGAGCTGTTCCTCGCCACCCTTGCAGGAGAGCTTGGGCTCGACCGCCGCCGGTTCGTCTTCGTACCCGGCAACCACGATATCTCTTGGCCTCTCTGCAAGAAGGTCGCAGCCGATCAGGAAGAGGAAGGCTTCGACGAGGCCGAGCTCCGGAAGCGGCTCGACGAGGTGAAGCTGGTCCGCTACGAAGAGTTCCTCCGAAGCTTCTACGGTGTAAGCGATCTCGCCGAGGTGGCCCTTCCTCTGGGTCGGGGAGCGTACCTCTACGACTTTCCGGATTTCCGTCTCTCCGTGGCTGCTCTCAACTCTTGCGAGAAAGAGTCGCATCGCCCAGCCGATCGTGTCGGTTTCCTTAGCCGCGAACAGGCCGAGGCGCTGATGGGGGAGTGGCGCTCGCCGGATAGGTCCGGCCGGCTCAAGATCGTCACCGTCCACCATAACCCCGACGTCACCGTACCCGCGAATATCGCAGAATGGCGGCAGGAGATCGAGAAGAAGGGGTTAGCCCCGGAACTGGCCGCGCAATATGAGAGTGACATCGTCGGTTTCGAAGGACGGCGACATCTGAAAGCGATCATCGAAGACTCGCGCGTTCAGCTCATCCTCCATGGTCACCACCATGCCAAAGACGAGCAGAGCTGGGACTGGCGGACGGGAACCAAGGGTAGGGCCGCCCTGCTCTCAGCAGGGAGTCTTACTCTAATGGTTGGCAAGCTTCCGGAAGACGAACCACTCTCCGTGCGACTGATCGAGTTGGATACAGGCGAGAAGGAGATCCGCGCCCGAAGCCTGATCTACGATCCACGTGGTCGGACGGAGGGTGAGGTCCGTCACGGCTCGTTTGTTCCCGATCCCGTAGAGTCCGACGGTTATTGTCAGCATCTTGACCTCCCTATCGGGTTCGAGCCCAAGGAGGTTCTGGGCTACTCCGCTATAATCCGAGAAATAATAGCAGCGGACGCAGCTCAATGGAACTACTCCCCATACGTCTGTAAATCCGCCCGCTACACGGTCTTTGTAACCAAAGAAGGTGATATTTATTACCGCCAAGTCCAGGTTTTACTCCTCAATTCTCCTCTCAAGAAGCTTCCTTGCTCCTTCGAAATGAAGCCGGAGAAGCGTGAATACTACCATCGTAGGTATCGCATGGATCGCAGTGAAGCCCGTGACTTTACCGAAAGTGAGTGGTTCCAGGAACAGTGGTTACTTAACCATTTCGCCGTGTGGACGGGGGAAAAGGAGCCGAGGGATGTTGAGTCCTTCCGGCATCCGCCGCTTGATTCTCGCAGCGACACCTTCGGAACAACGTATAAGACTGCTGACCTAATAGTGGACGCAATGGGTGGTCGTTTCCTGACTCGGGAGATCATCGTAGGGCTTCGCGATTATGTACAATGGGAAGAGCCTAGTACGCCAATTTTCGATCGAATCGATATTCCAATTGATATACCTACGTCCGACTTGGAGATCAGTGTCGTCGTCGATCTGGCTCTTTTCGATCAAACCCAGGAGGATGAGGTCGCCAACTTGGGTGTGGAGTTCCGAAACCGGGAATCGGTCCGCTTCGAAGGTAAGGAGGTAGTCCTCCTCCCAGAGGTCTGGTTTGAAGAGCAGTATGGCCGATGCTCGGATGTCGAGGGCGCCGACGAGATGCTACGTGCCGGCGAGATGCTACGTGAGGTTCACTTGCTAGGAAGGAGGATCGACGCCATTCTCGAAACAAAAACTGCTAACGATCTCCAAACCGACAAAGCTATGATTATGTCAACTCTGGTACTACCAAAACGTTTCCTCTGCTACCACTTACGATGGCCGACTCCCCATCTTGGGATCGAGATTGCCGTCCGATGGGAGAAGCCCATATTTCGCGGAAGGTCAACTTCCAAAGCCGCTAAATAATGGCCTCGTACCAGCCGGCATTGACGTTTCCCTCAACCTTATCTGTCCGCCGATAGGGCTCCTCCGACTCTAACCGGACCAGCAATCCGGTGGATTGCCAAGCTGTACACAAAGGCTCCGCAGGACGGAAGGTGCAAGCTCCTCGTCAGGGTCGAGTCGTGGAGCGCTGCGAATGTTCCACAGAGCCATCTTTTAGAAGGATCTCGACTCCAGTGATGCACTGATGAGGGCGGCCCAAGACGAAGAAAGGGGAGAGCTTTCCCCCTGTTTCGCGCTGGACAAGATCTAGGAATTGTCGGAGGGTCAGCGACCAGGGATGGCGGCCCAAGGGGTTTCCTTTCAACTCTACGCAGCCGTCTTCATCTCAAGCATCGGCATGCTGTGGGCCGATCCTCCCTGCACCGGGACGAAGGGAAAAGGAGCTTGGCCGGCTGAGAGGTGGCCTCGAAGTACATGACCCAGTACCTCTTCGGGGCAGGAGGCTAGGTCGCGAAGGGATCGACCCCGAGCTTCTCACTCGCAAGGCCCCGTTCCACCAACACGCGGCTCAACTGATAGAGGAGGTCGTTTTCCGTCTTGGCTTGGACGGCGATATCCACCTCCAGGCACTGTGCGACGAGCCACGGTCCTTTCCGGAACTGCACGACCCGGATCACATGTTCGTCGTTCATTGAAATGTCCTCCTTCCCTCCGCAGTGTACTACCTCATGCGGCCCGGAGGCCGCCGGCCCCCTTCCGCCCCCCTCCGCCGCCAAGGCGTTCCCATCCTTGACACGCCCCACCCCGCGGGTAAGAATACGCCCGCAATCCGACCGCGCGGCGGCGATATGGGGTTTCCCGGTTCGTATCTTTGGAGGTGAAGGCGCTCAACCATGCAGAGCTATTTGCCGATCCTCGTGTTCACCGTAGTGGCCATCCTCTTCGTGATGGTGTCGCTGGTGGCTGCCCGGTTGCTGCGGCATGGCAGCTCGGCCGCCACCAACCTCGACCCCTACGAGTGCGGTAACGAGTCCGAGACCCTCGCCCATGACCACCGGTTCTCGATCCGCTACTACCTGATCGCCGTCCTCTTCGTCATCTTCGACGTCGAGACGATCTTCCTCTTCCCGTGGGCGGTGATGTTCAACCGCCTGGCCCTCTTCGGGTTCATCGAGATGACGGTGTTCCTCGTCATCCTCATCACGGGGTACGTCTTCATCTGGAATCGGGGGGCGCTGCGTTGGGCCTGATGGA
>Ga0134121_10003046_pt1 | contig 14160 bp, 10 predicted proteins | sample KB301_FD_96463 | JGI IMG/M metagenome (GOLD analysis project Ga0134121, IMG submission 96463) | Terrestrial soil microbial communities without Nitrogen fertilizer from Kellogg Biological Station, Michigan, USA - KB3-0-1 | ecosystem: Environmental > Terrestrial > Soil > Unclassified ...
GTCTTTAAGGAGGAAAACGGTCGTCTAGTGACGACCTATGATCCGAAACTCGCGACCGCCCTGGCAGGCGTCGACCTCGAACGACCAATCCCGGATTTGTGGAAGGAATTCGACGCGCTCGCGAGTGTGCCGGTGATGATTATTCGAGGCGCCAATTCGGATATTCTTTCCGCTCACACCATTGAGGCCATGCGCACGCGCCATCCGGCGCTGGAAACCATGGAAGTGCCCGAACAAGGCCACGCGCCTTTGTTGGCCGAAGTAAACACGATTGCGCGAATCGATGCATTTGTCGGACGTTGTGGCGGACAACGCATTCAATAGACCCACGCTGGCCTATTCTCTTCAGAAATATCAACGTCTTTGCAATCGAACTCGGGCCAACGCACTATGCACTTGGCTCAACAGAGAAAGATGCGGGTGCAAGTCCACGTTGCATCTTGTCGCGAATTGTCGTGAAGGCGGACTCGAGATGCCGGGTAAAGCGCGCGGTGTCGAAAAGCGGATAAGTATCCCGATTGCGGGCAAGTTTATCCTTGATGGCGGCCAATCGAACCGGATCACGCGCAAGCTGGAGCGCCAGATTTTCGTATTCGCTACCCGATTCCGCGACGAGTTCGGGAAGCCCGACCGCGCACAAAAGGCTGCCTGCCATCCGCGCAGCAAAGCTTTCTCCGGAATAAGTAACTATAGGTAATCCGGCCCAAAGTGCGTCGCTGGCAGTCGTGCCGGCATTGAATGGAAACGTATCCAAGAACAAATCGGCAAGACGATATCGAGCAAGATATTTCGTATAGGTGGTTCTTGAACAGAAAATCAACCGAACGGGGTCGACACCTCTGTTTTCTGCCTCGTGACGCAGATTACGTTCCAGATCGTTATCGCCACCCAAAAGCCAAATCACGCTCCCCTCTACTTGATTGAGAAGACGCATCCAAATATCGAAGAATGCGGGTGTGATCTTGTAGCTACTATTGAATGAGCAAAACACGAATGCATTTTCGGGCAAGCCAACTTCGATGCGAGACGGTACACCCTCGGCGATGTCCCGCTTGATGTCATTGGCTTGAAAGGTTTCAGGAAGATAAATAATTTTTTCGCTATAAAGATCCCGCTGCGCTTCGGGAATGAGAAACCGGTCTGCGATAATATAGTCAACAAATGACGCGCCCATGCTGCCCGGATAGCCAAGGTAGTTTACCTGGATCGGCGACGGGCGAAATGCAAGAACTGAGGGTCGCGCCCTTCTTGTGTAGCCCATCAAGTCGACGGCAATATCAATTTCAAGATCCCGGATCAATCGAGCCACATCACGGTCACTTTGGCTGCCCACATCCACAAATCGGTCGAAGGAGCCTTTCACGCGTGTAAGCATTTCGCTTTGACCGTGCGCTTCAAACGAAACAGCGATCGTTTCAAACCTCTTGCGGTCGTGGCATTCAAAGACCCCAGTCAGCAAAGTGCTGACAGCATGTTGGCCAAAGTCAGCAGAAAGATATGCGAGACGAATTCGATCATGATCGGGGCGCCGGTCACGATACATCGGGTTTTTGGCGGTCGGGTACTTTGCCTTGCTAAGCACCATCGCACTTTTTAGTTGCACATCGGCAGAGGCAGAGATGGCAAACAGCGCAAAGGGCTGGCTCAAGATTTCTTTTTTGACCGATAAAATGAGGTGGGCGTATTCAGAATCAAAATTTTGCCAGTTGCAAAGATGCATCTTTGCATGAAGACGAGACGTCTCGGCATATTCGTGATCAGGTTCAAGCGTCAGTGCCTTGTCATATGCTTCAAATGACGCAGCGAAACGCTTTAGTTCGAAAAGTATATTGCCGCGATTGTAGTGGAACCCGGCGTTTCGGGGCCGCAGAGACAGTGCCACAGAAATGGCAGCGAGGGCTTCATCGTAACGTCTCAAGTCATGCAGCACATTCGCGCGGCCTGCGTGAAATTCTGGATTGTTGGGACTGATAATGAGGGCGGAGTCGTAGCTTGCGAGAGCTTCGTCGAAGCGCTTCAATTCTTCTAATGCATTGCCACGATTGCAGTAGGCATCGCCGTAATTCTGATTGATACGAATGGCGGCATCGAAGCAGCCTAACGCCTCCTCATAGCGTCTTTGCGACAACAAAATGCCGCCGCGATTAAGATGGGCTTCCGCAAGGGACGGGTTCAGCGCCAGTGCGTTGCCAAAAGCCTCAAAGGCCTCGTCGAATCGCTGCAATCCAAGCAGCACGTTCCCATAGTTGAAGCGCACATCGGCATTGTCTGGGTTGATGGCCAATGCGCTACGCAGGAGACGCTCAGCCTCCTCCAGCTTGCCGCGCTGGGCGCTCAGCATACCGAGCATCATCAGAACGGGAAATTGCTTGCCGCCGATTTTCAGGGCGCGCCGGTAAAGACCTTCCGCTTCGTCGAGCCGGCCCGCCTGATGCGCAGCCATAGCCTCGCGAAGGCCATCAATCCCGGCTCCCGATTTTGATTGTTTTGCCATCCAGAGCTAGCGGGCCTCGACGTTGACAAATCGGCGTACGGTCATAAAGCACATGACAGGCGGGTACGGAATTGCGTTATTCGAACTCAGTCGTCGATCGTATAACATTCATTTAGAAGTGATCTGTCGATGAGTAGCGGAGACCGGCAATGACCCAGGATGCCAACAAAAGGATGCCGACGTTTCGCTGCCATCCAGGGCTTGAAGAGGCGACCCATCCAAGCCGTCCTCGGGAGGTGCACCCCCTACGGTCCTTAACTTTTTGCGCTCGGAAGGCGGTGAGATAAGCTACCGGGAGAATGCCCGAACCCCCGATCACTACGGTCACGCTTGACGTGCTCGGCCGCAAGGTGCCGTTTCGGTTTCCTAACAGCGGGAACGTGCAACAGCATCTGCAATCGATATTGTCCGGCCGCGAGTATCCGGCCCCACCCCTGCCACCTGGTTACCGGATAAACACGATCGTTGATATCGGCGCGAATGTCGGCGCATCAACGTTATGGTTCCTCTCGGCCGCGCCGCAGGCTCGTGCGGTCTGTTTTGAACCTGCGCGTGCTAACTATGACTGCCTTTGCCACAACCTCAAATCGTTTCCGCAAGTGGAATATTTTCGATGTGGCCTGTATTCCTCGGAGGGGTCACAAACACTTCACCACGGCGCACAACAATGCATGCAACATTCGATCTTCGCCAGCGTCGAAACGGGAGAAGGGCGCGAGACCATCAATATCAAAAGAGCATCGACGGAATTTGATCGGCTAGGTCTCAAGCAGATATCGATACTCAAAATCGACACTGAGGGCTGCGAAGTTCAAATTATCGATGATTTGGGCGCAAGACTTGAGGGCGCGGACATCATTTATGTCGAGTGGCACTCAGAAGAAGATCGCCGAGCAATCGATGGTCTGCTCGGCAAATTTATTCTCGCCCAGTCCTCGTGCGCGACGCCACACCGCGGAAACGCCACCTATCTCGCAAAACGGATAGCCGAGGCGGTGCCGAATCTTAGCGCCGTGCGGATCAAAACCTAACAGCTACTTCCCCTTTAGCAAGCTCAACCCTCCGCGCAGCCTCGACTGGCCACTCTTCTGCTGGCCATCTCGGGGATTGTCGGCACAGCGCAATAATTATCCACAGCCAGGGTTAGTATCTCCGCTAAGCGCCAATACCAAAACCGTCAACCTGCCCGCTGCCGCGCTGCATGATCGAGAAATTTCTCAAGTGCTAAAATACATTCGCGATCACGATAGATCCGTTGCTTTCTTTCTGCAATTTTTCGGCCAAGCGCATGCCGTTCATCAGGATGGTTCGCCAGTCGCACCGCGATCGAGATATAATCATCAATTGTGTCGGCGATCGTTTCCTCGACACCCATCATTTGTAGAATAGCAGCGGTATGGCGACTGCGCATAAAAGGTCCCGGCATCGTCACGATCGGGATGTTGTGCGGTAGACTCTCCAATGTTGAGTTACCGCCTGACCAGAGAACACTATCCAGAACCACATCGCATTGTCCGATCGCCCCAACGAATTGACCGATACTTAGACGCGGTAGCAACACGCAATGGTATGATGCCTCGAGACCAAACGCCGCAAATGCACGATCGAGTCTTTCCTGAAACAGCTCAGTGATCTTAGGCGAAAAATGTTTTATGAACACAAATTGACAATTGACCGCTTCCTCCGCAATCCGCGGAAATACATGATCAAATTGCGGTAGATATTTGAATAGTGACTGCCCTGACCAAAAGACCGTCGCATCCGAACGCAAGCCAAGCTCTTCACGAGTCATTGTAATGTTATCTGTTTTAATCGGTTCGTAATAAATAGATAGATTCGGAAGCCGGACTAATTTCTCGGTGTAATGCTGCTCGGCATCCAGCGGCTCCATGAGGTCACTGCTAAGAAAATAATCGAGCGTCGGCATACCGCTGGTCTCGGGATGACCCCATGAATTGCACTGAACCGGCGCTAGTCGTTGTGCCGCGAGCTGAATAGAAATGTTCTCCATCAACTGTCCGGGATATATCAGCACATGCGGCGCATCTGCTAAAATTTCTTGCCGGCAATCCTCAACGGCCGAAATGCGATGGGCAAAACGATCGCAGATAGTGGCGGCAACATCTGTTTCCGCGTCGCGATGCGTCCCGATGTGGTAGCCGAAGATTCGGAATCGCTTTCGATCCAATTGGGTAATCCAGCCCTTGATCAGAAGGTTCCAGACCGGATGCTGATGAAAAAAGGCGCTGACAATCCCAACCTTTACTGGTTCGTCGGGCGCGGGCGGCCGAGGTAGAGAAGGAGCCGGATATTCACGCTCTATTATGTGGCACGCCAATGAGCCGTAAAGTGTTTGGAGATAACGATCATTGTGGCCTTGATAGGCGAGTTGAAATGGCTGTCTAAATTCAATCGCTTTGACAAGGTCGCCTTGCATCCGTCCGGCTGCAAGGTCAGCGCAAATTGCTAGTAGCTTTTTTTCATAGGCCTCGCGACGCCGAACGATTTCATTATCGTCGGCATACAAGATCGGCAATTCGGCGATGCACGCTGCGAATCTTGCCTCGACAGAATCTGGACTAATTTCAACGGCTCTCTGGAAATCCGAAATTGCTTTGTCGTTGAAATTAATTTCGTAGAAAACAATGCCCCGACCGAGCCAGGCATCAATAATTTCGGGTTTGAGTGCAATCGCTTTGTCGTAAGAAGTGAGCGCTTCTTCATAACGACGAAGGTTTCGCAGCACATCCCCCCGTGTGCTCCACGCCTGGGCAAAGTTGGGATCCAGCGAGAGCGCCTTGTCGCTTACAGCGGATGCCTCTCCGAGGCGATTGAGGTCGAGTAACGCACTGACCTGATTGCAATAAGCTTCGATAAGAAATGGATTCAGTCCGATAGCCTTTACGTAATCAGCAATTGCTTCGTCGAAACGCCTGAGATCCAAAAATGCATTACCGCGATTGTTAAATGCCTCGGCATAGTCCGGCTTGAGTTCAATCGCCTTCCCATAACTCGATATTGCATCATTAAGTTGTTTGAGCGCTCTTAAGAGATTGCCTTGGTTGTAGAAGGCTTTTGCAAAATCCGGCTTGAGGGTGATGGCCTTTTCGTAACTCGCAGCTGCCTCATCCAGGCGTCCAAGCCTAAACAATGCATTGCCACGATTGTTGAATGCGTCGGGGAAATTGCCATGGAGGGCGATGGCCTTGTCGTAATCTTTCAGTGCCTCTCCCGGCCGATTCAACTCCAACAGAGCATTGCCGCGATCGTTGAATGCATTGAAAGCACTTGGATTGATTTTGATGGCTCGACTGAACTGTTTTTCCGCATGCTCAAATTGGCCGCTTTGCAGCAAAATCAGGCCCAAAAGATAATTCACATCGAAATTGCGAGGAGTTACCCTCAAGATCGCGCGGTATTTCTTCTCGGCATTGGCAAGATCGCCAAGCTGGTGAAGGGCTAGCGCTTTCTCGAATTCGCGTTTCGGGTCCACTTAGCCCCCGCCATCCGCCACGAACGCAGCTTACAGTAAGAATTATTGTCACAACTGCAATTTGGAATGCCCGCTTTGGGTCATTAGCGGACATTTTGCGATGCCGAGGCCATGTCTGCTTTACCGCTCAAAAACGGACATTGAAATCGCTGCCGTTGACACGGCCTACAGACACGGCAGCAATAAATGAAATGCGCTCCCGAGTTGGGGCGCTATCTCCTCGACGAAATCAGACCAGAGCAGCAAACAAAATCTGCAGTGAAGAGTATGCGCCCGGCACTGTGGCCCGCATCATTGTCATCCTCCTCTTGAACCAGACGACACTCATGACGCGTACTGGTTGGGAGAACGAAAAACCCCCGGCGGTTTCCCGCCGGGGGTCTTTGACTAGATATCCACGATCAACCGATCACGGATAGAAGTCGCGATGGACGCGGAAGCGGACGGAGAAGTTGTCCTGATTGCTGTCAATCAGCGTCGGCGTGGAAACGCCCAAGCCGCTAGGGGTCACAGCAGAAGTCGCCACCCCGTTGACCAAGCTCGCACCCTCCAACCTCGAATACATCACGTCGAGGCCCATGTAGAAGTCTTTCGTGACGTTCCATTGGGTCCGCGTGCCAACCCACCAGGTCTGCCAATTCATGTCGCAACCCGCAGTTGCTACCGGCAGACCGGCTACGATCGTGCCGTTGCCAGAAGCCCAGCAGAGCTGATTGTTGGCAGTATCGCCGTAGTTGACTTGCGCCCAACCGCCGTAGACCGACGTCCTCCAACGCGGATTCCAGAAGTGCTCATAGGCCGCGTTGACGACCCAAGCCGACGTCAGCTCGAGGTCGGTGACACCGGCTACGCCGCCGAGAGTACCTCCGACCACCGCATCGCTTACGACGCCGAAGCTCATTGATTGACCGCTCACGAAGGCCCAGTTCGGTTGAGTGGTCTGGAACGCATATCGCAAAGCGCCTTGGGTGTAGGTGACCATGGCCTGGAAGTAGTCGCCCTGGCCAATCATCGGGGCATTCAGCTTGATACCGGCAGCAAGCGCCCAGCCCAGCTTGTCGTCGGCATGGCCTGTTGTCGTGTCGGTAGTAAGATTGCCGTAGTACGACATATTGACTTGGTGCAAAGCGCCGCTGAGTTGAGCGGAGCCCCAAGCCTGGTCGACGCGCAAGTTTGCGACGATGTCAGGCGCTTGGAAACCGCCATAGCCGGCCTGGGCGCCACCGGCGCCAAAACCAGTCCCGCCTGCGACGAACCCAGGAGTGAGGAAGTCACCGATTATCGCAATCTGGGTTTTGCGCGGCGCTTCGGCGGCGATTGTCGCCGAGAAGCCGTTGCCGAACTGGGCAGTGTAGCCCATCAGGAACCAGCCGCCGTCACCGGTGTCAGAACCGGGGAACGCACCCCAGTAAGACGTCGCCGGGTTGCTATAGAAGTCGAAGAACGACTGCGCACGGCCAAACGTGAAGCCCGCCCACTGGATAAAGGCGCGGTTCGCGCTGAAGTTGTTAGAGGCCGCAACGTCGCCGCCGTGCTCGTTTTCAGACACGCCGAGGGCGATATAGCCGCGCACCGTGCCGTATTCGGTCTGGTTACGCGCATCCGCCGTGATGTAGCCGCGAGCACGGAAGTCGCTGTTATTGGTAAAACGGTTGTTGATATTGTTATTCGCCCAACCCCAGGCGAAGTTGCCGTTCTGGCCCCAGCCATATTCGGCACGGACCCAGCCGCCGATCTTGATGCACATATCGGTGCCGGGGATGTAGTAAAACCCGACCCCATACAGGCTGCAAATCTTCACGTACTGGACCGGCTTGGCCTTTACGGGAAGATCAGCTGCCTGCGCCCCAGCTACGGCAACGAGACCCGCTGCAGAGCCAAGGAGAAGGCTTTTCACCATCTTCATCTTGAACCTCCAAACATTGTTTCTTGAGAGGGTTCCGTATCCGCCCAGTGCGACAGCACCTGTTGGAACTTCCCCTTGCTCCCCGCTAACCGAGAACTTTTCGCACCACCTGTGCAATCCGTTACCCAGCCAGCGCAACAGGGGGATGCCCCCCTCCGTCGCTTTGTCACATTAACCGAAGACCCCCTTCAGGCAATGAAGAAAGGCCCTTCCCACAGGGTCTGAAGGCACTTTTCGGGCGGGTGTTGCGCAAAAATCACGCAGCCTGTATTGGCTCCAGAGCCTGCCGCCACGACGGCGCGTAGTCGTTATTTGCCAATGACTTATCGGAAAAAATTGACTCAACTCACGGGGTAATTTTGGCTGCGAACGACCATGGGTCGTGCTTGCCGCGACAGCCCGCTATTCGACAGGGCGCCAGAGGGAACCGAAGCTGGTTAACTTCATCCGTGCGACACGAGAACTGATTCGGAGCAGATTCGGCGCAGCCTCTGGCGGAGACGGAGGGATTCGAACCCTCGATACGCCTTTGGGGCGTATAACGGTTTAGCAAACCGCCGCCTTCAGCCACTCGGCCACGTCTCCGTATGCGAGAAGGCGTATAGAATCCGCCCTGCTCGGTCAAACAGCAGATTTGAATTCAACGCACCTGCTGAACTTCAAAAAAATGAACCGCGAAGGCGTCACGGGTCGATGAACCGACGCAACGCCGCCCGACGATTAAGCTCGGCTCGTCGGCCTTTGCGAACTCTTCCGATTCCGGCGAACAGGTCAGGCGGTTTTTCTTCGAAGCCGTTCGCACGAGCGCGCGCGGAAAATTCGACGATGCCGTGTGGTCGCACAAGCGCGCCTTAGCGATCGCCGTCGATGATGGTGACAAACTAGACGCGGTCGCGACCGACCCTCTGTTTTCTCTGTCTGCTTCAATCCACGGCGGTCCGCGATGTCGATTTCGAGCGGCGGCTGACAGCGATGCGGCACTACCTCGCGTGTCACGTGGATAAATCTTGACGAACTAAAACCTGCCAATCGGGGTTATTCGGGCACGAATGAGCAAGGAGCATGGTCATGCGGTCGGTATTTTTTGGCGGCGCGGCATTTGCAGTCATCGCGGCGATCTCTTCTGAGCCAGCACATTCTTACGATATGCCTTATGACCCCTACCCGTGGTGCGCTTTTTATTCAGGCGACGGTGCCGGTGGCACCAACTGCGGTTTTCTTACACTCGAACAATGCCGGGCGACTGTAAGTGGCATCGGTGGCTTCTGCGGGCCAAATCAATTCTACAATCCGCACCGACCGGCCTCGCGTCCACGCAAGCGCTAGGTCGGGTCACGCGCATGTGAGGGTGGGATCACACCCTAGCTCGTGCAGCGGCGCTAGTATCACTTCCGTACGACCTACTCTGAATTCATCGTCGGAGAAGTCCCATGCGCCTTCCTACGATTCTGTTGGCAACATTTATCCTTCCAACGACCTTGGCACCCGCGTGGGCGCAGGCGCAGCCGTTTCCCTATGATCCGTATCCCTGGTGCGCGGTTTACAGCGGCCGTAGTGGCGGCGCTTCGAACTGCGGCTTCAGCACGTGGCAGCAATGCATGGCGACGGTGAGTGGTATTGGCGGGTTTTGTGAACCCAACCAATTCTACAATCCGCGTGGCGGGTCCAAGTCCCGCAAGAAACAACCGCGCTAGTCTGCATTGACTGGTCGGCACGGTCGTGCGCAATTGCGCGGCCGTGCAGTCAAGGCCGTTCAATATCGCGCAAATTCTGAATGATGCGTTGAGCCTGCATCAGCAAGGGCGTCTGCGAGAGGCCGAGAAGCTTTACATGCGCGCGCTCAAGGCCGCGCCCGACAATTTCGATGCTCTGCATCTTCTCGGCTTGATCAATGCCCAGAACGGCCAGATGGGCGAAGCCTATCGATTGATGTCTGCCGCCCTGAAGATCAACCCGAACGCGCCGGATGTCCTGATTAATTTTGCCAATGTCCTACACGGGCTTAAACGAGATGACGAGGCGCTCGCCTCCATCGACAAGGCCCTCGCGCTTCGGCCCGACGACCCAGGCGCCCTGCTCCATCGCGGCAACACCCTGATCGCGCTCAATCGTCCGAACGAAGCTTTGCCCTGCTTCGATGCAGTGCTGGCCCGTAGTCCCGGACATAGGGATGCGCTTCTTAGCCGCGGCGTCGCGCGCGCAACTCTCGGTCACCACGGACAGGCTCTCGCCGACTTCGATACGATCCTTGCGCGAATGCCGACGGACGCTGAGACCTTGTACAATCGGGGTACGGCGCTGATCGAATTGGGGCGGTACGCCGAAGCCCTCCTCGCGTTCGATCATGCGCTGGCGGGCTTGCCCCAACATCTCCGAGCCTGGACCAATCGCGGCCGCGCCCTGCAAGCGCTTAACCGGCACGAGGAGGCGGTCGCCAGCTTCGACAAGGCCCTTGCCGTCGACAAGAACTGCGGCGATGCACACTTCAACGCTGCGTTGTCGCTACTGACGCTCGAAAACCTGCAGCGCGGATTTGCGGAATATGAGTGGCGCTGGAAGCGCACTGGAATGTCCGATGCGCGACGCAGTTACCGCGGCCGCCTCTGGCTTGGTGAATTTCCGCTCGATCGGCGCACGATCCTGCTTCCGGCAGAGCAGGGTTTGGGCGACACCATTCAGTTCGTTCGTTACGTCCCACTCCTGGCGCAAATGGGCGCCAATGTCATTCTGGAAGTGCAGCCGGAACTCAAGACACTACTGTCTACCGCCAGCGGCGTTACATCATGTAATGCGCGCGGCGAAACGTTGCCGGCTTTTGATGTCTATTGTCCGCTCGGCAGCTTGCCGCTTGCGCTCAAGACCGAGCCTTCCTCGATCCCGGCCACTATTCCCTATCTTCGTGCTGACGATGCGCACACCGCAAAATGGCGTCCGGCGATCGAGGCGCTGCCCGGGAAACGGATCGCTTTGGCCTGGGCCGGCCATGCACGTCATGCCAATGACCGCAACCGATCGATCGATCTCAAGCTGCTCGAACCGCTCTTTGCCTCCGAAGGCGTTTCATTCGTGAGCGTCCAGCGCGACTTGCGCGGCGACGACGCAGCGCGGCTGGCGGAATTCGGCATTCCCGATTTCGGACCGCGCCTCGAAAACATGGCCGACACCGCAGCGATCCTGGCGCTCGCGGATCTCTTGATTTCGGTCGATACCTCCGTGGTCCATCTTGCCGGCGCCATGGGACGAGAGGCCTGGGTCATGCTTCCCTTCGTGCCTGATTGGCGATGGACCCTCACGCATGAGCGCAGCCCCTGGTACCCGCAGGTGCGGCTTTTCCGCCAGCGCACACCCGGTGACTGGCCGATCGCTACGCTGCACGACGCCTTACGGGCGTGAGCGTGACCGATTGAGTGTGATCAGGCCGCGACGCGGATGGCGGCAGCCTGAGCCGGCTCCTGCGGATGGGCTTTGAGCCAGTCGCGCGCGGCGCGCTGGGCACAACCTATTTCTGAATCGCTCATCTGCTCGGCAATTTCACGGCGCAGCTGCGCGGCATCCTTATGGCCGCGCATCGCAGCGATGTTGAACCATTTGTGGGCCTGCACCAGATCGACCGGCACGCCCGCCCCCGATGAAAAAACCATGGCCATGCTGAAACAGTCTTCAGCATTGACCGGCTCGATGCCTCCTGCGGCAATCTCCACGCTTGTCATTTTGGCTCCCCCGTTTTCGACCGCTGCGCCCTATGCAGTCGATCGATCGCCCACGTCCCTGTCGTCCGGATCTCATCGTCCGAACGGCGCGATCATCGGGAGAAAATTTGAATGACAGTTTAAGTGATGCGATGAATCGAAGATGAACGCTGAAGCGGCCATCGCTCGCAGACTTCACTATTACTGCGGCAAACGGCCGGTTTATCTCTCGGGTTGACCGTTCGGTAACCCAACTCATTCAGCCGCGACTAACCACCAAACAATCCCGGGATCGTCTGGCCGCGCGACGTTTTCTGTGTGCTTCAGGCCACGCGGGCTCGCTGGTTGAAAAGCACCGATTGAATGTTTGGATCCTTCATGTCGATGCCCTGACGCAACTCGAGGCCAAGCGCCATCCCGCGCTGGACGGCCGGGCGCGCCTTTATGGTTTCGAGCCAGCGCTTCAGGTTCGGAAATTGCTCGATGTCCTGCCCTTGCCGCTGCCAGAGATTGGCCCAGCCCACGCATGCCATATCGGCGATTGAATATTTCCCGGCAAGGAACGGCCGGTCTTTCAGGCGGGTGTTCATCACGCCGTAAAGCCGGTTGACCTCGTCGTCATAGCGTTTGATTGCGTAACCAAGTGTCTCGCGCGCGTAATGCTTGAAGTGATTGAGTTGGCCGGCCATCGGGCCGAGTCCGCCCATTTGCCAAAACAACCACTGATCAACTTCGACACGTGCACGTTCGTCCGACGGATAGAACTTTCCGGTCTTGCGGCCGAGATACTGCAGAATTGCACCGGACTCAAAGACGGAAATGGGACGACCGCCCGGCCCCTGGGGATCGACGATCGCAGGCATGCGGTTGTTCGGAGCGATCTTCAGGAAATCGGGATTGAATTGCTCGCCCTTCGATATGTTCACCGGCTTCAAGACATAAGGCAGACCGCACTCTTCGAGCATAATCGAGATTTTGAAACCGTTCGGTGTGGGCCAGTAATAAAGCTCAATCGGCTTTGCCTGTTTCGCGATTTTCTTCGCGGTTACTTTCGATTTTTTGGCCTTACCCCGCTTTGCAACTCCCCGCTTTTTACCGCGCGCCATGTCGTGCTCCACGTCCAACTTTGTTCTGGGAATAACCTTCCAGACCTAGTTCTGATGATTGAACTCCGCAACTGGTGCGGCCCGCAAATCTCGTTCGATTGCACGATAGTGACATGCAACCTATGCGGGTTATGGTGCAAGCCAGGTTGTGTGATTGAGACCGACGGTCCCGGTCCGCGCCTGAAAGCCATCAAGGGGAAGGAACGTCATGTACAAAGTTATGATTGCTACCCTGCTCGCTGCCGGATTACTCGCGGCTCCGCTGCCGCCACACTCTTCCGCCGCGTTCGCGCAGCAGTCGAGCGCATCCGAGAAGGCTGCCAAACGAAAAAAGGGCCAAGCGCCGGCCAGCTCGCCGCGCGTGAACGCCAGACGAAATGCGCAGCTGAGTGGAAAGAAACGAAAGCCGCCGGCAAAACTGAAAAGGGGACGACCTGGCCGAAATTCTGGAGCGACTGCAACAAGCGGCTCAAGGCCGCCGCAAAATAACACGACCAAATTTTTTCAACGCGCCGTAACGAGCACAACAAAAAGCTTGAGGGCGTCGGCGAGACTCGAAGTCTCGGCGACGCCCTCATTTGTCATTCCGAACCGGGGCGCCGCGGGGCAACCGCATTGCGCTCGTTACTCCATGACGCACACCGGCCCGTATGACGCAATCTCCGACACGTAAGGCCGAAGATCGGCAAGTAGCGTCAGACTAAAGCTTCCGCTTCCGGCGCTTCGTCTTCTTCGCTGCTTTCGCCGCTGCCTTCTTCCTACGTCTAGCCATTGCTGCCCTCCTAGCCATGAAACATGGCGGGTGTCGCATCAGCACGCATCGCGAATCGACACGCGCTGCATTCGGTTTACTACAGCACGGCGAAAAAAACAGCGTTGCCGCTTAACGAAACGTGTACGCGAGCGAGTAGCGACACGCGACGACGCATTCGCGTGACGACAGTCGTCATCGTTCGCGCGTACGCACGACGTGCGACCAAATTTGTGTACGCATCGTCACAATTGCAAAAAATACGATGAAATAAGGATTTTTGTAACGGCGGTAACCGGCTCTCCACGAAAGTTCGAAAAACAATTTGCGCATATTGATCGCTACGTTTTGCGCGGACGATGCTCGAAGCGTGCACGTCGACATAACGATTATTTTTGCACAGATGACCGCTCGCGAGCGTCACGGACCGCCTGAATCGATCAAAATTGAGCGAATCAGCGTGAGGTGATTCGCAGCGATTCGGCTAGCCGGCCCCTCAGTTCCTCGTTGGCAGGCAGACTACGCGGAACCATCGTCGCAGAAATTCCACTCGCGTCGCACCAAGACGGTTCACAATCCGAGTTTGCGTTTCAAAATGTCGTTGACCGCCTGCGGACTCGCTTTGCCGCCGGAGGATTTCATCACCTGACCGACAAACCAACCGATTGCTTTCGGATTAGACTTTGCGTCGGCAACTTTATCCGGATTCTTAGCGACGATA
>Ga0134121_10003048_pt1 | contig 14150 bp, 9 predicted proteins | sample KB301_FD_96463 | JGI IMG/M metagenome (GOLD analysis project Ga0134121, IMG submission 96463) | Terrestrial soil microbial communities without Nitrogen fertilizer from Kellogg Biological Station, Michigan, USA - KB3-0-1 | ecosystem: Environmental > Terrestrial > Soil > Unclassified ...
ACGCAGGCGACGTCAGCCAGGCCGGCCGCAACGGGAGCTGCGCGAGTGGTAACGCCTCGAGGCGGGTCGCTCGCAGCGAGGCCTCGATGCGGCTCTGCAGGTAGGGCGGTGGCAAGCGCTCGCGGAGCACGTCGCGCTTGGGCGCACCCGGGAGCTCGGCGAGGATCGGCACGCGGGTCGCCACGACGACGCGGTCGCGCGCGCGCTGGGCGCGTATGGCGTCGCCGGCGAGCTTTTCACTGTCGGTGTCGCTGGCGACATCGAACAGGGTGATGCCGAAGGCGATTGCCTCGTGGAGCGCGCGCTCGACATCACGCGCTGGAACTCCGCGCGACGCCGAGGTCGGAAGGCAGAGGTCGCCGCTGCCGATCGCGGTCACCGTGTGGTTGCCAAGCCGTCGTGTTCGCACGCGCGGATGGTAGCCCCGCGGATGCCGAAGAAGTCACTTTCGAAGCTGCCTCGCAAGCGCACTGAAATGCATTCTTGGGCCCATGTGCGGTCCGGTCGGTTATCATCGCCGGATGAAACGATCGGCGTGGCTCGCGACGGGGGTCACGGTGGGGATGGCGCTCGGTGCATGCGGTGACAATGGGGTAGGGCACCTGGCGGATGCGCCGCCATCGGATGGCGGTGACCCCGAGCTGCCGCCACCGCGGATCACGGTGACGGTGACGCTGGGCGGCATGCCGGCGGCTGGGAAGATCGTGTACTTCCAGAACCACGACTCGACGCTGGCCAGCGAGACCCAGACCAACAGTGGCGGCAACGCGGCCGGGGTGGTCGACGACGGAGGCTTCGTCACCGTGATCGAACCGGATCCGCTGGGCGTGATCACGGTGCCAACGCAGCTCGCGACGTTCGTGGGCGTGAAGGCGCCCGATCATCTGTACGTCGACGTCTCGCCGCTGGTCGCCCCGGGGACGTCGATCACGTTCAACCTCACCGTCCCCAACGAGCAGGCCGGCAATACCTATACCCTGTACTCGTCGTGTGGGACGCAGAACGTCGGCCAGGGGCTCCGTGCGGCCCGCGCGGGTGCGGCGGTCGGGGCCACGCTGACGAAGGCGGTGACGCTGACCGGCTGCGACGGCATGGCCGACATGCTCGTGGTCAGCACCAACGGCGTCGGGCAGCTCGCGGGCTGGCAGTACCATCCGAACATCGCGGTCGCCAACGGCGTCGCCGTCGTGCTGACCGGAGCGTACCTGCCGCCGGTGGGCACCGCGTTCACGTACACGAACATCTCGCCGGCGAGCAACGGCCTCGCCGTGCAGCGTGAGCTGCGCACCGCGCGCGGCAGCCTGTATCGCACGGACCAGGTGACCGCGTCGCCCAGCGGGACGATGGCGACCACGACGATCCAGATGCCCGCGCCGGCCGGCGTACAGGCGGTCACGACGACGACCGACCAGCCGAGCACCGGTCACGGAAAGCAGACGATCGTCGAGTGGGGCGCCGCGGACGCGAACTACCTGGTCGACTATGCAGGCGTCGCCCTGCACGCCTACGCGACGGGCCCGAGCCTCGACACCGCGACCCACACGATCACGTGGAGCGACGCGGGCGGCGCCCAACCCGACTTCGTGCTGGCGACGTATCGGGGGACCCATGACGACGGGAATATCTCCCACGAGTTGACCTGGCGTATCGCGGCGCCTTACTCCGCGTACCCGCCCGGCGCGCCTAGCCTGCAACTCCCGGTGCTGCCGACGACGATCTTCGACTTCAACCCGAAGGACGGTGACCTCATGTCGATCGATCGGCTCGTCACGATGAAGGTGCCCGGCGGCTACGCCGCGGCCCGCGAACGCGCGCTCGCCACGGACATACCGATCGAGATCGCCGGCCCGACCGGCCGGATCGTGTACGAGGAGCTATTTTCTCGTCCGGCTGCAGCGCTGAACGGTAACAGACTCGATAACTGAACATTTGTCAGTGCAGCATTTAGCGTACGTCCGCTGCAGCGGTGTGCGGCTATCATGCGAACAAGATGCGCCACTGCTTTGGGGTCGTGTTGGTTGTGTGCCTGGTCATGGTTGCATGTAGTGTCAATACTGCCGTTTTTCATCTCCCAGACGCACCACCACCCGAGGACGGTCCTGATAGAGATGCAGGGGGCCTCGATGCAGCGGTTCTCACGGGGCCCGTCACGCTGACGGTGACGCGCAACGGCGCGCCGATCGCGGGCGTTCACACGTACTTCTTGAACGCCGACAGTTCGGTGGTGGCGACGCGTGATACCGACGATACCGGGGTCGCGAGCGCGGTCATGGCTGCGGGTGGCTCGGTGACCGTGATCGATCCATTCCCGCAGATCATCGACGGGATCACCGCGGCCGGCGTGACGGTCGGCGACAACGACCTGCGCACCTTCATGGGGGTCAAGCCCGGCGATCACCTCGTGCTGACGGAGAACGAGCCGCCGGGTACACCGATCACGTTCACGTTGAACGCAATGGCGTTTCCCTCGGCGAACACCTACGACGTGCAGACGAGCTGTGGTTCGGGATCGATCCCGCAGGGTGGCAATGGCGGTGATGGCGGTTTAGATCCAGGCGGCCAGATCACGCTGTTCGATTGTGACGGCGCCGCCGACATCCTGATCCTCGCGAAGGAGCCGAGCGATAACGGCCTGGTGCTGGTCGGCGCGCTCTACCATCCGAACGTCGCGCTGACCGATGGCGACACCGTGGATCTGAGTGGCGATGCGTACCAGCCGATCGCGGACGTGACGTTCAGCTATACGAATGTGCCGGCGGCGGTGGGCTTCACCTCGATCGAACGCGTGCTCGCCACGGCGCGCGGTGCCCTCAGCGGTCTGACCTTCTTCGGGGGTGATTTCCCCGACGGCAACGGTTCCGTGACCGCCAGTTTCCAGGAGCCCGCGATCCCGGACGCGACCAGCATCGTCAATATGGGCATGAGGATGAACGGTCTGCATCACGTGATCGATCGAGCGGTCGCGGCCGCGTACATGCTCGACCTGACCGGGGTGCTGCTCCCCGACCTGCACGGCCAGGCGTTCTACCAGCCATCGACGAGGCGGCTGTTGTGGATCGAGGAAACGACCGGGGCCACGCCCGATGTCACGACGGCCAGCATCGACGTGTCCCGAGCCCCACGGTTCTGGCACTGGGCTGTGGCGGCGCCGTACGCGCCGGGGGCTGAGCTCACGTTCCCGACGCTGCCGACCGACGTTGCCGACTGGACCCCATCACCGAACGACCACATCCAGGTCAACACGCTGATGAATGCCCGGGTTCCAGGAGGCTACGACGCCGTGCGTGCTCACATCCACGATGTCCAGGACGTCACCGAGTTCGCCAGCCCGATGGGGCGCGCGGTGACCGTCGAGACGCAATTCATCGGGGGCGGGATCAACAAACCCAGCCGCAAGCTCCGGGCTCGGAAGCGCTGAGGACGGCGACCGCGGCACGCCCGGTCAGATCCGCTGCGACGTAGTCGCGTGTCCGCAGGAGAATCTACGAGGACCCTGTGCGCGTCTCCTGGTACCGGGCGGCATCCGGATCGGCGAGGTAGGCCGTTGGCCGGGCGTGGCCGTCGATCGGGCACACCTTGTGGCCGGGACGTTTTACTCTGCACGCGCGCTGAGGTTAGATCCGGAGATGGAACGTCCTCCCCCGCCCGTGGCGCCTGTTGGGACCTCGGTGCCACGCGTCGACGGGGTCGCGAAGGTCACCGGCCGCGCGCTGTACCTCGACGATCTGGACGCGGCGAACGCCTGGCACGGCGCGACAGTGCGCTCCCAGGTGGCACACGGCGTGCTGGAGGCGATCGATCTCGATCCCGCGTTCGACTGGTCGGCCGTCACCGTCGTCACGGCGGCGGATATCTGGGGCAAGAACGTCATCGCGCTGATCGAGGATGATCAGCCGGCGCTGGTGCCGATCGGCGGGCGGGTGATGCACCGCGACGAGCCGCTCGCGCTGGTGGCGGCGCCGACGCGCGCGCTGGCGTTCGCCGCGGCCCGGGCCGTGAAGCCGAAGATCACACCTCTGCCTGCGGTGTTCGACGTCGATCAAGCGCTGGGCAAGGCGCAGCTCCTGTACGGCACCACGAACGTGTTCAAACAGTTCCTGATCCGCAAGGGGCACGAGACCGACGCCGAGCTCGAGGCGGCGTTTGCGGGCGCGGCGCAGGTGGTCGAGGGCAGCTATACAACCTCGCCGCAGGAGCAGATGTACATCGAGCCGCAGGCGATGATGGCGTCCTGGCACGGCGGGCGCTGCCACATCGTCGGCTCGATGCAGTGCCCGTTCTACGTGCACAAGGCGATGAAGGCGCTCCTGGCGTGCGAGCCCGACGAGGTGGTGATCGCGCAGTCGGTGACCGGCGGCGGGTTCGGCGGCAAGGAGGAATACCCGTCGATGATCGCGGCGCACGTGGCGCTCCTGGCGCACAAGGCAGGCCGCGCGGTGAAGATCGTCTACGATCGCGATGAGGACATCGCAGCCACCACCAAGCGCCACCCGTGCCGCACGGCGCATCGCCTGGCGGTCGATGCTAAAGGCGAGCTTCTGGCGATCGATGTCGACGTTGTGATGGACGGCGGCGCGTACCTGACGCTGTCGCCGGTGGTGCTGTCGCGCGGCGTCTTGCACGCGGCGGGGCCGTATCGCTGTCCGATCGTCCGGGTGCGCGGGCGCGTGGTGGCGACCAACCACCCGCCGCACGGTGCGTTTCGCGGGTTCGGGGCGCCGCAGACCACGTTCGCGTACGAGCGCCAGATGCAGAAGCTCGCGCGGCTGCGCGGCGAGGATCCGCTGGCGCTGCGCAAGCGGCTGGCGCTGCGCTCGGGCGACACCACGGCGACCGGCCAGCTGCTCGGGTTCTCGGTCGGCAGCGACGAGGTGCTGGCCGCGATCGAGGGCGTGGCAGGTACGCCGCCGGTGCGCGAGGGCGTGAACGCGCAGGGGGGGCCGGTGCGCCGCGGGCGTGGCGTGTGCTTCTACTTCCACGGCGCCGGGTTCACCGGCTCCGGCGAGCAGCGGCTGGCGGGGCGCGCGGCGGTCGCGGCGGTCTCCGGCCGCTTCGAGGTGCGCTCGAGCTCGAGCGACATGGGGCAGGGCTCGATCACGATCTTCACCCAGATCGCGGCGGCGGCGCTCGGGGTCGACGCGGCGCACATCGTGGTGGTCGATCCGTCGACCTCGCAGGTGCCCGACAGCGGCCCGACGGTCGCGAGCCGCACGGCGATGGTGGTCGGCGGCCTCGTCGAGCGCGCGGCGCGGGCCGTTCGCCAGAAGCTCGAGGCCTGGGCAGCGGCGCACGCGGTTGGCGGCTCGCTGGTGGAGATCGCGCGGGCCCACGCCGCGGCCGAGCGGGCCGAACTCGTCGAGACGGCCGCCTACGAGCCGCCGCCCGGCATCCAGTGGGACGACGCGACCTACACCGGCTCGGCGTATCCAGTGTACGGCTGGGCGGCGTGCCTGGTGGACGTCGAGATCGACCTCGATAGCTACGAGGTCGCGATCACGCGGTGCGTGCAGGCCATCGATGTCGGCAAGGCGCTGAACCCTGCGATCGTGCGCGGCCAGATCGAAGGCGGCACGTTGCAGGCGCTGGGCTGGGCGGTGCTCGAGAACGTCGTGTACAAAGAGGGCAAGGTCGCCAACGCGAACATGACCAACTGCATCGTGCCCACGTTCGCCGACGCGCCCGAGCTCGAGACCATCCTCGTCGAGGTGCCGTACCCGTTCGGGCCGAGCGGCGCCAAGGGGGTGGGCGAGATTCCGATGGATGGCCCGGCGGCGGCGGTCGCCAATGCTGTTGAAAATGCGCTGGGTTGCCCGTTCGATGCGCTGCCGATCTCCCCGGAGTCGATCGCGCGGGCCCGGCTGCGCTGGGAGGTCTCGTGAAGCTTGCGTTCGAGGTCAACGGCGAACGCCGCACCGTCGAGGTGTCGCCGTGGAAGCGCCTGCTCGACGTGCTGCGCGAGGATCTGCGGCTGACCGGCACCAAGGAAGGCTGCGGCGAGGGCGAGTGCGGCGCGTGCACCGTCGTGCTCGACGGGGAGGCCGTCAACTCGTGCCTGGTCGCGATCGGCCAGTGCGACGGGCGCAGCGTGACCACGGTCGAGGGCCTGGCGCATGGCGGGGTGCTGCATGCGGTGCAGCGCGCGCTGGTCGCCTGCGGTGGTGCGCAGTGCGGGATCTGTACGCCGGGGATCGCGGTGTGCGCGGCCCACATCATCGATAGCGGCCTGATCGGTGGGATCGACGAGCGAAGCGAGGTATCGCCAGTCGGAATCGATGTCACGGCGCGCGCGCGGGTTCGCGAGCTGCTCGCGGGCAACATCTGTCGTTGCACCGGATACCAGCTGATCGTCGACGCGGTGATCGAGGCCGCGCGCGAGACCGAGCGTGGGCCCGAGCGTGGGGGCGACCAGGCATAACCGATTACCTACGCCCGCGCGATCTCGACGAAGCGCTCGCCACCCGCGCCGCCCATCCCGACTGGATGGTGCTCGCCGGCGGCACCGATCTGATGGTCAATGCGAACCACCGCGCGGCCCCGTCAGGCATTCTCGACCTGTGGCGGCTCCCGGCGATCGGATTTGTCCGGATCTCGGACGACTCGATCGCGATCGGCGCGGGCACGACCTGGCACGAGGTCGAGCGCCACCCCGCGATCCAGGCGCGGATGAGGCCGCTCGCCGCAGCGGCGCGCGAAATCGGCGCGTTACAGATCCAGGCGCGCGCGACGCTGGGCGGCAACGTCGGTACGTCATCGCCGGTCGGCGACAGCTTGCCGGTGCTGCTCGCGCTTGACGCCGAGCTCGAGGTCGCCTCGGTACGCGGCCGGCGGCGGGTGCCGTACCATGCGTGGTGCACCGGCTACCGCACCACCCAGCTTTTGGCCGACGAGCTGATCATCGCGGCCCACGTGCCGGTGCCCGGGCCTGGCACGCGGACGACCTGGCGCAAGATCGGGACCCGCCGGGCACAGTCGATCTCGAAGGTGATGGGCGCCGCCGCGATCATGCTCGATGGTGACCTCGTGACCGATGCGCGCGTCGCGCTGGGAGCCGTGGCCGATCGCCCGATCCGGATCACGGCGGTGGAGGCCGCGGTGCGCGGCCAGCGGCTCGGCGATGCCGGCGAGGCCGCCCGGGTGGCCGTGCGCGCCGCGATCCGGCCGATCGATGACGTGCGTTCCACGGCCACGTACCGCCGTGAGGTCGCTGAGAACCTGGTCGCCCGCTTCTTCTCCATGGCATGATTCATCGTGTCGATCGATCACGACGACGATCCCGACGGCCAGGACGGCCAGGGCGGCAAAGGTCGCAAGCCCGCGTCCGGTAGCCCGACGCCCGGTGAGCCCGCCGCCGAGGGCTCGGGATCGTCGGGATCGATCGATGTCCAGATCTCCGGCGCGAAGCTGCCCAAGGCCGGCGAGCCCAAGCCCCAGGACTCAGGATCGATCGACGTCCAGATCTCCGGCGCGAAGCTGCCCAAGGCCGATGCTGTGCCAGCTGCGGTCGCGCAGGACGACTCGCGGCCGATCTCGAGCGGCAAGGTTGTCGCGGTCGCGCAGGACGACTCGCGGCCGATCTCGAGCGGCAAGGTCGCCGCGGCCATCACCGGCGAGGCCTCGGAGCCTCGCAGCAAGCGGATCGGCCACGCCGCGCGGGACGCGATCGACGCCGGGGTCAGCAAGCTCGGCAGCGGCATCGGCACGCTCGGCGGTGGCGTGTCGAAGCTGGGCGAGGGGGTGTCCAAGCTCGGCGATCTGTCGCGCAAAGTGCCGGTGGTCGGCTCGAGCGTCGCGAAGATCGGCGTGGGCATCACGCACGTCGGCGAGTCGCTGCACGTGCTCCCGCAGGTCGCGCGCACGCGGCGCGGCCGGCTCCTGATCCGCAGCATGGTCGTCGGGTTCGTCCTCGTCGCGGCCTGGATCGCCGTGATCGTCGGGCTCCAGCTGCACGGCAACGACACACCCGACTTCCGGCCGAACGCTGAACGCATCCTTGTCGATCTCAGCAAGGGAACGACCGACGAGATCTACGAGCAAGCATCGCCGCGCTTCCAGGAGATGGTACGCAAGGAGCGGTTCATCGACGACATGACCGATCTGTCCGAGACCGTCGGCAAGTTCCGCGAGATCACGGCGGTCAATGACTCGCTGGTCACGACCGGCCCGAGCGGCCGGGTCGGCCGAGTGTCGCTCACCGTCGCGTACGAAAAGGCGACCTGCAAGGTCTCGGTGAGCCTGCACTACGACCAGGGCCGCTGGAAGCTGCTCGGGATCGGCGTCGAGCTGCCGAACGAGCTCAAGATCACGCAGGCCCAGCGCGAGCAGCGCGTGAAGGCGTGCAAGGATCCGATGGACATCAAGCACTGCGATGTTCACCAGGCGGCCGATGCGATCCTGCAACGGCTCAAGGAGGGCCGCGCCGACCAGGTGTGGGACAACGCGACGGCGGTGTTCCAGAAGCAGGAGCAGAAGGCCAAGTTCATCCAGCTCCAGCTCGAGCACCTCGCCACGCTCGGCAACTATCGCCGCATCATCGCGGTGTCCGAGGCGAAGGTGATCGGCGGAACCTCGGCCACGTTCGACACCCTCGCCGAGTTCGACAAGGCGAGCGGTGTGCGCACGGTGTTCGGGTTCTTTCGCCGCGGCAAGCTCGAGCCGTGGAAGCTGCGCAGCTTCAAGATCGTGCTGCCGATGCCGCGCGGGGGCGAAGATACCGCGGCCACGCCGGAGGTTCCCTCGCCAGTGCCGCCGGTGCCGCCGCAACCTTCGCAACCTCCGCAACCTCCTCGTTCGGCGCCTCGCGACGCGGGCCCCAGGTAGCCGCGATCGTCCCGCGGCACGCTGTGTTCCCGACCATTGGGCCGCGTTTCGGTTTGCGCTCGGTCGGTCATCCGGCGACTCTTGCGGCCATGATCCGTACCCCAGGTCTTGCCTTGATCGCGAGCTTCGTCGTCGGCGCGGTCGCCCCGAGCGCCGCCGATCCCGTACCACCTGCCATGCAGCAGCTGACCCGCGAGGTGCACAAGGAGCTCGTCGAGATCAACACCACGCAGTCGGCCGGAGACACCTACGCGGCCGCCAAGGCGATGGGCGCGCGCCTGGTCGCCGCGGGATATCCCAAGGCCGACGTCCAGGTGTTCCAGACCGCGCCCAAGCGCGGCAACCTCGTCGCGCGGCTGCGCGGCACCGGCAAGCGCAAGCCGCTCCTCCTGGTCGCTCACCTCGACGTCGTCGAGGCCAAGCGCGAGGACTGGACCACCGATCCGTTCAAGCTGATCGAGAAGGACGGCTACTTCTACGGGCGCGGCTCTGGCGACGACAAGTACATGGCGGCCGCGTGGATCGTGAACATGATCCGGTGGAAGAAGGAGGGCTACAAGCCCGATCGCGATCTCATCGTCGTGCTCGAGACCGACGAAGAGATCTCGGACAGCAACGGCCTTGGCATCACGTGGCTGATCAAGAATCACCGCGATCTGATCGATGCCGAGTACGCGATCAACGAGGGCGGCGGCGTCAGCGCCAAGGACGGCAAGGCGTTCGCGAACGGCATCCAGACCAGCGAGAAGCTGTATCAGACCTTCTGGATCGAGACCCGCAATCCGGGCGGCCATAGCTCGCAGCCGCGCAAGGACAACGCGATCTACGAGCTGTCCGACGCGCTCGGCCGGCTCGCCAGGTACAACTTCCCGGTGCAGCTGAACGAGACCACGCGCGGCTTCTTCGAGAAGATGGCGGGGATCGAGCGGGGCCAGCTTGCCCAGGACATGAAGTCGCTGGTGAGCGCCCAGCCGGATCCCGCGGCGATCGAGCGGCTCACCGCGCAGCCGCCGTACAACATCCAGATGCGCACCACCTGCGTCGCGACCCGGCTCGAGGGCGGCCACGCCGATAACGCGCTGCCACAGCTCGCGCGCGCGATGGTGAACTGCCGGATCCTGCCCGGCCAGACCGTCGACGATATCCAGAAGCAGCTCGAGAAGGTGTTCGCCGATCCCAAGCTCACGATCACCGCGATCCCACGCGACACCGGGAGCGATCCCTCGGCGCTCAACAAGGATCTGGTCGCCGCGGCCGAGAAGCTCACGGCAAAGTTCTGGCCCGGCGCCCTGGTGGTGCCGACGATGTCCGCCGGTGCGACCGATGGCCGGTTCCTGCGCAACATCGGAATCCCGACCTACGGCCACTCGGGGCTCGTCGCCGACATCTTCGACGTCCGCGCGCACGGCAAGGACGAGCGCGTCGAGACCAAGGCGATGTTCGAGGGCGAAGAGTACCTCTACGAGCTGGTCAAGCTCTTGTCGGGCGGCTGAGCCTCACCTGGTGAGGATCCGGTTCTGCCGCCAGATCGACTTGGGGATCATGCCTTCGGGCTCCTGCAGCGGACCGGCAGCGGCGCGTTGCGTGCCCAGTGCGAGGCCGGCCGGACAGGTCTGGTTCGTGCGGTAAGCGAGCGCCGCGGCCAGGCGCGCCTCGGCTGGATCGCCGAGCGGGTGCATGAAGTCGTCGGCGACCACGCAGCCGTGGAACACGCCGCCGGGGGTGAAGCCATCGGCATAATCGCCGAAGCCTTTCTGGTTCACGCCCTGGAACTGGACGGAGAAGTAGGTCGTGCCGCAGTTGTCTGCGGGGTAGAAGCCGTAAGGCTTGCCACAGGTCGTCGCGCCGATCTGGATCACGTCGACATTGACTCCGGCGAGGCCGTTCATTACCGCCTCGCTCGCCGAGCACGTTCCCACACCGGTGAGGATGAACACGCGGGAAAGGCCCAGGTGTGGCAGCGGCGCGCCGCGATCGAGCGAGAAGCCGAGCGTCTGGGTGACGAACAGTGTGGGTGTGAGCGGCTGTTCGGTGACCGGGTTGATCGTCGGGTGCTTGTCGTTGAACTGCTGTTGCTCGAAGATCTTGCCGGTGGTCGTGGTCGGCCCGGCGATCATGTAGGCGAGCTCGGCGGCGATGTCGAGGTAGCCGCCCCCGTTGTACCGGATGTCGATCACGAGGTCGGTCACGCCGGCGTCGCGCAGCTGCGTGATCGCGTTGACCAGCCCCTTCTCCGCGGTGGCGATGTGATCGTTGAACAAGAGGTAGCCGACCTTGTCGTTGGGGGCTGGCAGGGTGTGGACGTTCTGCACCGGCACGCTCGTGATGCTGGCCGACGTCAGCTTGACCGTCCGTGGCGTGGTCGCTCCGCGGTCGATGACGACGAACGTGTGCATCTGGTTCACGTCGGTGGGGGAGATTCCGTTGTTCAGGGTGTCCACGTCGCTGCCGTTCGCGAGATCGACACCGTCGATGGTCACGATCTGCGCGCCGCGATCGAGCTGCCCCGCTGCGGGCGAGCCCGGCTCGACGTACGCGACCACGAGCTGCCGCGGCGGCACCCGGGCGAGCAGCGCCCACTGCACGCCATAGCCTGCCTCGACGCCCGACTCCGACAGCGCCACCCAGTCGCTCGTCTTGTACGTGAAGTGAAACTGATCCTTTGGCTTGTGCGACGCGGTGAACACGCCGGTCTTCATGATGTTGAAGTAGTCGATCGCGGTCGGGAAAGCCCTGAGATCTGCCTGCGGCACTTCCTGGTACCAGAGGTAGGTATCGTCGGTCCACGAGCGGATCCACAGCTTCTCGTCGAGCAGGCTGCCCCCCACGTCCTCATACGGTTCACCCGTCGTGGGATCGATCCCCATCCGCGGCGATTCGCAGCGGGCTGCGTAGACGGACTCCGGCTCGATGATGCCTGGAATGCCCTCGGCGTTGTCGCCGCAGGCCGCCAGCGCGATGCCCAGGGTGATCATGTGGAGCGGGAGCGAACCTGCGCGACTCATGGTCATTCTTGGCACGAGCATACACCCGTAGGTGTAGCACCCGGATCGCGAGAGTTGGCCGCCGGATCGCGCGCGGCGCTGCTCACTGCTGCTGGCAAGCCTCCTCGTTGCAGACATGGAAGCCTTGCGACGGAAAATAATACGCCCAGAAGAAGCACATCTCGTCGGTCACGGCGCTGAGCCCGAAATGTACGGGATCGTTGGATGCGTTGAACCAGCCGCAGTGCAGCCGGAGCCACTGCGTGCCATCGAATGTGAGTGGAGGATCGAACGTCTTGAGCGGCGGGTGCGCCCAGTCGGTGTTGCGGTAGAGTTCGGTGCCTGGCGCCGAGGCGCTCGTGGTGAGCTCGATCGTCGCGAGTGTTCCGAAATGGTGCTCGTGCGTGGTCAGCCCGAACACCTTGACGCCCGCGGGGACAGCGTGGGCGAGGTCGGCGGATCCCGTCGCATGCGGCTTGATCTCGAACCTATTGGGTCCCCAGAACAAGAGGTTGGCAGCGACCACGCCCGGATCCGGATCGATGAGCGTGAACTCGACGGTGCCGCGGCCCTGCAGCGTGGTGTCGCCGGTGTTGATGAAGTGCTCCTCGAGCTTCATCATCTGGTGGGCTTCGACGGGGAGGCCCACGTTATCTGGATAGACCACCTCCGAATCGGGTGACTCGGCGATGATCACCGGCGAGATGCCGGCCGTCGCGTCGGCAAATGGCTCGCACGGAGTTGGAGTGAGCTGCGCGGGTGTGGTCGCCGGCACGCGATACACGATCATGTGGTGGCTTCCGCTCGCGATCACCGAGTGGGCGCGGCGGAGCATCTGCGGCGTGTCGTTGCCCAGCGGAACGACGATACACATGGTCGTCTCCTGGCCGGGCGCGAGGGCAACCGACGGCATCTGCAGCATCGCGGTGTGCCCCAGCGCATCGGGCAATGCGTCGGGCGTACTCGCCGAGCTCCCGCAGCCGGCGAGCGTGGTCCCAAGGCCAAAACCGGCGCACACGAGTGCTGCCGCGTGGGTTGTTCGCGATCGGGCGAAGCGGCCGAAGCCCTGGGGCTCGGGCCCTACGTTCATCATGGATTGTCTCTGCATTCGTCGTGGAGTCTCCGGATCCGCCGCGATCATTCATCGGGCCGTGCGAGCCGGGCCGCGCGGCGTGTCACGCGTCACGCTGGTCAACACCAGCCATCTAGCACGGCGGCGGAGATCTGGATTCAGCGCCTGCGTGATCCGGCGCTGCGGCGACGGCAGTTTGAAAGGTACGGCTTGACGGATCGTGGAGCGCCGCGGAGACTACTGCGAGCTTGATAGGCCAAATCATCGGGAGCTACCGGGTGGTGTCCGAACTCGGGAAGGGCGGGATGGGCATGGTGTACCTGGCCGAGCATGTCCAGCTCGGCCGGCCGGCGGCGATCAAGATGCTGCTGCCGCAGATGTCGAGCGACGAGGGCATCGTGCAGCGGTTCTTCAACGAAGCACGGGCAGCTTCGGCGATCGATCATCCGGGTATCGTCGAGATCTACGACTTCGGGACGCACACCGACGGACGCGCGTACATCGTGATGGCGCTGCTCAAGGGCGAGACCCTCGAGGAGCGGCTACGACGCGGTGGGATGGATCCGATCGAGGGCGCGACGATCATCGCGCAGGTCGCCGGGGCGCTCGCGGCGGCCCACGCGCGGGGCATCGTTCATCGCGATCTCAAGCCCGACAATATTTTTCTTGTCCCGAACGAGCTGCTGGCAGGTGGCACGCAGGTCAAGCTGCTCGATTTCGGGATCGCGAAGCTGGCCGGCGAACAGTCGGGAGGCGTCAAGACACAGACCGGCATGCTGATCGGAACGCCAGCGTACATGAGCCCCGAGCAGTGCATGGGCCGGTCGGATCTCGATCATCGAACCGACCTGTACTCGCTCGGCTGCATCCTGTTCCACGTGCTGTGCGGCCGTCCGCCGTTTCTCAGCGAGCACGGCACCGGCGTGATGATCGCGGCGCACATGCGCGACGCGCCGCCGGATCCTCGGACGTTGAACCCGCGGGTGCCCGCCGCGCTCGTGACGATCGTGCTGTGCCTCCTCGAGAAGGAACCGTCCGCGCGGTACCAGACCGCGCTCGAGCTACGCAACGCGCTGGTCGCGGCGGGCGCGAATGCACCGATCACGCGCGTTCCCGCCGCCGAGCAGTACGCGGCGACGGTCTCGTTGGGGCCGCCCTCGACCAGGCCCGAAGCGTTCGGTGCGACGGCGGCTCCCACGGCGCGAGACGGCTCGACGACACGTGGCGGCGCGGCGGCCCAGGTCGTTGCTCCGACGCATGGTCCACGCAAGAGCAAG
>Ga0134121_10003049_pt1 | contig 14148 bp, 8 predicted proteins | sample KB301_FD_96463 | JGI IMG/M metagenome (GOLD analysis project Ga0134121, IMG submission 96463) | Terrestrial soil microbial communities without Nitrogen fertilizer from Kellogg Biological Station, Michigan, USA - KB3-0-1 | ecosystem: Environmental > Terrestrial > Soil > Unclassified ...
CGGAAAGCTGAGCTCGCGGTCGCCGGCCGTGCGCTTCTCGACCGTGTGGTTGAGCCGGGCGCCCGCCAGGATGTGGAAGCGTGGCGTGGCGTCCCACTCGGTCTGCAGGTAGAGGCCCGAGAAGTTGCGGGTGTCCTCCAGGTTGAAGCCATGATCGAGGGGCTGCTCCTTGCTCGACGGAGCGCCGTGGCCGGACAGCGGCACGAAGTAGTCGAAAGTCTCCGCGTCGGCCTTGGCCTTGCCGTAGAGGTGGTCGACGCCGGCCACCACCCGGGCCGTCGATCCCAGACGCCAGGCCAGGTGGCTGTCGAAGTAGAGGTCGTCGGTCTTGAGGCTCTGGTTGAAGCCTTCGGCGTTGGGGTCGGTGTCGGAGAGGTCGGTCAGGAAACCGCGAACGGTGTCGCGCTTGCTGTGCGTCAGCGCCAGGGTGGTGGACCAGGAGCCTCCTGCGAGGTCGCGGTCGAAGCCGCCCACGAAGTGGAGGCGGTTCTCGTCCAGCTTGGCGTCGCTGGGATTGTAGTTGGCGTCGAGCGGGGTGAGCGACGAGAGGGAGGCGCCGTCGCGCACGTGAGGGCTTGCCGGATCCTGGTTGACGATGGAGCCGTCGAAGTCGAAGCGAAAGCTGCCGCCCGCCGCCTTCAGGGTGGAGCGGTAGAGGACGTGGCCGCGGTCGACGTTGGTGCGGTCGTCCTTGAACCCTTTCTTCTCGCCGTCCGCGGAGATCGACTGCTGGAAGTTGTCCGAGCTGGGAAGGGGGGTCGAGACGGACGCGTCGTAGCTCCCAAAGCTGCCGCCCGAGATGGAGGCGTAGCGCCCTGGAGCTCCGGCGGCGCGGTGAATGACCTGGATGACGCCGACGAACGAGGTGGCGCCGTACATCACAGGCGCCGCGCCGCGCAGGATCTCGATGCGCTCCACGTTGTGCAGGTCGAGGGACGGCAGAGCCGGATTGAACGCGCCGCCCCAGGGCACTCCGTCCACCACCAGCAGGAAGGCGTCGAACTCCCGCAGCCCCCAGATCTCGGGAACCGAGGAGGCCGGGCCGGAGTCGCCGCCGGGACCGACCGAGATGCCGGCCGCGAGGGCCAGGGCGGACGGCAGGTCGGTGACGCCCCGCGCCTCCAACTCCTCGCCGCGAACGATGCTGATGGACGCCGGCACGGACTCCACGTCCTCCGGTGTGCGGGTGGCTGTGACCTCGATGGTCTGGGTGACGGTGGGAGTGGCGGGAGGGTTCGCCTGGGCGAACGCGGGAAGGGCAATGGCGAAGGCAGCAGAACCGGTAAGGCCGCTGACGAGCTTCAAAAAGCGCATGCGAAAATCTCCTCTGAACGAAGAAGAACGAAGATCGACGAGCACCCGGCCCGTCGAGGGCGGGGTCGCTCCAGTTGCAAGACGACGGAAAGCCGCTCGCGGTTTATTCGTTCTGCCGTTGCGTGAGAAGAAGGATGTCGAGAGGCGGAAAGTTGGCCGGGGTCCCGGCCGCGGCGAGGGAGCGCCGGTGAAACGAAGGCGCCAGGTCGTAGCTCGTCACGGGAGCCCGCGGGCTCGGGGGCCGGGGCGAGGTGCCGAGGAAGGCTGTCTCGGAATGGGTCGCGGGGGTACGGACCGTACTCTCCAGGGACGGCGGCGGGGTCGCCACCACGGCCCGGAGGTCCCCGCCCTGACGCGAGCCTTCCACCCAGGCGACGACGCCGGGTTGGCCAGGTAAGGCCGGCTCTCCCGGCAGGGCTGCATGACGGGCTACGCCGCCAAAGAGAGGGGCCGCCCAGGGGACCTCGGCGATGGCGAAGCGCAGGGGCAGCTCGACGGTGGTCTCGTTCCTCTCGTCGCCGAAGCGGAGCAGCAACCGCGCGTCGTTGGTGGGGATCGCCGGCACCTGCCAGCGTACCCGCCGAAGCCGCACGTCGAGGTGCGGCGTGATGCGTACGGGATAGCTGGCGCCGCCGTCGAAGCTGAGGAACGCCTCCCACTCTTCGGCCTGGCCGAGAGCGTCGAGGCGCGCGAAGGGCTCCCGGGGCACCCACGCCAACTCGGCCGTGTCGCCGGCCCGCAGCGTTTCTCCGGCCCGAGGCGCTTCCAATTGAACGAGAGCGGATGCGCTCCGCATGCCGGCAGCGGGAGCGGCGAGCCCCAGCGCGAGCGCGAGTCCAAGGAGATTGCGGCGCATGTCGAGGCTCAACGATACAGGCGCCAGGGGAGATCGGGCAAGGTCAAACATTTCCCAGGGTCCATCCGTATACCAGGGTGGAGACGGAACAAACCCAAAGACAATCTCCTCTCCAAACCTCCCTCCTCAAAGCCCCGCTGACGACGCGGGGTCTTTTTTTGTCCGAAGGGATTGCGCCTCCCGGCCGGTGGCGAGCCGGCCGGGGAGGCCTGGAGTCGAGGGCCTATTCGTCCTCGGGGTGGGTCGCGATCATGCCGGCCGGGGAGAGCCCGTGCTTGGCAATCTGGTGCTCGAGGTGGTGCTTCATGACGCTGTGGTGCCGCCCATAGAAGAAGTAGATGATCAGGCCCACAGCCAGCCAGCCGAGGAGCCGCCACCAGTTGCCTACCGGCAGGGAGAACATCAGCATCAGGCAGGATAGGATCCCGAGGACAGGCACCACCGGTACCCAGGGGCAACGGAACGGGCGCTCGGCGTTGGGGTACTTCCTGCGCATGACGAGGACCGCGGCGCAGACGATGACGAAAGCGAGCAGAGTACCGATATTCGTCAGGTGCAGGAGGAAACCGAGCGGCAGGAAGCCCGTAAGCAGGCTGACGAAGACGCCGATCAGGATCGTCGACCGCCAGGGTGTGCGGAACTTCGGATGGACATCGCCGAAGAACCCCTTGGGGACAAGGCCGTCGCGGGCCATGGCCAGAAACACCCGAGGTCCGGAGAGCATCATCACCAGCAGCACCGAGGTGATGCCGGCGACTCCGGCGATCGCGATGATCACCTCGGCGATACCAAGACCTTTCTGCTTGAACGCGTTGCTGACGCCCGCCGCGATGTCGATCTGGTCATACTTGACCATGCCCGTGAGCACGGCCACGACGCCGATGTAGAGAACGGTGCAAATGAGTAGAGAGGCCATGATGCCGATGGGCACGTCGCGCTGCGGGTTCTTCGCCTCCTCGGTGTGCGTGGAGACCGAATCGAAACCGATGTAGGCGAAGAAGATGATGGCGGCGCCGGCCATCATGCCGAGTGGGGTGCCGCTCGGGTCGGCCTTGCCGGCGACGTGATGGCCGAAGAAGCTGATGCCGGTCCAGCCGTATGGAGCGAAGGGGTGCCAGTTCGCCGGGTTGACGTAGAACGCGCCAACGCCGATGACGAACAGCACGGCGGCCAGCTTGACCCCGACCATCGTGGCGTTGAAACTGGCGCTCTCCGAAATCCCCTTGACGAGGATTATCGTGACGATGGCGACGATGATGATCGCCGGCAGGTTGACGATCGAACCGGTCGAGACGAAGGCGCCGGTCGACGTGTCGTAGCGGATGGGCGCGTCCTGAAGGATCTTGGGCAGGACGAGCCCGGTCTTCGCTACGACGCTCTGGAAGTAGCCGGACCAGCCGTTGGCGACGGTCGCGCTCCCCACTGCATACTCCAGGACGAGGTCCCAGCCGATGATCCAGGCGAACAGCTCGCCCAGGGTGGCGTAGGCGTAGGTGTAGGCCGAGCCGGCGACCGGCACCATCGCCGCGAACTCGGCATAGCAGAGCGCCGCGAAGATGCAGGTGATGCCGGCGATGACGTAGGAGAGCATCAGGGCCGGCCCGGCGATGTTGTGGGCCGCCTCGCCGGTCGCCACGAAGATGCCGGCGCCGATGATGGCGCCCACCCCGAGGGCGGAGAGCTGGACAGGGCCGAGCACCCGGCGCAGCCGGTTCTCTCCCTTCATCTCCTCGAGCAGCATCTCGAGGGGTTTTCTGGCAAAAAGAGGGTTGGCCATGGACTGTCTAGACCTCCAAAGCGAGAGTTATGTCCTCGTCTCCCCCGGGGCGGGAGAGCCCGGTTTGCGCCAGGCGAAGTACACGGGAATACCGGTGAGCACGATCACCAGCCCCGGCAGGCTGGTCGCCGGCTTGTAGATCAGCAGCACGAGGGCGATCGCCGACGCGGCGAGGATGTAGAGCGCCGGGATGACCGGATAGCCGAACGCCTTGTAAGGCCGCTCCGCGTTCGGCTGCTTGCGCCGCAAGACGAACAGGCCGGCGATGGTCAGCACGTAGAAGATCAGCACCGCGAAGATCACCCAGTCCAGCAGGGTGCCGTAGAGATTGCCGTAGGTAACCGCGCCGTCCGCGCCGAGCGAGCGGGTGCGGGGGAGCACCAGCAGCGATGCCCACACGCCTTGCAGCACGAGGCCGTAGGCCGGCACATGCTTGGCGTTCAGCCCGCCGGTCTTGCGAAAGAACAGGCCGTCGCGGGCCATGGCGTAGTACACCCGGGCGCCGGCCAGGATCAGCCCGTTGTTGCAGCCGAAGGTGGAGATGATGATGGCGATCGCCATGATGATCGCTCCGCCTGAGCCGAAGATCACCTGCAGCGCGGCGGTCGCCACCCGGTCGTCCGGCGCGGTCTGGATGGCGTGGAGCGGCAACGTGCAGAGGTAGGCCACGTTGGCGAGGATGTAGAGGCCGATCACCAGGCTGGTACCGGCGACGAGCGAGAGCGGGATGTTGCGCTTCGGCTCTTTGACCTCGCCGGCCGTGAAGGTGATGTTGTTCCAGGCGTCCGAGGAGAAGAGCGATCCCACCTGCGCGACGCAGAAGGCGATGAGCAGGCCGAAGGCGCCGGCCGTGGCGGCGATGGGCGCAGCGAACGGCATGTCGGGCTTGATGGTGGTGACGTCGTGCGGCGTCCAGAGGTTGGTGAAGTTGGCGGCGATGGCGCCGGCGTTGCGCCCCACCAGGATGCCGAGCACGATCAGGGCGAAAAGCGACAGCGTCTTGGCCGAGGTGAAAGTGTTCTGGATCAGCTTGCCGAGATGGATGCCGCGGGTGTTGAGCCAGGTGAGGAACACGATCAGCAGGATGGCCACCAGCTGCTGCACCGAGAGGCTGACGGCGTAGCCTTGGGAGAGCTTGACCGGGGCAAGGATCCAGGTGTCCGGCGAGATGGCCGGGACCAACACTCCGAGGAAGCGGGAGAAGCCCACGGCCACGGCGGCGATGGTGCCCGTCTGGATGACCAGGAACAGCGTCCAGCCGTAGAGGAACCCCCAGAGCGGCGAGAAAGCCTCGCGCAGATAGACGTACTGCCCGCCGGCCCGGGGCATCATCGCCGCCAGCTCGCCATAGGAGAGGGCCGCGGCGATGGTCAGCAGGCCCGTCACCACCCAGACCATGAGCAGCCATCCCGCCGAGCCCACCTGGCGGGCGATCTCGGCGGGAACGATGAAGATGCCCGAGCCGATCATCGATCCGGCGACGATCATGGTCGAGTCGAGGAGGCCCAGCTCGCGGACGAAGCCCGTCGTTGCCGCGTCGCTCCTGCCGTTCTGAACGCTCGTCTTCATGGCGTCGAAACGTACCTCCTGCGAAAGCGCTGTAGGCTCATCGCCGGTCTACGGTTAAATTGTCGGCGGTGAGGATAGCAGAGAGGATGAGGCCGGGCTACCGGTCGTTCTCGGACGACCGCGGCAGCTGCGCCGGCCCGGCCGGCACCGCCGGTGTCGCCGGCATCGCCGCGGCAGCCAGGGGACGGGGAGCGCTGATCCAGTTGCCCTGGGCGAAGTCCACCCCCAGCAGGCGCAGGCGCTCCATGACGGCGGCGCTGGTCACCCCTTCGGCGATGGTGCTCACGCCCATCACGTGTCCCACCTGGTTGATCGACTCCACCATCGCGCGGTCCAGGGGATCGGTGACGACGTCCTTGATGAATTTGCCGTCGATCTTGAGGAAGCTGACCGGCAGCTCCTTGAGGTAGCCGTAGGACGACATGCCGGTGCCGAAGTCGTCGAGAGCGAAGCGCACGCCGCGAGCGGCGAGGCGCTCCATCAGGCGCCGCGCCTGCGAGAGGCTCTCGATGGCAGTGGTCTCCGTAAGCTCGAAACACAGCTTATCCGCCGGTACCCCGGAGGCGTCCAGCTCCTCCTCGACGAAGGGGAGCAGCTCTTCGTCTCCCAGCGACACCGCCGAAAGATTGATCGAGCAGAGCCGGAGCAGATCGAGGAACGGCGGCGGCTGGCTCATCAGGGTTTTGATGCAGCTGCGGATCACCCAGCGGTCGATCAACCGCATCAGGCCGTAGCGTTCGGCGGCGCGAATGAAGTCGCTCGGCAGATGGATACGGCCGTCGTCCTCCAGCATGCGCAGCAGCACCTCGAAATAGAGCCCCGGCGCAACTTCGTGCGTCAGCGGCTGGATCTGCTGCGAGAAAAGGCAGAAGCGGTCCTGCTCCAGGGTCTGCTGGATGCGTACCACCCAGTTCATGTCGCCATGCCGGCGGACGAAGGTGGCATCGTCCTCTTGATAGACCTGGATTCGGTTGCGCCCTTTCTCCTTGGCGGCGTAGCAGGCGTGGTCGGCGGCGGAGAGCAGGTGGGCGACGGTGCGGAAGTCGCGGGTGATGGGCACCAGGCCGATCGAAGCGCCGACGGAGAAGGTTTTGTCCCGCCAGTTGAAGCGAAACTGATTCAGGGCGCGGAGCAGCTCCGCCACCTGGCGCTCGGCGTTTTCCAGCGGGCATCGCGTGAGCAAAACTCCGAACTCGTCGCCTCCCAGCCGGGCCACCATGTCGGTGTCGCGCATCGAGTCCTGGAGCAGGGCGGTGACGCGGCACAGCAGCTCGTCGCCGGCCAGGTGGCCGCAGGTATCGTTCACCAGCTTGAACTGGTCGAGGTCCATGTAGCAGAGCGCATGGGTGTTGGAGAGGCGGCGGGCCTCTTCCAGGGCGCGTTGCAGGTGGCCGTCGAAGGCCTGGCGGTTGAGCAGGCCGGTCAGCTCGTCGTGGGTGGCCTGATGGGCGAGCTGAAGCGCCATCAACCGCTTGTCCGAGACATCCTGGAAAACCAGCACGGCGCCGATGATGCAGCCGTCGGAGGCGCGGATGGGAGCGCAGGTGCTTTCGATGCCGTAGACCCGGCCGTCGCGCCGCTCGAGGCTGATGCGCTCCGCCAGGCGGTAGCTGCGCCCGTCCTCCAGGCAGCTGCGCAGCACGTCGTCGATCCGCAGCTCGCTCTCGGAAAGGTGGAAGATCTCGGGCAGGGGCTTGCCCAGGGCCTCGGCGCGCTCCCAGCCGGTGAGCTTCTCGGCCACCGGATTCAGATACTTGATCCGCCCCTCGCCGTCGGTGGCCAGCACGCCGTCGCCGATTGAGGCCAGGGTGACCTGGGCCAGCTCCTTTTCGGTGTGGAGCTCCGTCATCTGCCGTTCGTAGGCTCGCGTCGTCTGCGTCAACAGATTGCGCAGGATGGCATTGTCGATCTCGAGCGGACCGGTCACGCGCCCACCTCGCGCAGGAGCACCAGAATGGCCGTCTGGTTGTAGAAGGCGAGATGGCCGCGGGGCGTGGGGCCGATCTCCCCGAAGGTGAAGAAGCCCGAGAGAGCGGCGCCGCCCAGGGCGTGGTGAATGCTGGCCGTCTCGCAGCCGGCCTGCTCGCCCAGCACCGTTTCCCGGCCGACGCAGGAGAAGAGAATGGCGGCGTCCGGCGGCGCACCCGCGGAAAGCTCCGCGGCAGTCCGCACCAGGGTGTTCTCGGTGCCCATGCCAAGCCGCACGTGGTCGCCGACCTCGATGTCGCCCCAGTAGGTGACGGCGCCCGGCGGCTGGTCGAAGTAGCGCAGGGTGCGGTAGAGATCCTGGCGTTCCGGCCGCGGTCCTTCGACGATGAGCGGGAAACGGTTCGCCGACGACGGCATGGGGGCGAGCTCGCCGCCGACGGTGAAGAAGCGCCGGTACCAATCCGTGGCCGGCTCGCCGTCGATCTCCCCGACGACGCTCCCCTCGGCCCGCGTCACCGTATAGACGGGTGAGGCCGGGCTCCAGCCGCGCACCACCTCGACCTGCATGGCGATGCCGTGCAGCGTCACAACCAGGCAGGCGGAGGGCAGCACTCGCTCGCCCACGAACACCCGCGCCCCGGCTCGGGCCACCGGCTCGCACTGCGAGGCGAGACCGCCGGCCACCGTCACCTGCCTCCCCAGGAGGCAGCGCCGCACCTCGGCCAGGAAGCACTCGGCGGGGAAGCGCAAGCCGTCCACCAGCAACAGGGTGCCGTCGGCGGCGGCGACGCGCCGGGCGACGGCCTCCACCCGGCGGCTGGACGGCGGCTCGCCGTGGGTGCCGGGGACGACCTCCACCTTCACGGCGTGGCGCTGCGAGTCGTCGAACCAGAAGAGCTGGATGGTGCCCTGGTGGGCCACCTCCTCGCCGGCGAACTGGGTTACGGCTTCGCAGCCCAGACGGACGGCATCCGGCCACGCCAGGGTCATGGCGGCGAGGACGTCGCGCAGGTGCTCCTCGGGAGGCAGGAATGCCAGAACGAAATCGGGCGGCCTCCCCATGTCTCCGGCCGCCGCGACCAGCGCATCCCGCGGGTGCGTCCCTCCCGGCAAAAGGACGGTTCGACTCCGCATGACCATCATGAGAGACCGCACGGCGAACCGGTGTCTCCCCTCCCAGTGTATTAAAACATGTGCGAGCCGGATTGTACGCTCAGGGAGGGGGCGGGGGAAGGGCGGGGAGGTTAACTCATCCCAGAGGTCCCCCGCCCAAGACCCTCATCACCCCGGCCCTCTTCTCCCGACCTCCTCCACCCCCTCACCGGGAGAAGAGGGAGAACAGCCAAGACCCCTCATCACCCCAACCCTCTTCTCCCATCGCCCTCCCCCCAACCGGGAGAAGAGGGAGAACAGCAAGAACGCCCCAGGGGTTTCCCCCTCGCCCGGGGCGGGGGATGGGGTGGTCGGGAGAGGGGCAGGGGTGAGGGTCTTGGGCGGGGGGAGCTCGAAGGCAAAGTTGGCGCCTCCTACTCCAGATCCGCCTCCCGGTACTCGCCATAGACGTTGCGCAGGCCGTCCGAAATCTCGCCGAGGGTGACCTCGGCACGCACGCAGTCGAGGATGGAGGGCATGAGATTGCGGTCCTCGGTTGCCGCGGCGGTGAGGACGGCGAGCGTCGAGGCGACCTTCGGGCCGTTCCGCCGCTCCCGCAGTGCGCGGAGGCGTTCCACCTGATCCCGCTCGGCGGCGGGATCGATGCGCAGGATCTCCCGCGGCACCTCGACCGCGGATTGGAAGACGTTGACGCCCACCACCAGCTCCCGCCCGGCCTCGACCGCCATCTGGAAGCGGTAGGCCGCCTCGGCGATCTCGCGCTGCTGGAATCCCCGCTCCAGGGCCGCCATGGCGCCGCCCATCTCGTCGATCTTGCCGATGTAGTCGCGGGCTTTCTGGACGATCTCCTCCGTCCAGCTCTCGACCACGTAGGAGCCCCCCAGCGGATCGGCCACGTCGGCGACGCCGCTTTCGTGGGCGATCACCTGTTGGGTGCGCAGAGCGAGGCCCGCCGCCTCTTCGGTGGGGAGGCCCAGAGCCTCGTCCAGGGCGTTGGTGTGCAGCGATTGGGTGCCGCCGCAGACCGCCGCCAGAGCCTGGATCGCCACCCGCACGACGTTGTTCATGGGCTGCTGAGCGGTGAGCGTCGAGCCCGCCGTCTGGGTGTGGAAGCGCAGCCAGAGCGACCGCGGGTCCTTGGGGGCGAAGCGCTCCTTCATCAACTCGGCCCAGAGCCTGCGGGCGGCGCGGAACTTCGCCACCTCCTCCAGAAAGTTGTTGTGGGCGTTGAAGAAGAAGGAGAGACGAGGGGCGAAGTCGTCGATTCCCAAGCCGCGGTCCAGGGCCGCCTGCACGTAGGCCAGGCCGTTGGCGAGCGTGAAGGCCACCTCCTGCACTGCCGTCGAGCCCGCCTCCCGCATGTGGTAGCCCGAGATGGAAATGGTGTTCCACTTCGGTACCCGGTCGGCGCAGAAGGCGATGATGTCGGTCACCAGCTTCAGCGAGGGGCCGGGCGGGTAGATGTAGGTGCCGCGAGCGGCGTACTCCTTGAGGATGTCGTTCTGCACCGTGCCGCCCAGCCGCTCCCAGGACGCCCCCTGCTCCTCGGCCACCGCCAGGTAGAGGGAAAGGAGGATGGCGGCCGTGGCGTTGATGGTCATCGAGGTGGTGACCCGGTCGAGGGGGATGCCCGCGAAGAGGCGGCGCATGTCCTCGATCGAGTCGATGGCGACCCCCACCCGGCCCACCTCGCCGCGGGCGATGGGGGAGTCCGAGTCATAGCCGATCTGAGTGGGGAGGTCGAACGCCACCGAGAGTCCGGTAGTGCCCTGCGACAGGAGATACCGGTAGCGCTGGTTGGACTCGGCGGCCGAGGAGTAGCCCGCATACTGGCGCATGGTCCACCTGCGCTGGCGGTACATGTCGGCATAGAGGCCGCGGGTGAACGGGGCCTGCCCCGGATCGCCAACCTTCTGCTGATAGGGAATTCCGGCCACGTCCTCCGGCCGGTAGAAACGGCGGATGGGGATCTCGGAAGAGGTCTGCCGCGAATCATCAGTTACGGACCGCTCGATCTTCGTCTCTGTGGCCATGGGGGGATTGTATGATCCTGCCATGAAGATCGTCTCCTTCGACGGCGATGCTGCCACCGCGCAACTGAAAGCCCTGGAGATCCGCACCCTGCGCAACGCCGTGCGGGAGGCGCTGCTCGGACGGGGGGATCTGGAGGAGCGCCTCGGTGCTCCCCGCGAGGTGGTCGAGGGGCTGCGGGATACTCTCGACGCGGTGTTCGATCAGGTCGATCCCGGCGATCTCTAGAGCCCCGCCCCACCCGTAATCCTGGACGTAATGCTACCCTCATAGCCTTCGGGCTCTCGGGATTGGGAGCGAGCAGCGTCTCCCGCCCATGCTCCCCCTGTAGAGACCCAGAAAGGAATCCAGAATGTCATTCAGCAGAGCTCCGCTTCGGATGTCGATACTCGCGCTTTCGGCGCTGCTCCTCCTGGCCCTGCCGGCTGTTGCGGCCAAGGCCAAACCCGCGGCGACCACCGCGGGTCCCGTGGACCTCAACTCGGCGAGCCAGAAGCAGTTGGAGGATCTTCCCGGCGTCGGCGCGGCGACGGCGAAGAAGATCATCGCCGGCCGTCCCTATGCCTCGGTGCAGGATCTCTCGAAGGCGGGAGTCTCCGCCAAGACCATCCAGCAGATCACGCCGCTGGTGACGGTCGGCGCCGCTCCGCCCCCTGCCGCTCCGGCTGCTGCTCCCGCCGCCGCGGCAAAGCCGGCCTCTTCGTCCAAGAAGTCGGCTCCGGCTGGAACAGTGGACCTCAATACCGGCAGCCAAAAGGATCTCGAGTCGCTGCCCGGCGTGGGCGCGGCGACGGCGAAGAAGATCATCGCCGGCCGTCCCTTCGCCTCCGTGCAGGATCTTTCCCGGGCCGGCGTATCGGCGAAGACCATCACCACCATCACGCCGCTGGTGACGGTGAGCCCGGCGGCGGCCTCGGCGCCGGTCAAGGCCGCTCCGGCCCCGGCTCCTGCGCCGGCTCTCGCTGCCGCCCCCGCGCCGGCTCCCCGACCGGCCCCCGCCGCCGCGTCCGCTCCGGTCACCGCCCAGGTTCCACCGTCTCCCGGCATGGTATGGGCCAACCTGGACACCAAGATCTTCCACCGCCAGGGCGATCCCTGGTATGGCAAGACCAAGCACGGCCAATTCATGACCGAGGCCGACGCGGTCAAGGCGGGATACAGGGAAGCCAAGAAAGGCGCCGCGAAGTCGAAGCAGCCCTGAGCCGCGATAGGCCCGAAGGGCCGGCAGCCGACCTCATCGCGGGCGACCGCTGCCGCCCTTCGGGCCTAAAGATCCAGAGCCGGAACTCCTACAAAGGCGGAATTGCTCTTGCTGTTCTCCCTCTTCTCCCGGTCGGGGGGAGGGCGATGGGAGAAGAGGGTCGGGGTGATGAGGGGCTCTTTTGCAAACGTTTTCCGCAAGCCTTCCGGTGGAGCTGGCAAATCCGGCTGTGGAAAACCTGTCGGAAAGATGAGGATTGTAAGTTCTTCTTTCGGTTCCCCTCCCAAACTTAGGAGACTTTCTGTGACAAACCACAACATCTAGTGGTTTGCCTCTTGACTCCCGCAACCGGCAGGCGTAGCGTTGGAGATGCGCGTCACGAAGGGTTGCCAGTGGATTCGTCATTAAGCCCCATTCCCGAAGCTGTTCTTGGGTAGGTCAGGAGTAGTGCGCGGCAGCGTTGCCCGACGCTGCGTAGCCAAGCGCAACGTAGGAAACCGACATCTTGTGAGGAGAGCAAAGCATGGAGCCCCATCCCACCCTGCATTCCGACGAGGCAAGAGGCAGAGCGATGCGCAACCGGATGCCGAGTGCAGGCATTGGTACCGGCAGCACGGCGACGCGGGCGGAAGCTCCCGCTGCGGCCTCTGCTTCGGGCTTGGCGTTCGAGCGCTACTACACGACTCCCGGGGTCGATCCCTTCGATACGGTCGAGTGGGAGCAGCGCGATGCCGTCATCTCCAACGAGCGGGGTGAGAAGGTCTTCGAGCAGCGGGGCGTCGAGATGCCGCGCTTCTGGTCGCAGACGGCGACCAACGTGGTGGTCTCCAAGTACTTCCGCGGCCAGCTCGGAGCGCCGGACCGGGAACGCAGTGTTCGCCAGCTCATCGGCCGGGTGGCGGACACCGTCGCGGGCTGGGGCCGCCAGGGCGGTTACTTCGCCACCGAGGAGGACGCCCAGACCTTCCATGCCGAGCTCAAGCACATCCTCCTCTATCAATATGCCTGCTTCAACTCGCCGGTGTGGTTCAACGTCGGCATCGAGGAGAAGCCCCAGTGCTCGGCCTGCTTCATCAATGCGGCCGAGGACACCATGGACTCCATCCTCACCCTGGCCAAGACCGAGGGCATGCTTTTCAAGTACGGCTCGGGCACCGGCAGCAACCTCTCGAAGCTGCGCTCGTCGCGCGAGCCGCTGGCCGGCGGCGGCACCGCCTCGGGGCCGGTGTCCTTCATGAAGGGCTTCGACGCCTTTGCCGGCGTCATCAAGAGCGGCGGCAAGACCCGGCGCGCGGCCAAGATGGTGATTCTCGACATCGACCACCCGGACATCGAGGACTTCATCCGCTGCAAGGAGAGGGAGGAGCGCAAGGCCTGGGCGCTGATCGACGCCGGCTACGAGGGCGGCTTCAACGTCCAGGGCGGCGCCTACGACTCCATCGCCTACCAGAATGCCAACCACTCCGTGCGGGTGACCGACGAGTTCATGCAGGCTGTGGTCGCCGACGGCGAGTGGCACACCCGGGCGCGCATCACCAAGAAGCCGATGGAGACCTTCAAGGCCCGCGACCTGATGAAGGAGATCGCCGAGGCCGCCTGGGTGTGCGGCGATCCGGGCATGCAATACGACACCACGATCAACGACTGGCACACCTGCGCCACCACCGACCGCATCAATGCCAGCAACCCGTGCAGCGAGTACATGTTCCTCGACGACACGGCGTGCAACCTGGCGTCGCTCAACCTGATGCGCTTCTTCGACGCCGAGGCTGGATTCGACGTCGAGAGCTTCCGCCAGACCTGCGAGGTGGTGATCTCCGCGATGGAGATGATCGTCGGCAACGCCAGCTATCCGACGGTCAGGATCGGCGAGAACTCCCACAAGTTCCGCCCGCTGGGCATTGGCTACGCCAACCTCGGCGCCCTGCTGATGGCCCGCGGCCTTCCCTACGACTCGGAATCCGGCCGCGATTACGCGGCGGCCATCACCGCCCTGATGTCCGGCGCCTCCTACGCCCAGTCGGCGCGCATCGCCGAGGCCATGGGACCGTTCGCGGAGTACGAGACCAACCGCGAGCCGATGCTGCGGGTGATGCGCAAGCACCGCGACGCCACCAAGCGGATCGAGGCGGCGCACGTGCCGATGGACCTGCTCCAGGCGGCGAAGAAGTCGTGGGACGAGGTGGTGGAGCTGGGCGAGCAGCACGGGCTGCGCAACAGCCAGATCTCCGTCCTCGCACCCACCGGCACCATCGCCTTCATGATGGATTGCGACACCACCGGGGTGGAGCCGGACATCGCCCTCGTCAAGTACAAGAAGCTGGTGGGCGGCGGCATGATCAAGATCGTCAACAACAC
>Ga0134121_10003050_pt1 | contig 14145 bp, 9 predicted proteins | sample KB301_FD_96463 | JGI IMG/M metagenome (GOLD analysis project Ga0134121, IMG submission 96463) | Terrestrial soil microbial communities without Nitrogen fertilizer from Kellogg Biological Station, Michigan, USA - KB3-0-1 | ecosystem: Environmental > Terrestrial > Soil > Unclassified ...
CCACCACGCCCCCCACGTCCCGAGCTCGCGGCGCCTTCACTCGCCCACTCGAAGATCTGGCGATAGCGAATGCCGTCGCGCTTGCCGTTTCCGGTGAGGTTCACCGCCGGGCTGCCGTTCGCCGGAACCTTGTAGATGTCCCAGTTGTCGGTGAGCAGCACGTTCTGGTTGTCCTTCGTCCAGCCGATCGCGCCGATCGCCGGCGGATAGATGTTGTTGTGATCGTCTTCGGTATTCACGAAGGTCGTCGGAATCGCCTTCGTGACGTTGATGCTGTCGTGCGTCGCGAGATTGAGCACCCAGTAGTGGCCATCGATGCCCCAGAACAGCGCCTTCGTTCCGTCGGGTGACACGTTGAGGCCGCCGCCACCGCCGCCGGCCGGACGTTTCTTCCAGAGAATCTTGCGCTCACCGGTCTTGAGATCGACGATATACACGTCGTTGTAATTGCGGCCCGTGTAGCTCGCGCGTTCCTGGTAGTCGGTGTTGTCACTCGCGTATGCGAAATGGTCATTCGCGGCCGTCGACACGTTGCGAATGCGATCGTCCGCGAGCTTGATGAACTTGTTCTCGGCCACGCGATACTCGGACAGGTAGTTGAACGCGCGGTCCTGCGCTTCCTGCACGATCTGCTGCGACTGAAGGCGCGGATCCTTGTAGTGCCAGAGGATGAGCGATGGATCTTCTTCCGCTGCGCCGCCCCGTCCCTGTGTTTGATTGATCGTGCCACCCATGCCGGGTGCACCGGCGGCAATCTGCGCGCCGCCGCGCCCTGCCGGCTTCGCGGCCTCGCGAATGCCAAAAAACACCGCCGACATGTCCGCCGAATACCGCGGCGCACGCTCCGACGCGAGCTTCATGCCCGCGGGGAAGTCCGTGCGGCCTTCCGGCGTGAAGAGCACTTTGCGCGCGGGCTTGCCGTCCGCGCCGATGCGCGAGAAGAGCTCGATCGAGAACACCGTGTCGCGCGTGCCGCTTGTCATGACCTTGCCGCGCATGACGCTGAGCGACCGCGAGCTGTCGACCCACGCGAGATGGCTATAGACGACGGGCTCGCTCTCGACCGGCAGCGACACGCCCGTGTTCATGTTGCGCAGCCATGTCGCGTTGCCGATGTGATCCGGCGTCGACATGGTGTACGCAAGCCAGTCACCGTCTTCGTTGAACGCGTACTGATTGACTTCGCCCATGCTGAACGGCGGATCGTTCGTGCCGATCTTGTAGAGGAGGAGATTCGCGCCCGCGCCGGACTCCGCGCCGGGACCCCCATCGGGAGCCGGGCCGCCGCGACCACCGCGACCGCCACCGCCGCCACGGCCTGCCGCACCGCCACGTCCCGTCGTGTCATTGCTCGCCGCGCCGGCGGGGTAGCCGAGCATCGCGATCCACGTCGGGTCATCCGAGTTGAAGCCGAACCGGCGCACACGCTGGAACTCATGCGTCTCGCCGGTGCCGAGGGTCATAAGGACGAGCCTGGTGCCGTTGAGGCCGCCGGTCGAGTCGGCGCCACCGCCCCCGCCACCACCGCCGCCGCGCCCGCCGCGGCCGCCGCCCGGAGGAGCACCGCCACCGCCGCCGCGTCCGCCGCGACCAGCCGCGCCGCCTCCCGCGCCACCCGCCGGACGCGGCGGGCCCACGAGATAGGCGAGGTACTTGGAGTCACCCGAGATGGTGATCGATCCGCCGCCCGTACCCAGCGCGATTCGCTTCGCGGCAGGGGCACCCTTTGCGGTGCTCTGAATGACCAGCGTGTCCTCGGTCTCGCTCGAGCCGACGGAGTAGACGAACCACTTGCCGTCATTGGAGAGGACGTTCTGGCGGATGGAACGCCAGGCGCGGATGTCTGCGGTGGTGATGAGGCGGCCTTTGCCCGGATTGGACGCGGGCTGGGCCGGCGTTTGCGCTGACGCTGCCGTCAGCGCTGACGCCGTGATGACGGCGCCGAGCGAACGTAGGGCGAGATGCATGGTGATTCTGGAAGGGGACTGAGGGATAAGAGGAGAACGTTACAGCCCGGCTCGGCGTTGGGCGAGAACGGCAGGGTCAGAGGGCCTGAGGGCCAAAGGGCCGAAGGGCCGAAGGGCCTAGGACGTCGCGATCACCAGCCTCACGACACGGTCTGGTTCAGCGTCGGCGGCGGGAAGCTCGATGGTCGTCGCCATGGCGCTCTGTGCGACCACCACGGGAGCGCCGGACGGGAACATTGACGCGCTGACGACGCGGGCCCCGATACCGGATAGTGCGAGCACGCGGTCGCGCCAGTTCAGCACGTGCACATACACCGTGTCGCCGCGCCGGGTGGTTGCGCCCCAGTCACGCGGCGGGATGGGACCCGCCCGCGTACCGTAAATGCTCGCACCGTACTTCGCTGTCCACGCGCCGAGCTCGCGCAGCCGCTCCAACGCCTCCGGCTGAATCGTGCCGTCGGGCCGCGGTCCGATGTTGAGCAGCAGGTTGCCGCCGTTTCCGGCCGCCCGCACCAGGAATCCGATGAGATCGCGGACCGACTTGAACTTGCGGTCGGTGATGTTGAAGCCCCACGAGTCGTTCATCGTGAGCGATGTCTCGAGCGGAAGCGCCGCGCTCACTTCCTTTGTGTTGAACCCAGCGGTGTTCGCGCCAGGAAGGTCCTGCTCGAACGTCTGGACGTCCTCGCCAGGCATCGGCGCTTTGTGGTGGTTCGGTACGATGAGCGCACCGGGCTGCAACCGGTGGATCAGTGCGTACGTCTGCTGCAGGCGCCAATCCGCCTCGGGCTTGTCCCACATCCCGTCGAACCAGATGCCGCCGATCGGCCCGTAGTTGGTGAGCAGCTCCGTGAGCTGCGCATCCATGAAGTCCAGATACTTGTTCCAATCGCCGCTCTCCGGCCGTCCCGCAGCCTTGCCTGTGCCGCCGCGCGGAAAGAAATCCGGGTGATGCCAGTCGAGCTGCGAGTAATAGAAGAAGAGCTTGATGCCTTGCCGGTGGCATTCATCGGCGAGCTCCTTCATGGGATCACGCTTGAACGGCGTCCAGTCGGCGATGTTGTAGCGCGTTTGCTTCGTCGCGAACATCGAGAAGCCGTCGTGGTGCCGCGACGTGATCGTGATGTACCGCGCTCCTGCTGATTTCGCCGCCGCGACGAATTCCTTCGCGTCGAACTTCACGGGATTGAACGTGGACGCAAGCCACTCGTACGTGCTCGCGGGCAGCGAGCGGTTCTGCATCACCCACTCGCCCTGTCCGAGCAGGCTGTACACGCCCCAGTGCACGAACATGCCGAGCTTTGCGTCGCGGAACCACTCACGCGCGGTGGTACGTTCGGCAGGAACGGCGTCCGCGCCTTGCGCGCATGCTGGCGGGGCCGCGAGCGCCGCCGCCAGCGTGATGGCCAAGGCGGCGGCGCGACGTCTCACAGGTACCGTGCGATGGCCATTATTGCCGAGGCGAGCACGCCCGTCACCGCGACGATGTTGCTGAACGTCTTGGCCTTACCGCGGAGCCCCTGCAATTCCGCCGTGAGCCGTTCCTTGTCGGCGGGGGAGGCAGACGCCATTTGCTGTCCGATCTTTCCCATGTGTTCGAGCGTCGGCGCGAGAATCGTGGCGCCGAGGATCAGCGTGATGATTGCCAGCACTCCACCGATGCCGAACGCCATGCCGACGTTCGTCTGCATGTAGCTCATCTTGAAGTGCGCAGAGTTGTGGTCGTACAGCGCGAGTCCCGCCAGAATCGCGAGGATCGCGACGACGGGCATGATCTTGGGCAGGCCGTTCTTCACGAGAATGCCCATGACCTTGCCGCCCTCAGGTCCGGCTTCACGAATCGCCGGTCCGAGGAACACGGAATTGAAGATCAGCGTGCCGACCCAGAACACGCCGCACAGAATGTGAATGAGCCGGAGGACGATAATCATGGGCTAGAGGGCTAGAGGGCTGGTGGGAACTGCGCACGTCACTTGATTCGCACGACGTTCGGCTTCACCGATTGAAAGCGCTCGAACACGGCGGGATCGTGACCAGGCACGATCAACTTCGGATTTGACGCGAGCGTTTTCATACGATCCTGTGCAGCGACATTCGATTCGCGGTCAACAGTCTGCGCGATCGGGACGTGTTTGTCGAGGTTCTCATACAGATACACGTTGTCTGACGCCAGGATGACAGTGCCCTCGATCGTTCGCACACCCGCATACTGCGATTGCCACGTATGCTTGCCGCCGGTATAAACGGTAATTCCCGGAATGATCTCCTTCGCGTCGCCCGGCGCGAGCTGCAGGCGCCCCGCCGCGCGGATCGCCTGGAGCATGGTCGCGTCGACCTGATCCATGGCGTTCTGCATTCGCCGGCCCGCGGAGTCCGTCGTGATTCTCGCACCGGTGGAATCGATGTAATGCTCGACTTCCTCGCGCTGGATCCAGATGCGCGCCTTGGGGAAAAGATCGGCGCCGTCGAAATGATCCCAGTGCACGTGCGACACGATCACGTCGGTAATGTCCTCGGGCTTCACGCCCGCGGCGAGCACCGCACTATCCGGCCGCACGTAATTCTGCGGCTTCCACTGGTTCATGAACTTTTCGCGGTAGAAGCCGGCGTCGAGCAGAATGTTGCGTCCGCCGCCCTTGATCAGGATCACCATCATCGCGATGTCGAGCTTCCTGCTCGTATCGGCGCCCATGATCAGGTTGCTGACCTTGAACGGGATCGTGGCGTACCGGACCGCGTACACCTCGTACTTCTGCTGCGCCCCGGCCGAGCTCAGCGCAAGGGCAACCATCGCCAAACGCAACGCGGAGCCGCGGAGGACGCGGAGCAACGCGGAGGTGTTGCTTTGGGGGTCCGCAATGCAGGCGGCCCTGCGCCGGACAACCCCAAAGAAGTTCTCCGCGACCCTCCGCGTCTTCCGCGGCTCCGCGTTGCGTTTGTAGTGCATCATTGTCCTCCCTTGGCCGGTGGCCCGGGCGCGATTGGCGCAATGCCCTGATACTGACCGGGTGACGCCTTGAGCATGCGCATCACCTCATCGATCGCGCCCTGCAGTTCACGGTCGACGCCCTTTGCTTCGTCGGTCAGCGTGTTCTGCACCCAGACATCCGGCGGCACACCGAAGTTTTCGAGGTTGACGCCGTAGTTATTCGGCTTTGTCGGATCGTACGTCACCGCATACTGGCTCGGCGTTCGCACCGTTCCGCCGTTGATGAGCGAGAAGCTGCCCGTCCAGATCACGCCGCCCGCGGTGGGCGTGCCGACCAGATGTCCGAGGCCGAGTGTGTGGAAGCCCATGGGCGTGGCTTCGCCGTCGGAGAATGAGCGCTGATTGATCAGCATCACCTTCGGTCCGGCAATCGCCTGTCGCGGGCGCCGGCCCCACGTGCGCGCGCCCGTGCGCGAATTCGTGAACATGTACGGCCGCCGCTCGATGATGTCGAGCAGTTCCTCATCGATGTTGCCACCGGTGTTGTAGCGCACGTCGATGATGATGCCTTTTTTCTGCCAGTATTTGTCGATTTCGTTCTGGAAGCGTTCGAGCGACGGCTGATCCATTGCGCGGATGTGGACGTACGCGATCTGTCCGTTCGTCGCCTTCGAGACGATGTCACGATTGTTGAGCACGAACTCCTCGTACTTGATGTTGCCGAGGTTCGTGGTCGTGGCAATCCGCACGTCGCGCGCGCCTTCCCCGGTCGCTGACTTTGCCACCTTGACCGGCACGTAGTCATTCAGCGCCTCGGCGAGAATCTTCCAGTAGTTGTCTCCGGCCTTGATGTCGTGTCCGTCGATCGCAAGCACGTAATCGCCGACGGCGAGCTTGAGCCAATCCTTGTCCGCCGGGCCGGTGCGGTAAATGTGAGTGATGCGATACTTGCCCATCGACGGCTCGATGTCGAAGCCGAGGAATTTCGTGTTGTATTCCCGCGGCATCGTGCGCGTCGCGGGACCACTCATGCCCGTGTGCGAGCTGCTCATCTCGCCGATGAGTGCGTTTCCGAGGTCGTAGACGTCTTCGTTCGTGCCGGCGTAGGCGAGAATCGGCTCGTACTTCTGGCGGAGCGATTCCCAGTCATACCCGTTCGTCGCCGGGTTGTAATAGCGGTACTTCATGACGCGCCACGTTTCGTTGAACATCTGCTTCCACTCTTCGCGCCGGTCGACGCGCACCGGAAAGCTGAAGGCGACGCGATCGTCACGCGTCTGATTGCCGAGCGTGAGCCGATGAATCTCGCCGGCGCCGCCGCCTCCACCCCCGCCGCGGCCCGCGGGCGCAGCAGCACCGCCCCCGGCAGCGCGGAAGAAAATCGCGCGTTTGTCCGCCGTTGGCGTCATGCCCGGGAACGTGCCGGCTGCGACGCGTCGCCGGTCGCGGCCGTCGATGCCGATCGAAAAGAGCCCGGTGACCTGATCGTCGGCCGCCGGCGCGGCCGCGCCGCGACCGCGGCCCGGGGCGGGCGTTGCGGGCGCAGGTCCGCGGCCGCCACGGCCGCCGCCGCCTCCGCCGACCGAGAAGTAAATCGTGCGGCCGTCGGTCCCGAGGAAGAATCCGCCAACCGCGTTCGTGCCGGTCGTGAGTTGTTGCGCGCGGTCTTCGATCTTGTCGAGATCGATGTTCGCCGGCGGCACGGGCGCGGGTGGTGCGGCGTTTGCGCCGCCGCCTCCGCCGCGCCCGCCCCGCGCAGCCGCGGCACGCGCCACGCGCTCGCGGACCAGCGGATCATTCGGATCTTCCGTCAGCTTCTGCAGCGGAACGACAAAGAGCTGATTGACCGCGCCGTCACGGTTCGACGTGAACACCACGTTCTTTCCGTCAGGTGTGAGCGCGGCGTTGTTCTCCGTCGCCTGGCTCTGCGTGACGTTGTACTCCTTTTTTGCCTTGATGTCGTAGAGATAGATGTCGGCGTTGTTCTCCTCGTCGCGGCGGCTGTACACGAGCCACGAGCCGTCGGCCGAGTAGTCGGCGATGTTGTACCCGCCGGCGACATTGTAGCCGAGCTCGTGCGGGACCTGCTGCGCGGCGGGGAGCGAGAGATCGATCTCCCAGAGCTTGTTGTCCGCGGCGTACGCGAATTTCTGCGAGCTCGCGGCCCAGGTGATGTCGCCCTTCTCGGATTGCTGCGTCGTGAGCTTGCGTTTCGTGCCGGTACCGGTGTCGTACAGCCAGACTTCCTGATCGCCGGATTCGTCAGAGACGTAGGCGAGATACTTGCCGTCGGGCGAATACACTTCGTTGTTCTCGCGCCACGCACTCGCGGCGACCACCGTCGGCTCGCCGACGTTCTGCTCGACGGGCACGATGCGGATGTCGCCGTGGAAATCGACGGCGACGCGGTCACCGTTTGGCGAGGGCGCGAACCCTTCGGCGTTGTTGTTGCTGTTCAGGACTTCGAAGTCGCCGTCTTTCGGATCGAGGGCGAGCGGGATGGTGAGCTTCCTGGGCGAACCCGCGGGAAGATCGACCGTCCAGATGTCGAAGTCGTTCTGGAACGCGAGCTTCCTGCCGTCGGGCGAGATCGACGGATAGAACACGCCGCCGGTCTTGAAATGCGTGACCTGCTGCGCCGGCGCGCCGACTTTTGGCGGCATGCGCCAGATGTTGTACGTGCCGTCGCGCTCCGACGTGAAGTAGATGAGTCCGTCGGCGCCCCACATGGGATAGAGATCGTTGACGTGGTTGCGGTAGTCTCGCGGATCGAATTGGGTGAGCTCGGTGATCTCGCCCGTCTTCATGTCGAGAATGTTGAGCCCCGCGGCGGAATTGCCCTTGAACGCTTTGCGCCACACGCCTGTCGACGACAGCGTCCGGTTGAACGCGACGAGCGACGCATCCTGTTTGAGCATGCCCGCCCGCGCCGACGCCATTGCGAGCGGCTCCGCCGGTTCGCCATCGAGTGACAGGCGGTAGAGCGGGGAGCCGAACGCACCGGGACCGCGGTTACTCGCGATGATCAGTCCCTTGCCGTCCGGCGTCCAGTAAAGCGCTTCGTCGTTCGCCGTATGGTACGTCAGCTGCTTCGGCTCACCGCCCTCCGACGCCACGATGAACACGTCATTGTTGCCCGTCCGATTGCTCGTGAACGCAATCCACTTCCCATCGGGCGAGAACCGTGGCGCGAAATCGTTCGCGATGTGCGCGGTGATGCGCCGCGCGTGCGAGCCATCGGCATCGGCGACCCAGATGTCGTCGTGGTAACTGAAGGCGATGCGCCCGTCGTTGGCGATCGCGGGCTGGTGCGCGAAACGCACTTCGCCAGGCGCCTGCTGCGTCCGCCACGCGGCCACGACGCTGACAAGGGCAAGGAGTGTGATGGGCGCGGCAACCCGCGCGGCATGTGTGAGCTTCGGTCGGGCAGCAGAGAGACGGGGCATGGGGAATCCTAAGTGACGGATGTTCTTGAACCTTCACTCTTCATCTTGCAGGTTCAATTTTCATTTCCATTTCGTTTTTTGCTGTTCAAGGTTTCTTGTACGGGGGAACTGACGTGAGTATTTCCGCCACGTTCACGATGGTGGCGCCCGGCCACAGGGAGGGCACACCCCGAATGAACGTCACGAGCCCGGTAACCGGCGACTTGATGTCGCCCGTTTTCCGGCCGACGTAGTCTGTCGTGTAGCCGAGAACCTGATCCTTGGCGACGCGCGTATCGCGCGCGACGGACGGGAAGAACATTCCGCCTTTCTCCGCGGCCACGCGACTTCCGGCGGTAATGAATGTCGGCGACGAGAGTGGCTTCACCGAACGGTCGATCAGCTTGAGCGCGCCGAGCACGTTGAGCGAGCCGTTCACGAGCGCATCGACGTCGGGCGTGAGCACGAGCCCGCTGCGGCCCGCCTCCGCAACGAACGTCGTCTTGCCGCGCGCGAGTGCGTAGCCGCTCAGGGACCGTGTGCTCGCCGCATTCTTCGTATCGACATCCCGAAGGATGACGTGATCGAGCCCGAAGGCCATGACGAGTGCGCGCGAGGCGGAATCCTGCGCGGCGTCGCCCGTACGAATCCAGTAGCTGTAGGGCCGGAGGTCTTCGTCGAGGTCGCCGCCGTGCAGGTCCACTACGACGTCGGCCGGTTCGACGATCTGTCGTGCAACGAGATCGAGCGCGCGTTCGGATTGCGTGCCTCCCGGGTTGCCGGGATACGACGCGTTCATTCCCTTCTTGTCGACAGGGTTCACGTGTACCGTCATCTGCTCCCACGACGCCACGTTGAGGAGCGGCGCGACGATCACCGTTCCGTTCAGCCTCGTCGCGTCGATCTTCGCAATGAGCCGCGACAGCGCAACGACGGACGCATACTCGGTGCCGTGGCTGCCGGCGATGAAGGCAACGATCCTGCCGGGCTTGGCGCCGTGCACCACGGCAACGTCGATCGACGTGCCGGCGTCGCCGTTGGGAGGAACGACGAGTGTGCCGTAGGCGGTCTCACCGCGCTTGGCAGTGGCGGTACCGACGGTGAACGTGGCACGAGCCGTATCAGGGGCAGCGGAGCCGCGGCCCTGTGCGGCTGCGGCTCCGGCGGCCAGGGCCGTGAGCGTGGCGAGGGCGGAGAGACCGAGAGAGCGCATGCGTCCAATATGCTGCCCGTTCCGTTCGCCGCCACTCGTGTCGCCGCGCGAACTATTCCGCTGAGTCGGTCTCGTCCTTGCCGTTCAGCAGCCCACCCCGCGAGACCATTTGCGCCGCGAGGACGGTCTGAATGACGCTCACCATGTTGTTCGTGGCGGTCTCCGGGGCGCTGGCGCTTCCATTCCCGCCGCCGGAGATCGTCACGAGCTTCGCCTGCGCGAGGGCATCGGCGATGGCCGGACCGATCTGCGGCAACATCTCGATCTGGCGGTAACGGAAGTAACTCTCCCCGCCGGCCTGAATGGCCTGATTCACCTTTTGAATGCTTTCCGCGGTCGCGTCCGCGATCCGGCGAATGCGCACGGCTTCGGCATCGGCAGCCGCCTCGGCTGCGAGCCGCACGCGCGCCGCGTCCGCCTTCGCCTGCGCAATCTGCGTTGCGTCGAGCTCGGCCTCGCGCTGCACACCTGCTGCTTCCTGGCGCTTGGCCTCCGCCTGCGCGATCAGCGCTGCGTTCGACGCTTTCGTCTGTTCCAGCTCTCGCGTCCGGTCCGAAATCACCCGCTCGGCCTCGAGCTGCGCTTCTTTCGCGCGCCGCGCCTGCATGGCCGACACGATCTCGGCATTCGCCTGCGCTTCCGCGGCCGATTGGCGCCGCCGCGCTTCGGCGACTTCCGACTGCACGATCTTGATGTTCAGGGAATTGAAGATCAAGCCAAGGTCCGTGAGCTCGCGCGAACACGCCTTGCGGATGATCACCGCGAGCGGATCGTCGTCGTCTTCGATCGTGTCGCCGTCCCGAACCGGTGCCGGAATCGGCACCGGGAGCGGTACCGGCGGACGAACGATCAGCGCCCCCTCGTTGCCCGACGGCAGCAGCGCGCGCGCCGCCGACGGCGTCGCCTTCGCGGAGAACAACTGATCGTGTGACAGCAGGTTGATTGCACGCCGGCCCGAGCTCGAGAGCAGATCGGTGAGCGTGCTGATCTGATCGGCGTCCGGCTTCGCGAAAAAACGGTTGGCGGCAGTCTTGATGAGCACGTCGCTGTCGCCGACGGACACGATCGCGCTCGCGAGCACGCGCACCTTGATGGGCCGCGGCGTCCCGTTCTCATCGATATCCGACGTCTGGTCGGTGATGTCGAGGTCGACGTTGATCACCTTGCTCGAGATCGTCGTGCCCGTGGTGAGCAGCGGGATTTCCTTCGACTTGCCGGGGCCGCGATAAATGATCGTGCCGCCGGACAGCCACGATACGAGACGAATTTCTCCGGCCTCGACGTTGCGTAGAAACTTGGCGACGATGACCGGCACTGCGACGAGTACGAAGCCCACAACGATAGCGGCAAGACCAAGCGATGACATGGTGCGATCCTGATGTGAGAGAGGCGTCCGCTATTGCAGCGAGACGGTACAACGATTGCGCGCGGCGTCGACGTTCTCGACGCAGAGCTTGGTGCCGGCGGACACCTTTCCGCGAAAACCGCGGTCGGTCGCCGTGAGCGTGCCGAGGAGCTGAATCATCTGGCCGTCGACTTCCACGGCGACGAGTCCTTCGCCAAGGGCATTGAATGAAGTGACGGCGACCGCGTCGCCGCCGGCGGCGCTTTCGAGCGTGGCCGCGGGCGCGGATTCGAAGCGAAACGCGAAATTCCAGATTGGTGTGACGAACAGGCGTTCGAGCACGACGCCGCCCGCGATCGACACGGCAAGCAGCGTGATGCCGCCGAGCACCGGCCGCAGCGCGAGCCCGGTCGTTCCGAGCCCGAGCGCGAAGCTGAACAGCACGCGCGGCGACATGAGGGAGAGCAGCACGCTGGAGACTTGCGAAGACAGCGCGTGCGCAGCGTGCCCGTGTGAGCCGTGCCCTGTCGACCCGTGTCCCGCAGCCCCGTGCCCTGTCGACCCGTGCCCGTGCGCCGCGTGCCCGTGCGAACTGTGCCCCGCGTGATGCAGGAATCCGCTCGCGGCCATGGCGCCGAGCCCGATTCCACCTACTGCGAGACTTGTCAGATACAGGTCCAGCACGTCGTTTTTCTTGCGCACGAAAGAGGGGACGCCGACTGCGCGACACTGGCGTCTGCACTAACGCTACGTGGTGTTCGTACGGGGGCAACGTTTCGGGTGTTTCGGCCCGCATCAGAAACACCGTGACATGCGCCTATCAATTGGCGGTGCTTGGAGTTGCGTGCGTTGCGCTGCGAGATGTACGCCCGGCGGTATCTCCGGACCGATTCTTGCTCGACTTGAAAGCCCCGGACTAAACGTTCCGCCGAATCTCGCGTAGGTATTCGATCTTCACTTGCCCGCGGAGCATTCGCATGCGCTGGAGATTGATCCTGCTCGTCGTTGCAGCGTCAAGTGTCGCTCAGGGGGCCGCCGCACAAGGCGACCCGCCCCAGTTGCGCGCGGCCCGCGGCCTGCGCATCGATGGCGGCGCGGAACGGCTGCCGACGAACGTGACTGTCGCGGTCAACGCGCGTGGCGATGTCGCGATTGCCATGCCCTCTGCCAACAAGATCGCGGTTTTCGATTCGCTCGGAACCCGCGTCGCGACGATTGGAACGCACGGAGAGTTTCCGGTCACGGGGTTCATCGCCACCGGGCCCAATTCGCGTGTTGACGCGCCGACGTTCACATCAATTCGGTGGAGCGACGACAGTCTGTGCGTCGTCCACCTTGGAGCGCGTGCGCAATCCACGATCGACATGTTTTCGCGGACCGGCAAGTTGCTGCGCGTGCACCATATCGCGCTGGCCGAACGAAACCCAGATCCGTCACCGGTGTCGGCGACTGGTGGTCGCGGCGCTCGCGGACGTGGGACGCCAGCACCGCGCAGCTCACCACGACTGTCGCCGCACGTGGCGCTGGGCGACAGCCAGGCGCTTGGCGTCGTCGCAATAATGAGCGATGGTTCCCGGAGCACTGCTCGCCACTATGCAGCGCGCAGTCTGCCCGATGGTTCAGTTCAATATCTCGCTGCTGTGCCGCCCATCGATGCGCGGTGGGAACGCCTCTTCAATCGCGAACCTGTCCTCGTGTTTGCGCCGAGCGGCACTCGCTTCGCGATCGCCAGTGTCGACGACATGGACCAGCCGCTTGGCACATTCACGCTCGCAGTTTTCTCGGCGGACGGTGCGCCGATCCTCGCCAAACAATATCCGTACCTTGGCGCGGTAATGTCCGACGCGGAAATCGACAGCATTCTCAACACACGCCGGGATTTCGCCCCCGACGGGCGACGCATCTCGATCCCGGTTCCCAAGGCGCACATTCCGCCGATTTTTCCACCCATCGCCGACGTCGTCATCGGTACTGACGACAGGATCTGGATGGTGATGCGCGATGCAGCGACAAAGTATTCCGCGATGATCATCGACAAGGACGGTACCGTTCTGGGCACTGTGGCGCTGCCGAATGCGCGTCTCGCCGCTGCCGACGCCGACCATTTCTGGATGGTTGAGCGAGCGCCTAACGGTGTGTCTGGCACCGTGGTGCGCTACAGGCTAACGCGGTAGGCCAACGCGGTAGGCCAACGCTGGCATCCCGGCCGTCATTTCCCGAACGAGAAAATGAACGGCAGCTGCACGAGCTGGCGAACGTTTCTCCCCTGAACTTCGGCGGGCATGAAGCGCATGCGCGGCAGCGCGCGTTTGACCGCGTCGGCGAACAGTGGGTGCGTCGACTTGAGAATGCGCAGTGTGGATTCGTCGGCGCGTCCGGTTGTGTCGACGACGAACGACACATCGGTCTCACCTTCGATGCCCGAGGCGCGCAGGATTTCCGGATACTCGGGCGTCCCCGGTCCGGCGATCTGCAGCGCGGGCTTCTCGACCTGGAAACTGAGGTAGGTGGCATTGAGATCCGCGCCCCGCGCGGTGCCCTGGGACTCAACGCCGACCGCCGCGCCCCGGCGGACGGCGTTCAGGTAGTCCGCTTCGTTCGTGACACGCCTGGAGAGGTCGATCGGCGGCAGGACGTCGGGGATCTCGACGGGCGCGACCGCGATCTGCACCGTGATCGCCGGCGCAGTTGCCGACGTTGCATGGACCGGCTCGGCTTCGGGGGGCCGCGCCTCGACGGGCGGCGCCACATATACCGGCTGAGTGTGCTCAATCGGCTGTGCGGCCGATACTACACGATGCGTGGCCACGACGGCCCCGGCGATCGCCAGCGCGTGCAGAACGACAGCCGTGGCCTGGACCCCGGGATGCCGTTCGTGCTGCGCGCTCGATTCCAGCAGTGTGTCGAACATGGTGTGCTCCGTGTGGTGGGAGTTTCCCGCACACGCACAATGCGGTGCACGCATTAGCAGGAGATGTTCGGCCAATTACGAACCGATGAAGCGTCAGTTAGGATTTCGACACCATGGCTCACATTCTCGTAGTCGATGACGAAGTCGCGCTCCGGCGTGTCATTGCGATGATGCTCACGCGCCGCGGCTACGAGGTAACCGCCGCCGAAAACGGGGCGCGGGCACTCAAGCTCGCCGAACAGACCACGTTCGATCTCGTGATCACCGACCTCGTGATGCCGGAGAAAGAAGGTATCGAGACCATCATGACGCTCCGGAAACGCGCGCCGGGGCTCAGGATCATCGCCATGTCCGG
>Ga0134121_10003051_pt1 | contig 14142 bp, 16 predicted proteins | sample KB301_FD_96463 | JGI IMG/M metagenome (GOLD analysis project Ga0134121, IMG submission 96463) | Terrestrial soil microbial communities without Nitrogen fertilizer from Kellogg Biological Station, Michigan, USA - KB3-0-1 | ecosystem: Environmental > Terrestrial > Soil > Unclassified ...
CGCTCCTCGCCATAGGCGCGCTTCATCGCCTGCTCGTATTCCGGAATGGCCGAGTACGCCGAATGGATCGAGAAGTTCACGCCGGAATAGCTGTGCCCGTGCGCGTAGGTCTTCACGCCCATGTCGTCGAAGAACTTGTAGTCGCTGACGAAGGGCACGAACTGCTCGATCGCCATGGGCTTCGGCAGGTTCGCGGGCTTGCCTTCCCACAGTTTCTTCGCGATGCCGGCGGAGCCCGCGTGCGCGATCATCGGATGCATCGTGTCGTTCAGGTTCTCGACGAACATCTTCCAGTTGCAGTTGTGCAGGTACCTCAGGCAGCCGCCGGTGAGCTCGAGCTCGCCTTCGGGCGAACGCTCGGCAAGGTTGTCGATGGAGGAGAGCGAGTCGCCGAAATAGCCGCGGAAGCCGATGCCCTCCGCGGACAGTCGCGCGAACACGAAGCCGCGATAGGTCTCGACGTTCTTCACCACCGGCAAGCCCTGCGGCTGGAGGCTCGTGTTGGCGTAGCCTTCCTTGAGCGGAATGTTGATGAGCGACCCGTCGGTGCGATAGGTCCAGGCGTGATAGGGGCAGCGGAAGACCTTGCCCGCGTTGCCGGCAAGATCGCTCACCACCTTGGTGCCCTTGTGCGCGCAGCGGTTCATCAGCACGCGAATCGTGCCGTCCGCCTGGCGGACCATGACCACGGGCTTTGCCGCGATGTCGACGGTGATGAAGTCGCCAGCATCCGGCACCTGGCTCGCATGGCCCACGTAAATCCAGGTGCGCGCCCAGAGGCGCTCCATCTCGAGCTGGAAGACTTCCGGATCGGTGTAGACGTCCCGGTGAACGCGGTCGGCCTCGATCAGGCGCTCGAGGGCGCGGGGATCGTCTCGATAGCGGGCCATCAACCCCATTGTAGAATGGCCTAAATGATTGTTTTCGACCTGCTTTGTGCTTCGGGCCACCGCTTCGAGGGCTGGTTCGGCTCCGCGGCCGACTTCGCCTCGCAGAAGAAGCGCAGCCTCCTGTCGTGCCCGACTTGCGGCTCGCCCCGCATCGAGCGCGTGCCTTCGGCTACGCGCGCGAATCTCGGCGCCGAGGCGCCGAAGCCCGGTCCGCAGAACGCGAGGACGCCGGAAATGGAAGGCAAGGACCCGTTCGCCATCGCGCAGATGCTTTATTCGCGCATGCTCGACGACTTGCTCACCAAGAGCGAGGACGTCGGCAAGGAATTCCCCAAGGAAGCGCGCAAGATCTTCTATCGCGAGTCACCGCAGCGCTCGATCCGCGGCCAGGCCACCCAGCAGGAGCACGACGAGCTCGTCGACGAAGGCATCCCGGTGGCGCGGCTTCCCGTGCCGCCGAAGAACAACCTGAACTAATCCCAGGTCTTGAGGTAAGTGCGCTGCAACGGGCCTGCGGCTTCCGGGCTCACCATCTTTTCGCAAGGCACGTCCGGATCGGCAATGTAGTTGACGGTCAGTTGCTTGAACTCGCAAACGCGTACCGGAACCGAACAGGGCTTTCGCCAGGATTGATTGGGCAGCCCGTGGCTCGGCGAGAAGCCGATGTGCCCGCATTCGGTCTCGTACCAGTTGGGGCCGGTGACGTTCCAGCGGTCGCCGCCGCCGCCGCGGTCCTTGTCTGCCGCGGCAGGGCCGGTCGAGACGGTTAATGCCACCGCTACCACGAGTGCTCTCATAATCGACTAAACGTCTGAGCGGATGCTAATAGTCCAGGCGTGGTATGAACCTATGGATGAAACAGAGTATCAATATGTTAGGTGCGTTACTTAAGGTTGTTTGGGCGATCGTGTAGTATACAATGTGTATTATGTCAAATTACGGAGACACCCCAACAGGTCGGCCGAAAAGAGCCTCGGGTTGAGCGGATGCCGCGTCAGCACCCGATCCTCCCCCATGCGCCTTGCAAAGGTGAGCCATGCGCGAGCTGACCGACCAGCTGTTACACCGGTGCGGTACTTGGGCGCGAGACCAAAGGCAGAGAAGGCCCGGTCGTAGGCCATCTTCTGCAGGGCTTCGGCAAGCCGTTCAAGGCTGTCGCGGTCATCGACCGGTTGCGGGGACTTGAGCAGGCGCTCCCAGGCCCCCGCCTCTGCCGCGTATTCCAGGGCCTGGAGCGGGGCGCCGCCGGCAAAGGCAAGCCACCGATCCGCGTTCTGGATGCCCTGGGTGGCGAGCCAGGCGAGGGCGGCCTCGCGCGCCGGGATGGGGACGGGGATGGCGACGCAGCGGCTGCGCACGGTCGGCAGGAGACGGGAGGGGCGGTGCGACACCAGGATGAAGATCGCTCCCGCAGGAGGCTCTTCCAGACCCTTGAGCAGCGCGTTCGCCGCGTTCGGATAGAGGTCCTCGGCAGGATGGACGAGCGCTACGCGCAGGGCGCCCCGGTGCGAACGCAGGTTCAGGAACGCCGCGAGCTCGCGCACCTGCTCGATGAGGATGAAGAGGCTCGGCTGCTTCGTGCGCTTGGCCGCGGCGGGCTCGCTCCCCTCCTCGGCTTCCGCAGGCGGCGGCATCTTGGCGATCGCCTCGGGCTCGAGGCGCCGGAAGTCGGGGTGGTTGCCCGCCAGGTACCAGCGGCAGCCGTCGCATTGGCCGCACGGCCGCTGCTTGAGCTCCTTCTGCTCGCAAAGGAGAAGCTGCGCCATCGTCTCGGCGAGCGCGAGCTTGCCGACGCCGCGCGGACCGTGCAGCAGCATGGCGTGCGGCAGCCGGTCCAGGCGATTTTTCAGGGAATCGAGGATCGGCTGGTTCCAGGGATGCATCAAAGGCCCTTCAGCGCAGCCTTGATCTGATCGCGCACGCCGGCGACATCGCCGGAGGCGTCGACCACGCGCACCCGGCCCGGCTCCTCCTTGGCGATCGCGAGGTAGGCGTTGCGCACCCGGTCGAAAAACGCGCGGTCTTCGCGCTCGAATCGGTCGAGCGCCCGTCCCGCCTTGGCCAGGCGTGCGCTCGAAACTTCGTAGGGACAATCGAAGACCAGCGTGCGGTCGGGCTTGAGCCCCGGATGAGCGGCCTCGGTCAATTGCGCGATCAGCTGGGGGCTGACGCCGTTGCCCGCGCCTTGGTAGGCGAGCGTTGCATCGGTGAACCGGTCACAGATAACGATCGTCCCGGCCTCCAGCGCCGGCCGAATGACCCGCGCGACATGGTCCGTGCGCGCTGCGAACACGAGCAGGGTCTCGAGCACGGGCGGCATTTGCTCGCCGAGGATCACCTGACGGAGCCGCTCGGCGAGGTCCGTGCCGCCGGGCTCGCGCGTGACGATGACATGCGTGCCCTTGGTGCGCACGGCGTCGGCGATGAACTCGATGTGGCTCGACTTGCCGGCGCCATCGACGCCCTCGAGCGTGATGAACCTCATCGCTTCTTCTTGAGCTGATACTTGTTCACGGCCTGATTGTGCTCCTGGACCGAGCGCGAAAACTGGCTGGTGCCGTCGCCACGGGAGACGTAATACAGCGCGTCGGTCTTGGCGGGCTGGACGGCGGCATGGAGCGATGCCCGTCCGGGCATTGCGATCGGCGTGGGCGGCAGGCCGACACGCGTGTACGTGTTATAGGGACCATCGGTGAGCAAGTGGATTTTCTTGAGGTTGCCGTCGAAGGTGGCGCCCAGGCCGTAGATCACCGTTGGGTCGGCCTGCAGCCGCATGCCGATGCGAAGGCGATTGACGAGCACGCCGCCGATCTGGTCCCTCTCCCCCGCCTGCCCCGTCTCTTTCTCGATGATCGAGGCCATGATCAGCGCCTCATACGGCGAGCTGTAAGGCGCGTTCGGCGCGCGCGCGTCCCACTCGGCGCGCAGATGGCGCTGCAGGGTGCGGTAGGCGCGGCGCAGGACCGCCAGGTCGCTCGAGCCGCGGGCGAAGAGATAGGTGTCCGGGAAGAAAAGGCCCTCGGGATGGCTCTCCGTCGCCTGGATGCGGCTCAGGATCTCCGTGTCCTCCAGCCCGGACGTGTCGTGGCGCAGGTCCGGGCTCGAGTCGAGCGCCATGCGGAACTGCGAGAAGGTCCAGCCCTCGATCAGCTTCACCTCGGCCTGCGCTACGTCGCCCCGCGTCAGCTTTTGCAGGAGCTCCATCGGCGTGATCGGGCCGGCGATCACGTAGTTGCCCGCCTTGATGTCGCGCTCGCGCCGCATGGCCCGAGCCAGCGCCTCGAATCGCAGCGGCTGCACCTTTACGCCGGCGCGATCGAGCTGCGCCAACGCAGCGCGAAAGCCGGTGCCCGGCGCAATCTCGATGTCCGCGGGCAGCTTGGTGACCTCGATCGGCGTATAGACGTACCAGGCGGCGTAGCCGCAGGCGCCGAGCACGAGGAGAACTACGAGAGCGAAAAGGGTCTTCAGGATTGGCGCGACGGTAAAATCGCATTCTACGATGCAGCGCGCGCACCTCAGCCGTTACGGATTGCTCTCGGTCACCGGCGCGGATGCGCGTGCATTCCTTCACGCGCAGCTCACGAACGACATCGAGCATCTTGCCGCCGATCGCTGGGCGCTTGCCGGCTGGTGCTCGGCGAAAGGCAGGCTCCTTGCAAGCTTTCTCGTGATCCCCTCCCCCGACGGCTTCCTCTTGCAGCTTGCGCGCGATCTCGCCGCGCCGGTCGCGAAGCGGCTGGCGATGTTCGTGCTGCGCGCAAAGGTCAGGATTTCGGACCTGAGCGAAACATGGGCGCAATCCGGCGCCTGGGACACGGAGCTTGAGTCCCGCGACGTGTCGTGGAGCGGAAACAGCGCCACCGTGCGAGTCGGCGAGCGCCGTTTCCTGCAGCTCGGACCGATGGCCGATCTCACCGACGCGGCGAATGCCGACGAGCTGCAATGGACGCTGCAGGAGATCCGCGCCGGTCGTCCGCTCATCACCAGCGCGACGCAGGATCTCTTCGTCCCGCAGATGGTCAATTTCGAGACGCTGGGCGGCGTCGACTTCCAGAAAGGCTGCTATCCGGGCCAGGAGATCGTCGCGCGCGCACAGTATCGCGGGCAGGTGAAGCGCCGCATGGTGCACACGCGCGCTCCTGCAGGGGTTTCGTTGCAGCCCGGGCAGGAATTCAACGGCGGCACGGTGGTCGACGCGGCGCCGGCCGAGGGCGGCGCCGAAGTCCTCGCGGTAATGCCCATCTGAATTACTACGTCTACTACAAGGTAGACCTCGCCCGGGTGGCGGAAGTCAGCGCCGGCGTGGAGCGCCTGTTCGGCGTCGTCGAGCGCGAGTGCGGCGTGCGCGGGCGCTGGATGCACCGGCGCGACGACGCCACGACCTACATGGAAGTCTACGAAGGCGTGAAGAACGACGCCGCGTTCCAGGCGCTGCTGGAACGCGAGGGCGCGAAGCTCGGCGTGCCGCGCAAGCTCGAGGTGTTCAAGGACGCGCTGCCGGGAAAACCTTCTTGAAGGCGCGGATCGAGACGCTTTCGTATACGCCGCCCTTCTTGAACGGGTCGGCGGCAATCAGCGCTTCAGCTTCCTCGCGCGTCGCGCAGTCGACGACGATCAGTGCGCCGGTGCTAGCGCCGTCCGCAGCGCTCTTGAGCGGTCCGCCGAACACGATGCGCGCCGCGTTGGCGTTCAGGAATTCGACGTGCGCCGCGCGATGCGCGTCGCGCAGCCTGGCCGAATCAGGGCGGTCGAAACAGATGATCGCGTACATGTTAAGTTAACTTTTTGCGAGAACAAATTATGGCCGACAAGGACGACATCAGAGAAGGCAAGGATTTCGGTCTGGGCATTCCGCAGAAGAACCAGGCCTTCTACCTGAAAGGCGCCGGCGCGCTCGACTGGGGGATGCAGAACCGCCTGGCGCGGATTTTCAACCCGGCATCCGGGCGCACGGTGATGCTCGCCTTCGACCACGGCTACTTCCAGGGGCCGACCACCGGCCTCGAGCGCCTCGACCTGAACATCGTGCCGCTGATCCCGTATGCCGACGTGTTGATGTGCACACGCGGCGCGCTGCGGTCGGTCATCCCGCCCTCCGCCACCAACGCAGTGGTCCTGCGCTGCTCGGGCGGCCAGAGCATCCTCACCGAGCTCTCGCGCGAGCTGATCGCGGTGGACATCGAGGATGCCATCCGCATCAATGCCGCCGCCATCACCACGCAGATCTATATCGGCGCCGAGTACGAGCACCAGTCGATCAAGAACCTGGTGCAGCTCATCGACACCGGCAACAAGTACGGCATTCCCACCATGGCGGTGACCGGCGTCGGCGCCGAAATGAAGCGCGACGAGCGCTACTTCAGCCTCGCGACCCGCATTGCCGCCGAGCTCGGCGCGCATTACGTGAAGAGCTACTTCATCGAGGACGGCTTCGAGCGCGTCTGCGCCGGCTGCCCGGTGCCGATCGTCATCGCCGGCGGCAAGAAGCTGCCCGAGCTCGACGCGCTGACCATGGCGTACAAGGCAATCGACCAGGGCGCCGCGGGGGTCGACATGGGCCGCAACATCTTCCAGTCCGACGACCCGGTCGCCATGATCCAGGCGGTCGGCGCGGTCGTTCACAAGAACGAGAAGCCGGAGAAGGCCTTCCAGCTCTACCAGAGCCTAAAGCGCAGGAATGTGCCTGATCGTTCTCGCCTGGCGAGCTCATCCTAGATTCCCGCTGATCGTCGCGGCCAACCGCGACGAGTTCCATGCCCGCAAGGCGGCGCCGGCCACCTTCTGGCGCGACGAGCCGCAGATCCTTGGCGGCCGCGACTTGCAAGCGATGGGAACCTGGATGGCCGTGAGCCGCACCGGTCGCTTTGCCGCGGTGACGAACTATCGCGGCGCGCGCGAGCCGACTGCTGCCCGCTCGCGCGGCGCGCTCGTCACCGGCTTTCTGGCCGATGCCACCTCCCCCGCCGCTTATATGTCGGAAGTGCGCGGCGCCGAATACAGCGGGTTCAACCTGCTTGCGACCGACCGCCAGGAGCTCTGGTGGATGTCGAATCGCGATGGCTCGCCGCGGCGCCTGGAGCCCGGCTACTACGCGCTCGGCAATTTGCTGCTCGACTCGCCGGAAGTGGAGCCCTTCAAGCAGCGCATGGCGGACGCCTCGCCGGCCGTCGAGTCGCTTTTCGGCATCCTCGCTTCGGCGAAGATCATCAACCCGGAATACGGCACGCGCTGCTCGACCGTGTCGCTCGACGACGGCAGCGAGGTGCGCTATTCCGAGCGAAGCTTCGGGCCCGACGGCGCCGACGGCGAGACCCGGCACTTCCAGTTCTCAACGTAGCCTGAGGCGCATGACCTGGTGAGGGATGCCCGCCTCCTCGTAGACCGGCCCTTCGGCCTCGAATCCCTCGGCGCCATAGAAGCCAAGCGCGTGCACCTGCGAGTTGAGGACGACATCCTTGTCGCCGCGGCGGCGCGCGGCCTCGATCAGCGCACGCAGCAGCGCCCTCCCAACTCCGCGTCCGCGCCATTCCTTCAGCACCGCCATGCGCCCGATATGGCCGTCGAGAAGGAGGCGCCCTGTGCCGACGGCTTGGCCTTCGGCGAACGCCAGCGCGTGGATGCTGCTCGCGTCGTGCTCGTCCATTTCCAGGTCTGGCGGCACGCGCTGCTCGTCGACAAAGACGATGAAGCGGATGCGCCGCGCCTCGGTCTTTGCTTTCGGCCAGTCGAGCAATTGAATGGTGAGCACGCCGTGAAAAGTATAATCGTCGCGTGAAAAGCCTCTGGAGCGACGCCGAGGCCGCGGATTTCGCGGACCCGCAGTACGGACTATTGGGCCCGCGCGTCTACAGCTCGCGGCTGCTCGGCCGCGAGAAGTCGCTCGTGCTCCATGGCGGCGGCAACACCTCGGTCAAGCTGCGCGAAAAGAACCTCTTCGGCGAGGACCAGGAAATCCTCTACGTGAAGGGCAGCGGCCACGACCTCGAGACGATCGACGCCGCGGGCTTCACTCCCGTTTCGGCCGCCCACCTGCGGCGCGTCGCGAGCCTGCCCGCCCTGTCCGATCCGCAGATGGTGAACGAGCTCAAGACCCACCGGCTGCGCGCCGGCGCGCCCTCGCCTTCGGTCGAATCGCTGCTGCACGCGATCGTGCCGCATACCTATGTCGACCACACGCATGCCGATGCGGTGCTCGCCATCTCGAATGCACCGGACGGCGAGAAACGCGTGCGCGAGATCTATGGCGATCGCGTCGCGGTCATTCCCTACATCATGGCCGGCTTCGACCTGGCTTCTTACTGCGCGCGCGAGTTTCCGAAGCAGGCGGGAAGGAACACCATCGGCATTGTGCTCCTCTCGCACGGCATCTTTTCCTTCGGCAAGGACGCCCGCGAGTCCTACGAACGCATGATCCAGCTGGTTACGCTGGCGGAGGATTACCTGAAGCGCAAAGCGCCTCAGCCTGCGATGTCGGCCAAGCCCGCGACTGTGAAGCGCGAGGAGATCGCCGATCTACGCCGTGCGATTTCGGCGCAAGCCGGATTCCCGCTCGTCCTGCGCGTCAACGACAGCCCGAAGTTCCTGGGCTTCGCGCAAGGCAAGGATGTTGCGCGGCTCTCGCAGCAGGGACCGGCGACCCCGGACCACCTGCTCTATACGCGCCCGCTGCCGATGCTGGGGCGCGATGTCGCTTCCTACGCAAAGGCCTATCGCGCGTTCTTCGATCGGCACGCCAAAGCGGCGAAGGAGCCGAAGACGATGCTCGATCCGGCGCCACGCATGGTGCTCGATCCGGTCTTCGGCTTTGCCGCGCTCGGGCGCACGGCGCGGGAGGCGGCGATCGTCGAGGAGCTCTACGACCACACCATTGACGTGATCCAGCAGGCCGAGGCGCTGGGCGGCTGGAAGGCCGTGGACGAAAGCCACCTCTTCGACATCGAATACTGGTCGCTCGAGCAAGCGAAGCTGCATAAGGCGGAAGCGCCGCCGGTGTTTACCGGGGAAGTGGCAGTCGTGACGGGCGCGGCATCCGGCATAGGCAAGGCGTGCGCCGAATCGTTTCTCAAGCGCGGCGCGGCCGTGGTCGCCCTGGATCGCAATCCGGCCATCGAAGCCCAGTGGAAGCGCGACGATGTGCTCGGCGTCACCTGCGATCTGACGGATGCAAAAGCGATCGCGGCGGCGCTCGACAAGGCGGTGCGCCGGTTCGGCGGCGTGGACATGCTGGTGCTGAACGCGGGCATCTTCCCGGCCTCCGCGTCGGTGCAGAGCATCGCGGTGGAGAGCTGGCGCAACGCCATGACGGTGAACGTGGAAGCGAATCTGCTCGTAATGCAGGCCTGCCATCCTCTCCTCAAGCTCGCGCCGCGCGGCGGACGCATCGCGGTGATCGGCTCTAAGAACGTGCCGGCACCGGGCCCCGGCGCGGCGGCGTATTCGGCCTCGAAGGCGGCGCTCAACCAGCTCGTGCGCGTCGCTGCCCTGGAATGGGCAAAGGACGGCATCCGCATCAACTCGCTGCACCCCGATGCGGTCTACGACACCGCGCTCTGGACCGAGGAGGTGCTCGCCTCGCGCGCCAAGGCGTACAACATGACGGTGGAGCAGTACAAGAAGAAGAACCTGCTCAAGACCGAAGTCACGTCCAGAGATGTGGCCGAGCTCGCGGCTGAGATGTGCGGCCCGTTGTTTGCCAAGACGACGGCCGCGCAGGTCCCGGTGGACGGCGGAAACGAGCGCGTGGTTTGAAGAAGGCCAAAGGCGTCGAGCCGATCCGCTGGCGCGGCGACCGGCTCGAGCTTCTCGACCAGCGCTTCCTGCCCGACAAGACGGTCTACGTCAGCTGCCGCACAGCCGGGCAGGTGGCGAAGGCGATCCGCGACATGGTGGTGCGCGGCGCGCCGGCGATCGGCTGCGCGGCCGCGTTCGGGGTCGTGCTCGGCAAGGGAGCGCCGCAAGCCTACGAAGTCCTGCGCAAGAGCCGGCCTACCGCGGTGAATCTCTTCTGGGCGCTCGATCGGATGAAGCACGCGAAGAGCCTGCGGGCGGAAGCCGAAGCCATCTACGCCGAAGACCTGGCGGCGAACCACGCCATCGGCGAGCTCGGCGCGAAGCTGATCAATGAACGCGCCCGCGTCATGACCCATTGCAACGCCGGCGCTTTGGCGACCGCCGGGTACGGCACGGCGCTCGGCGTCATCCGCTCGGCGAAGCGCAAGAAGATCTCGGTCATTGCCAACGAGACGCGCCCCTACCTCCAGGGCGCACGCCTGACGGCTTGGGAGATGGTGCAGGAGAAGATCCCGTGCACGCTGATCACCGACAGCATGGCCGGCCACCTGATGAGCCGCGGCGAGGTGGACGTGGTGATCGTCGGCGCCGACCGCATCGCCGCCAACGGCGATGTGGCGAACAAGATCGGCACCTATGCGCTCGCCGTGATGGCCAGGCGCCACGGCATTCCCTTCTACGTGGCGGCCCCGGTCTCCACCTTCGATCCGGCGATTCCGGACGGCTCGCGGATCCCGATCGAGGAGCGCTCGGCCGACGAGGTGACCGGCTACCGAAAGCAGCGCTGGGCGCCGAAGGGCGTAAAGGTGCGCAACCCGGCGTTCGACGTCACGCCGGCGGACCTCGTCACCGGCATCATCTGCGAGAAGGGCGTGGTGCTGAACCCGGACCGCGAAGCGATCCGGAAGCTGCTCGCTAGCTGATCTCGACCGGCGTGTAGGCCGGCACGAGCTCGAAGAGCTCGACGATGTCCGTGCTTTTCATCCTGATGCAGCCGATCGAGCCGGGCTTGCCCATCTCGGCGAGATCATGCGAGCCGTGGATGTAGATGTACCGGCGCATGGTGTCCACGTCCCCCAGGCGGTTCCTGCCTGGCTCGCAGCCCGAGAGCCATAGGATGCGCGTGAGGATCCAGTCGCGCCCCGGATAGCGCGCGTGGAGCTCCGGCGACCAGATCTCGCCCGTCGGGCGGCGACGGACGAACACCGAGTTGAGCGGCTGCCCGGCCCCGATCTTGGCGCGCACGATGTGCCTGCCTCGCGGCGTGCAGAAGCTGCCGTTCTTCTCGCCGAAGCCGTTCTTCGCCGTGGAGACGCGGTAGCGCTTCACTACGCGCTGCCCGTCGAGGAGCGTGAGCTCCTGCCGGGCACCATCGATCCTGATCTTCATCGCTTCGCGGCGAAGAAACGGCTGAGGACGGCGCCGCACTCCTCGGCCAGCACGCCGCCTTCGAGCGCCACCTGGTTCTTCAGCACCAGCTTCTTGGGATCGGCCGCGCCGAAGACCACCCGCGCGACGCGCGCATGAAACATGGCGCCGACGCACATGTCGCATGGCTCGAGCGTCACGTAGAGCTCCGCGCCCGTCAGGCGGTAGTTGCCGGCCTTCCGGGCGGCGGCGCGCATTGCCTGGATCTCGGCGTGCGCGGTCGGATCGGCGGCGGCGATCGGCCGGTTCCAGCCTTCGCCGATCACTTCGCCGTCCAGCACCACCAGCGCGCCGATGGGTACCTCGCCCTCCTCCTCCGCGCGCCGCGCGAGCTCGAGGGCCCGGCGCATCAGCTCCTCACGCGTCATTCCCACTCGATGGTGGAAGGCGGCTTGGACGAGATGTCGTAGGTCACGCGGTTGATGCCGCGCACCTCGTTGATGATGCGGTTGGAGACCTTCGCCAGGAGCTCGTGCGGCAGCGGCGCCCACTCCGCCGTCATGAAGTCGGTGGTCTGCACGGCGCGCAGCGCGACGACGTTCTCGTAAGTGCGACCGTCGCCCATGACGCCGACGGAGCGCACGGGGAGGAAAACCGCGAAGGCCTGCGCGGTCTTGTCGTACCAGCCGGAAGCGCGCAGCTCGTCGATGAAGATGGCGTCGGCGCGCTGCAGGAGGTCGACCTGCTGCTTCTCGATCGCGCCGAGGATGCGAACGCCGAGCCCCGGGCCGGGGAATGGATGGCGAAATACCATCTCGCGCGGCAGGCCGAGCGCGAGGCCGAGCTCGCGCACCTCGTCCTTGAAGAGCTCGCGTAACGGCTCGAGCAGCTTGAGGTGCAGCGTGTCCGGCAGGCCGCCCACGTTGTGGTGCGACTTGATGGTCTGGGCTTTCTTGGTCTTCGCGCCCGCCGACTCGATGACGTCCGGGTAGATCGTGCCCTGCGCGAGCCATTTGGCGTCATGGACTCTTCCGGCTTCACGCTGGAAAACGTCCACGAAGTGCTTGCCGATGATCTTGCGCTTCTGCTCCGGGTCGGCGATGCCGCGCAGCGCGGAGTAGAACTCCTGCGACGCGTCGACGTGCACCACCTTGACCTGCATGTGCTTGGCGAAGGTCTCCATCACCTGCGCCGCTTCGTTCAGGCGCAAGAGCCCGTGGTCGACGAAGACACAGGTGAGCTGGTCGCCGATCGCCTTGTGGATCAGCGCGGCGGCCACCGAGGAGTCGACGCCGCCGGAAAGCCCGAGGATCACCTCCTCGCGTCCGACTTGCTGCTTGATCTGGCGCACGGCCTCGCCGACGTAGTCGGGCATGTTCCAGTCGCCGCGGCAGCCGCAGATCTCGCGCACGAAGCGATGCAGGATCTTGGTGCCCTGGCGGGTGTGCGTCACTTCCGGGTGGAACTGGACGGCATAAAAGCGCCGCGCTTCATCCGCCATGGCGGCGATCGGGCACGCCTCGGTCGAGGCCATGAGCTTGAAGCCGGGCGGCATGTCGACGACCTTGTCGCCGTGGCTCATCCAGGCCTTGAGCATCCCGTAGCCCTCGGGCGTGCGGAAGTCCTCGATGCCGTCGAGGAGCCTGGTGTGCCCCCGCGCGCGCACCTCGGCATAGCCGAACTCGCGCACGCTTCCCGCCTCGACGCGGCCGCCAAGCTGCTGCGCCATGGTCTGCATGCCGTAGCAGATGCCCAGGATCGGTACGCCTAGGCCGAATACAGCTTGCGGTGCCCGGCCGGTCGATTCCTCATACGCGGACATGTGGCTGCCGGAGAGGATGACGCCAGTCGGGGCGAATTCGCGGACGAATCCGTCGCTGACATCGCAGGGGTGAATTTCGCAGTAGACCTTGGCTTCGCGGACGCGGCGCGCGATCAGCTGCGTGTACTGAGCGCCGAAATCGAGGATCAGTATTTTTTGGCGGCTACTCGACCCGGTAATTCGGCGCCTCCTTGACGATTTGCACGTCGTGGACGTGCGATTCACGGATGCCCGCCGTAGTGATCTCGACGAACTGGCAGCGCTTGCGAAGCTCGTCGATGGTCGCATTGCCGGTATAGCCCATGCTCGCCCGCAGGCCGCCGATGAGCTGCTGGACCACCCACACCGCGCTGCCTTTGTAGGCGACGCGGCCTTCGATGCCCTCGGGCACGAGCTTGTCCACGTTCATGTCCGAGTCCTGGAAGTAGCGGTCCGCCGCGCCCTTCTGCATCGCGCCAAGCGAGCCCATCCCGCGGTAGGACTTGTACGAGCGTCCTTGGTAGAGCTCGACCTCGCCGGGCGACTCCTCGGTGCCGGCGAAGAGCGACCCAAGCATGACGGCATGGGCGCCGGCGGCGATCGCCTTGGCGATATCGCCTGAATAGCGCACGCCGCCGTCGGCGATGAGCGGCACGCCGGACTTTTCGAGCGCCTCCGCGACGTTCTGGATGGCGGTGATCTGCGGCACCCCGACGCCGGCGACGATCCGCGTGGTGCAGATCGAGCCCGGCCCGATGCCGACCTTCACGCCATCGGCGCCGTGGTCGACGAGCGCCCGCGCGCCCTCGCCCGTGCCGACGTTCCCGCCGACGACTTCCATCCTCGGGTACTTCGCCTTGATCCACTTGACGCGGTCGAGGACGCCCTGGGCGTGGCCGTGGGCCGTGTCGACTATCAGGACGTCCGCGCCCGCTTCTGCGAGGGCGGCGACGCGCTCATCCGTGCCTTCGCCGACTCCTACGGCGGCACCGACGCGGAGCTTGCCGTGCGCGTCCTTGCAGGCGTTGGGATGCTCGCTTTCCTTGAGGATGTCCTTGACGGTGACGAGGCCCTTGAGGTGGAGCTCGTCGTCGACCACCAGCACGCGCTCCAGGCGGTGCTGGTGCATGAGCTTCATCGCCTCCTCGCGGGTCGCGCCCTCGCGGACGGTCACGAGCTTTTTCTGCGGCGTCATGATGTTCTTCACCGGCTGGTCGAGATCGGTCTCGAACCGCAGGTCGCGGTTGGTGACGATGCCGACGACCTTGCCGCCGTTCTTGAGCACCGGGA
>Ga0134121_10003052_pt1 | contig 14141 bp, 14 predicted proteins | sample KB301_FD_96463 | JGI IMG/M metagenome (GOLD analysis project Ga0134121, IMG submission 96463) | Terrestrial soil microbial communities without Nitrogen fertilizer from Kellogg Biological Station, Michigan, USA - KB3-0-1 | ecosystem: Environmental > Terrestrial > Soil > Unclassified ...
CGTGGACAACCTCGCGCTCTCGGCGCTGTCGATGCGGCTCTCGAACCGCGAGCCGTGCGCGTGCCTCGGTGGTGCGGCGGGCCAGGCGTGGCTCGGGCTCGAGCAGGCGATCGACGAACTCGCGGCGGGCGGCGCCGGCGAGCTCCTGGTGTTCGGCGGCGACCAGAGCGAGGCGTCGCTGCGCGGCGAGGCGGCGGATCCCGAGGCATGCGGCGTGGCGATCGCGCTGACGGCGCGGCCCGCGCGCGCGCGGATCGTCGAGATCGAGCGCGCGGCTGGTGCGGGCGGCGAGGCCCGGCCCCACGCGGCGCGCGGGCTGGCGAGGTGGCTCGATGCGCTGGCGGCGGCGCCGGCTGGGCGGTTCGCGTACCGCGTGCCGGCCGAGGACAGCGACGGCGTCGACGCGCTAACGGTGATCGCGGAGGTGACGTGATGCGGGTCGCGATCACGGGCACCGGCGCGGCCTCGCCGTTTGGCCTGACCGCGGACGCGCTGTGGGAGGGCCTCGTCGCGGGCCGGCCGGCGGTGCGAACGATCGAGCGGTTCGTGCAAAGCGGGATCCGGGTGACGACCGGCGGCGAGGTGCCGCTGCCGCCGGAGTTCCGCGGCGAGGCGCGGGATCGAGAGATGAGCGGTCGGCCGATCGCCGGCGCGCTGGCGCAGGCGGGGCTCGCTGCAGGAGATGCGGCGCTCGTATGGGCAACCGGGCTGGACACATTCGATCAGGAGGGCGGCGTGCTGATCGTGCGGTCCGCGGGCGCGTGTTTCGAAGACATCGCGCGCGCGCATGCCCGGCCGCGCCGGATGGTCGCCACGGCGTGCGCCTCCGCGACGCAGGCGATCGGCGAGGCGTTCCGGCTGATCCGCGCGGGGCGCGTGCGCGCGGCGGTGGCGGGCGGCGCGACGGTGATGCTGAGCCCGCATTACGCGCTGTCGTTCACGTGGCTGCAGGCCATGGCGGTAGACGTCGAGGGAGATGCGCCGGAGGCGGCGTGCAAGCCGTTCGATCGACTGCGCCGCGGGCTCGCGCTCTCGGAGGGCGGCGGGGCGCTCGTGCTCGAGGCGCTCGACGTGGCGCGCGCCCGCGGGGCGGCGATCCTCGGCGAGGTGGTCGGCTACGGCTCGAGCCAGGACGCATTCGACCTCAACCGGCCGCCCCCCGATGGGCTGGGAGCGGAGCTGTGCATGCGGCGCGCGCTCGACGACGCGGGACTCGGGGTCGAGCGAATCGGCGCGGTCAACGCCCACGGCACCGGCACGCGTGCGGGCGATCCGGCGGAGGCGGTGGCGTTGCGCCGGGTGCTCGGCGAGCGCTGGCGGACGACGCCGGTCTCGAGCATCAAAGGCGCGATCGGCCACCCGATGGCGGCGGCCGGCGCGCTGCAGGGGGTCGCGGCGGTGCGGAGCTGCGCGACGGGCGTGGTGCCGCCGACGTGCAATCTGGTGGATCCCGATGACGACTGCGAGCTCGATCACGTCATCGGCCGGGCGCGCCCGGCGGACGTGCCGGCGATCCTGTCGTGCTCGTACGGCATGGGGGGCCAGAACGCGTGCGTGATCTTCGCGCGCCCGGAGGAGCTGGGATGAAGACGACCACATTCGAATCGGTCGCGGCGCTGATCCGCGAGACCCTGGCGCTCGGCGAGGTGGAGATCCAGCCCGAGCAGCTCCTGTTCTACGATCTGGCGTTCACGTCGCTCGATCTGCTCGATCTGCTGTTCCGGATCGAGGAAACGCTGGGGATCTCGGTCGCCGATGGCACGATCTACCGGCTCGCGCGCGGCGATATCCCCGACGAGCAGTTCGCGGAGAAGGGGTACCTGACGCCGCTCGGTCGCGAGCGGGTGATGGCGCTGCTCTCGGACACGCCGCGGGAGGTGTTTCCCGAGAAGATCCACGCCCAGGGCCTACCGCGCTTCTGCACCGTGGCCGCGCTCGTGCGGCTGCTCGATCACCTGCGCGAGCAGGGCGGAACCAGCGCGGAAGGGCCGGGCGAGCAGGCCGGCGGGGCCGAGCGAGGCTGATGCGCGGACGGCACGCGGTCATCATCGGCGCCGGGCCGGCCGGGCTCGCCGCGGCGGCTGGCCTCGCGCGGCGCGGGGTCGCGTACACGCTGCTCGAGCGCGGCGCGGCGCCAGCGGCGGCCTTGCGCGCGGTCGATCCGGATATGGAGCTGTTCTCGCCGGCGCGGCTGTCGCGGCTGCGCGACATGGAGCTGCCGCACGCAGGGCGGTACCCGACGTTCCGCGAGCTGGTCACGGCACTCGATCGCTTCGTCGAGCGCCATGCGATCGCGGTCCAGACCGGCCGCGCCGTGACCGCGATCGAGCGCGGTGCCAGTCGCGACAGCGGCGGGGGCGGCCACGGCGGCTTCGTCGTGCGAACCGATGCCGGAGAGCTCCGGGCGAGCCACGTCATCAACGCCACCGGGATCGCCGGCGCCCCGCGGCTGCCCGAGGGCATCGCCGCGTTGCGGCTGCCGTGGAAGCACAGCCTCCATGTCCGGAGACCAGACATCGATGCTGCACGCCGGCTGCTCGTCGTCGGCGCGGGCGTCTCCGCCGCCGACGTGCTGATGCAGTGGCTCGCGGTACGCCGGCCCGGTGATCGGGCGTGGATCGCGGCTCGCTCGCGGATCCGCGCCCTGCCCTCAGCCGTGCTCGGCATCGACTTCCACTACTGGCTGTGGGCGATCGAGCACCTGCCCGGCCGCTGGCTCGCGCCGTCGCGCGATCCGATCTGGGGCCTCGAGGTCCCGCGCGCGATCCGGTCCGGCGCGATCGAGCGGATCCAGATCGAGCGCTACCGCGAGGCGGCGGTCGAGCTCGCCGGCGGCGCCGCGATCGAGCCCGATCTGATCGTGTTCGCAACCGGCTTCCACCACGACACGCGCCACCTCGGGGAGCTGATCGAGCGCGACGCCGCGGGCTGGCCGATCGCGCGCGAGTGCGAGAGTCGGCGCGCGCCCGGCGTGTTCGTGCTGGGCGCGCGCTACGGGCGATCGATCGCCTCGCCGACGCTGCGCGGGATCGCGCGCGACGCAGAAGCGGTCTGCGCGCGGATTGCGGCGGGAGCGCCGTGATCGCGCGCGGTCGCCGCGCTCACGCTACGGCCGGCCGCGCTGCTCACCCTCGATCGCCGACGACCCGCCGGATGACCACCTCGCCGACCGCGAGCAGGACGCCCGTCGCGGCGAACAGCGCCGCCCAGAACGTGCCCCGACTATGGAACACGCCCGCGACCGGCGGCCACACGAAGGCCGCGAAGTTGACGTTGAGCACGGGCGGCGCGACGAGGTAGCCCACGACGAACGTGGCGGCGTAGCCCACGAACGCGTGGAACGCCGCGCGGCGCGGCATGCCGTGGCGCGCCACCGCGATCGCGCCGAACACCGCCGGCACGACGTGCACCGCCACGCCCGTCGGGTTCAGCTCGTACGTCGTACACAGCCCGACCGCGAACGCCGGCAGGCCGATCGTCGCCTGGAACACGAACGCCACCGCGATCGGGCGGTGCCAGCCCGCGAGCACGCCGAGCGCCGTCGCGAGCGCCGCGACATCGCAGGTCGCGAGGAGGACCCAGCCGCCCTCCGGGCGCACCATGACGTGGACCACCATCATCGCGAGGAACGCGAGCGCCGCCAGCTTCATCTATGGATCCTTCAGGAGGTCGCCGAACGCGAAGCGCTCGGCCGTCAGGGTGATCGCTCCGCCTACCGGTGGCGGCGTGAACGGCCGGTACGCGCCGCCCTGCCAGACCAGCCAGCGCAGCGACGGATCCTCGAACGGCACCGCGAACCGATGCTCGACCGCCGCCGGCCGCCCGTCGGCCGTGATCGCGCGGACCGTGATCGTCCAGCCCGGCAGCTCCACCCGATCGCCCACCGCGAACGGGATCAGCGGCGAGCGCACGTTTGTGTCCTCGAAATAACGCAGGTAGCCGCCCGCCGGGCGCAGCACGAGCGTGCGCGCGTCCAGCCGATCCACGGCCACCTCGTCCGCCGACACGCCGAGACAGCGCCAGTTTCGCGGCGACACCCCACCCTCGGAGCGCCGCACCACGCTCGCGAAGTTGCACTGGTACTTGAACGGCACGTTGACCAGGACCAGATCCTGCTGCGCCAGCGCCGCGTCCCCCGGGACCAAGGCGTCGATCTTCGCGACCCCCCGGCTCACCGCGCCCGGCAGCCGCGCGCGTACCGGCAGCACCACCGGCGCCGCGACCAGGTGGACCAGCGCGAAGAAACCCGCGAACAACGCTCCGCCGCGCGGCAGCACCGCGCGCTGTTCCGGCCGCCCGCGCTCGAGCCAGGCCGCGAGGAAGCGCGCCACCAGCGCCGCGCCCGCGACCGTCACGATCAGCAGCTGGCGATCCGTCGGCTGCGCGCTGCACACCGTGGCCAGCGACAACGCGAAGCCCACCGCCCAGAACCGGGCGATCCGATCGGCCCGCACGAGCCGCGCGAATGCATAGACCACGAGCCCCGAGAACACCGCGCCCGCCAGCACGATCACCCAGGTCAGCCCACGCCGGACGAAGAGCACCTCCCACAGGTCTGCCGGCAGCGCGCCCAGCGCGCTATGCACCAGCATCGGGATCCGCTGCAGGGCCTCGATCGCGTAGGCCCCCGGGTGACGCACCGGATCCGTGTACGAGCCTGTGCCGTCGATGCCATAGCCCAGCGCCGACCACAGCGCGTACCAGCCGAGCACCACCCCGACGTAGGGAGCCATCACCGCACCGCGCGTCCGCCACGAGCCGCGCTCCAGCACGAGCGCGTGCGCGCCCAGCAGGCCGCACGCGGCGATGCCTCCCTCGGAGCCGAACAGCGCCGCAACGAGCGCGAGCGGCCCGAGCACCACGCCCGCCCGCCAGCCCCCGCGCCGCCACCGATCGTGAGCGAGCACCGCCAGGAGCCCGAACACCGCCGAGATCAGGCCGCAGCGGTTGCCCAGCCAGCCTACCGTGAAGCCGTGCCCGTCGTCGATCGCGTAGATGATCGCGGCGAGCCCGGCGATCCACGTCGCGCCCATCACCTGCCGGAACAGCAGCGCCGCGACCAGCGCCAGCGCCGCCATCCACAGCACACTGTGCAGGTGCATCCACACCGCGCCGCCGCGGCCCAGCGCGCGAAACTCGACGTGGTGCGACAGCTGCGCGAGCGGCCGGAAGTAGCGCCAGCGCAGCTCGGGCGCCGCCCACCACGACAGCTCGCCGCGGGCCATCGCCTCCTTCTGGAGCTCCGGCCGCGCCGGATCCGCGTACAGGAACAGGTCGCGGACCGAGCGCGACGTGTCCCAGCCGTCGCCGACGACCCGCGCGCGGTACATGTGGTCGTCGATGCCGAGCCCGTTGCCGAGCGACGGCAGCGTGAGCGCGAACGCGAGCGCCGCGGCCACGACGCAGACCCATGGCGAGCCGAGCCCCCGCCTGATCGCTTCAATCTCGCCGGCCACGCTCCTCGCTTGTACACCAGCCCGCCAGCGGCTGCACCGGCTGTCGTCCGAGTCGGGCCACCACCCCGGCCAGCTCGGCGAGCGTGCGGAGCCGCGCCCACCAGTGGATCTCGCCGGCGAGCCCCGCGTCGCCCTTCGGGTCGGCCCAGTCCGGCACCGGCAGCTCGCAGATCGCGAGCCCCGCGCGCCGCGCCCGCGCGAGCACCTCGAGATCGAAGCCCCAGCCCAGCGTCGCGAGTGGCTCGAACAGCGAGCGGACGACCTCGCCGCGGAACGCCTTGAAGCCGCACTGGGTGTCGCCCAGCCCCGGCAGGAGGACCGCCTGCACGAGCGCGTTGGCGAGCCGCGACGACCACGCCTTGCCCAGCTCGCGGTGCATGCGCACGATGTCGCGGCGTCCGATCGCGACGTCCGCGCCTGCCGTGATCGCCGCGATCGCCGCGTCGATGTGGCACAACGGCGTTGCCAGATCCGCGTCCATGAACAGCACGACGTCGCCGCGCGCCGCCAGCATGCCCGCGCGCACGTCGCGGCCCTTGCCCACCTTCCGGCCCGGTCGGAGCTGCCGCCCCCGCGGGAACCGCCCCAGCTCGCGCGCCGCGATCGCTGGCGTCCCATCGCGCGCCTCCGCCGTCACCACGATCACCTCCGTCGCCGCCGCCCGCGCGCCGAGGAACGCGTGCAACGCGCGGAGCGTCCCAGCGAGGAACCGTGCCTCTGCGTACGCCGGGATCACGATCGAGAGCACAGCGCACGCTCGCACGCGCCCCCACTCCCGGCAAGCGCGCCTTCGCGACGCGCCGCCGCGCAAGCGATGCCCATCGGCCGGATCGTGTACGTTCCCCGCGTGTGGATCCATCCGGGCCGGCTACCGCACGTCCTGACACCTCGCTGCTACTTCGATCCGCAGCACCATGCACGCGAGCTCGAGGTCCTGTTCGCGGGCGGCTGGCACTGCCTCACGACACGCGGCGCGCTGGCGCGGCCCGGTCAGTTCATCACCGCCGAGCTACTCGGCGAACCGGTGCTCGTACGCAACTGCGACGGCGAGCTGCGGGCCTTCCAGAACGTGTGCGCGCACCGCCATGCCCAGCTCGTCCGCGAGCCGCGCGGCGAGAGCCCCCGGATCCGCTGCCAGTACCACGGCTGGGAGTACGATGCCCAAGGGCGCAGCCTCAAGGTGCCCGACGCGCGCTCGTTCATCCCGCTCCGCCGCGGCGGCGAGTGTCTGCGGCAATTCCGAGCGGCGAGCTGCGGCCAGCTCGTGTTCGTCTCGCTCGCCCAGGATGGCCCCGGGCTGCGCGAGTCGCTCGGCGAGCCGGTCTGGGCCGTGCTCGAAGCGGGGTTCGGCGACGATCACATCGAGGTCGGGGCCTGGACGTTCGAGCACGCCGCGAACTGGAAGGTCCCGGTCGAGAACGGGGTGGAGAGCTACCACGTCCCCGTGCTCCACCCGCGCACGTTCAAGCAGCTATCGAAGGCGCGCGACGCGACGCACACCCTCGCGCCGACGTTCACGGCGCTCGAGAAGGTCGATCCGCTGCCGGCCACGCCGCTTGCCTGGGTCTCGGATCGCTGGCGCATCGCGCCGAGCCGGATCTACACCCACCACCACGTGTTCCCGAACCTGCTCGTGGCGCGAACCGATATCTCGGCCCTCATTCAGGTGGTGCTGCCGACCTCACCGACGAGCTCGCGCACCCTCGCGTTCTGCTTCGTCCACCGCGGCGACGCCCCGCGGCTCGCCCCGCGCGTGTTCGGCCCGATCGTGGGCGAGCTCCTCGCCCGCTTCACGCACAAGGTGCTGCGCGAGGACGACGTGGTCTTTGCGAGCGTGCAGCGCGGCCTGTGCTCGAGCCAGCACCCCGGCGTGCTCGGCGCCCGCGAGGAGCGCGTGCATGCCTTCCAGTGCTACGTCGAGCGTGCCCTCGGTGGATAGCGGCTGCAGCTGGTTCATGGGCCACCAGTCCCTGCCGCCGAGCCAGTCAACCACACGTTCAGGATCTCACGCTGCCTCGCGAGCACCGCCGGGTTCGTCACCACGGCGAACGCGAACGACAGCTTCGCTTCGGCCGCGAGTTGGCCGTCGCAGCGCGCCCACACCTGCACCTGTCCACCGTTCTCGGTCGTGCGCAGCCCACGTGCCTCGAGCTCGAGCCGGTCGCCCGGTCGCACCGGGTGGCGAAACTTTGCCCGGTCGATCATCGTGATCAGCGCGTACAGGTCGTGCCGATCGCGCTGCCGCATCGTCGCCTCGAGCAGCACACCCGCGAGCTGTGCGAGTCCTTCGAGGATCAACGCGCCCGGCATCACCGGATAGCCTGGGAAGTGATCGACGAAGATATCGTCTGCGAGCGATATGCACTTGAGCCCGCGGGCCAACTCCGGCGGGTCGAGCGTTGTGATGCGGTCGAGGAGGATATAGCGCACGCGCACGCGCACGGTACCGCACCGCGTTCAGGGTTACGAGCAGGGGTCCCCGCCCCGACGAGCGAAATGTTACTCCTCACCCTGGGAGATCCTCCAACACGGTTAGTTGCCGGGGCCCACCATGATCGTGAGAGGCCACGGATCGGGTGAGTGTCGTCGCAACCTCCGTGTCCCTCAGCTGCTCTACTTCCTAATCATCGAGCTGCTTCGGACGCAACCGCCCGTGACCTGATGGATGCTTTCTGAGGGCTCCGGCTACAAGATGGAGCCTACCGGATCGCACGCATGCCTCATCCCTCCGCATCATCGAACACAGGTGTCCTCGTCGAGCCCCCGCGACGCGTGCCGTGGTACCTCCGCCTCGGCCTGTGGTGGGCGCGGCGCGCGACCGGGAAGGAGCCACTCCCAGGCCGCCTGCTGGCACACTTTCCCCGCGGCGCGATCGGCGCGGGCTTGTTCGAACTCGGCGCAGCGCATGCGCCACGCGATCTCGGCGGTCGCGAGCTGGCGGTCGCGCGCCTGGTCGCCAGCGCGACCATCGGATGCGCGTTCTGCATCGACATGAACGCCGCGGGCCACGCCGCCGCGGGGCTGTCGCCTGGCGAACTCGCCGCCTTGCTGGCGCTCGATGCCGACCGCTGGCCCGCGCTCGGCGCGCGCGAACACGCCGCCGCTCGCTACGCGCGCTGTCTATCCACAACGCCGGTCGTGGTTCCGCTCGAGCTCCAGGATCGCCTGCGCGAGACCTTCACCGATCGTGAGATCGTGGTGCTCGCGACGACGATCGCGCAGGTCAACTACTGGGCTCGGTTCTGCAGCGGCCTCGGCGTCCCGGCCGCGGGATTCTTCGACAACCGCGCATGCCCCCTGCCGGTCGCGGATCACGCACCGCGCCGATGAGTTCTGGACAGAGGGCGGGTCTCATTGACCCACAACACGTTCTAGCCCGCGGACTTACAGCCGATATCTGCCATGCGGGAGCCGTGGTAAGTTTTGTGCACATGGACGAGCTGCTGCTCTACATTCGCCTCGAGGACTACGTCATCATCGATGATATGGTTGCGCAAGCGATCGGAGCAGCCAACAAGATCGCCCTTGTCGCGTTGATCCAGGACGCGGTCAGGCAGCAACTCGTCGAGCGCTGGGCTTCTGCAGGAGAACCAGTTGATCTGACAGGGCCGATCGAGGCCCTAGACAATCGTGCACTCGGTATCCGGTTTACCGACAAGGGCCGATCGAGGGTCAACGCACTCTTGGGCCGTGCTCATGAGGAGGGCGAAAGCGAAGAACTCGACGAGAGTACTCGTCGCGCGCTCGACCAGCCTCGTGTCGACTATGCCACCGTGATGAGCGATCTCGCAAAGAGCTGATTTGTGGGTTCGGTCTACTCGATCCAGGTCCAAGATGACCTCCGCCGGATCAAGCGACGCAATGAGATCGCTTATCGGATCGCGCTCCGTGCACTCTGGCGACTCGAGCAACTCGGTCCGATTCCCGATGGGCATGTAAAGCGGCAGCTCCCACAGTTCGCCCCACGGGCGGTCTGCCAGCTCGTCTTTCCACGCGGCGGTCGGACCATCCTCGTGCGCTACGAGATCAACGATGAAAGCTTCACCGTCCTCACTGTCGGGGTTCGAGCCAGCCCGCGGTGGTGACGTGATGCCGTGACGCCGGACCTCCCCTAACTTGAGCGAAAGGTGCCGGCAGACTCAGTGCGCGAGCCAGCGAAAGGTGCCGGCCAGGCTCAGTGCGCGAGCACCGGTTCGCGGTTGTCGCAGCATCGCCGCAGTGATACGATTCGTCTGTCGTTACGAATTTCGACATACGTTACGTATCATGGCGCTCCACAAGACGAACACGCTGCTCCGCATCGCCCGCAAAGGAACCGTCCGTGCACGTGATCTCGATGCCGCCAGAATCCCGCGCGCCTACCTTCGACGTTTGCTCGACCGAGGCTTGCTCGAACAAGTGGACCGCGGGATCTATCGACTCGCGAACGCTCCGATCACCGAGCTGAACTCGGTCGCGAATGTCGCCAAGCGCGTGCCACACGCGATCGTGTGCCTGCTCAGCGCGCTCCAGATCCACGAGCTCACGACGGAAGCCCCGCATGCGGTCTGGATCATGATCGACCGGCACGCACGCGCTCCGAAGCTGGCATATCCGAAGCTCGAGATCGTGTGGGCCAGCGGCCGGGCGCGAACACATGGCACCCAGCGACGCACCATCGATGGCGTGCGTATGCAGCTGACGACACCGGCCAAGACGGTTGCCGACTGCTTTCGTTATCGCAGGCATGTCGGCCTCGACGTCGCGCTCGCGGCACTTCGCGATTACCTCCAGAAGCATCGCGGCGGGATCGATGCACTCGTGGCGGCAGCGCAGGCGGACCGGACCTACACGCTGATGCGACCCTATCTCGAGGCACTAACGTGACGAAAGCTCCGAAAGACATCGGGGCGTCGGTTCGCGCCCGGCTGCTTCACCTTGCTCGCGAGCGCGGCGACGACTTCCAGTTCCTGCTCACCCGCTACGCGAACGAGCGCCTGCTCAGACCAGCGCGGACGCCATCGCGATGCTCGCCGATGGACCGCCCTCGAGAATCGCCGCAACCGGAAAGAAGCCACTCCTAGGTCGCCTGCTTCCAGACTTTCCCGCGGCGCCATCGGCGCTAGCTTGGGCGAACTCGGGCGGCGCATGCGCCACGAGATCTCGGCGGTCGCGAGTTGACGGTCGCGCGGCTGATCACCAGCGCGACCATCAGGTGCCCCGTTCTGCATCGAGATGAACGCCGCCGGCCATTCGGCCGCCGGGCTGTCGTCCGACGAATGGTGATGGCGCCGTGGCAGGGGTTCACCTACCAAGGCTCGGCCCGCCCCGGATCCAGAACGATCGTGAAACACCATACAGACGAGCCGAGCATAAAGACCCTCTGCGCACCGATGCTCACCGGATCCGACAGGCCTGCCAATCCTCATCGCAGTAACGACCGGCTTGCTACAGCTTGCGACACTCCCAGGCATCGATGCTGCGCTCCTCGCTGTGCGCGCATGTGCAACCTGGTCAAGATCGGCAATATGTTTGCCGTCTCGCGATTGCCGCTGAGGCACTGGCGTGACAAAGGTTCCCCCAAAGACGTCACATCGAGCGACGACAACAAATAGTTGACGACAGCATAAAGAGGGCGTAGACTGTCTTTCGTCGATGGCTGCGCTCCCAACGCCCGGGACGGGTGGACACCCCAAGGGAGGCCAGCAACGTGACCATCGTCGAGATTCTCATCCCCCTCACCTCCAACGAGGGCACCACGTTCGAAGCGGCTCATCATCTGGCCTTCGAGGCCCATCTCATCACCAGCTTTGGCGGTTACTCGCTCCTGCCTGGCACGGTCCGCGGTGGGTGGATGGACGAGGGCGTCGTGTTCAGCGACGAGAGCCGAGTTTACGCTGTGGCCGTCGAATCGCTGCTTGGCGACAGCCACAAGATCCTCCACATCGTGGAGATCGCGAAGGCCCACTATGGCCAGCTCGCGATCTTCGTCCGCTACCTCGGGCTTGCCGAGATCCTCTAACCCGGAGCACCCCATGCCGAACCACCACATCACGATCAACGGGCGAACGATCGAGTACGAGCCAACGCCGTCCGAGGCAAGATTCGTTCAGCGCGTCGAGGCCGCGGTCACGAATGCCACGGTCAGTGAGGCCGAACTCCGCTCGCTGATCTATGGACCCGAGAACCCGCTCCTCGACCAGCAGGCCGGCTACAGCTTCGTCACACCCGCGGCATTCGATAACCCGGTGTTTCGCGTGTTGCTCGACCTGCTCGATCAGAAGCGGGTGCGCATGGGGAGCCTCGACCTGGAGAAAGCGGCAGCGCGGTACACGTTGAGCGTAGCCGAGGCCGCCGAGCGGCTCGGCATCCGCGACAGCGCGGTACGTACCGCCGTACTCGAGGGCCGGCTCCCGAGTTGGATCAAAGACGGCCAGATTCGCCTCGCACCAGCGAGCGTCGACACCTATGAGGTCAGCCGCCGAGGCCGACCGCCGCGTTTGCTTGTGACCTTGGGCAGCAAGGACGGAGCCTCGATGCGCGTCCGCGTTGTCGGCGGTGAGCTCGAGGTGAACAACAAGGCCGGCGGCGTCGTAGACGGAGCGGTGAATAGCTGGGAGAAGGTCGCGGTGATCACGGGGGCAAAGAGAGCGAGCCGCAACGGCAGTAATGAGGTGACCTACCGCTACTGGCTGCTCGAGCCGGGCGGGCAGCAGCGGCGGGTCGAGTTGGAACCGTTCAAGGTCGTGGGGCGGTTCACGATCGCCGAGCAGAAGAGCGGGAAGGCGGCGAGCGAAGCGTGGCATGCCCTTGAGCAGATGGCGGAGTGATCAGCGCGCCACGAGATCGTGTTGCTCGCGACGACGATCGCACAGGTCCACTACTGGGCTCGGTTCTGTGACAACCGCGGTGAAGGTCACCGGCAGGGCCTTCAGACCGCGGATCAGACGACTGCGCCGCCACGGCAGATTGTCGGGGTCAGCGGCGAGCGCGAGGTCCGGGCATCCGGCCAGCAGGGTGGTGAAGGCGATCTCCGCTTCCAGACGTGCCAGGGGCGCTCCTAGACAGACGTGGATGCCGTGGCTAAATGCCAGGTGCCCACGTTCGGCGCGGAGGATGTCGAACCGATCAGGATCGACGAAGTGCGCGGGGTCGCGATTGGCCGCGGCGAACGAGAACAAGACCGGCTGGTGTGCCGGAATCAGTACGTCGCCGATGGTCATCTCGGTCGTGGTTACCCGCAAGGCAACGGCGAGCTTGACCGGCGGCTCATAGCGCAGGAATTCCTCGATCGCCGGCCCGATCAACCTCGGATCGGCCCGCAGGACAGCGTACTGATCCGGGTTTCGCAACAAGGTCAGCAGGCCATTGCCGATCAGGTGCACCGTCGTTTCGTACCCGGCGGTCACCAGCAGGACCGACATCGCCAGCAACTCGTCATGGTTGAGCTGCTCACCCTCGTCCCGGACCGCGATCAATCCGTCGAGCAGACTGCCCGCTTCCGCGTCGCCCACCTGCTCGAGTTGTTGTTGTTGTTGTTGTTTACGCTCGATCAGGCGAGCCACGTAGTTACCGATCCATGCTAATGCCTGTGGCATCCGCGCGATGTCGCCCTCGTCCGTCCCGATAGCGACGTTGACCCATCGGACAAGCTCCTCTCGCTCCGTGAGGGGGGCGCCGAGTAGTTCCGCGATCACGGTGAGCGCTAACGGCAGCGCAAACTCCGTCACAAGGTCGGCTCGGCCGCGCGGTTGGATCGTCGCCAGCAACTCGCCGGCGATTTGCTGGATTCGCGGACGCATCGCCTCGAGCCGGCGCGGAGTGAACGCCTTGGCGACCAACCGCCGCAGTCTTGTATGATCGGGCGGATCGAGTCGAAGCATGTGGCGGGTCACGCCAGACACCGCTACTTCCACCCATGGCACCGCGCGAGTCGCCGCGTCGGCGAGGGCGGGATCGTTGCTCAGCCGAACATCGGATAGTGCGTTGCGGATGTCATCATACCGCGTGACCAACCACACAGAAAGGCCGTCAATAACCACTTTGGACACCGGTGCCTGCGCACGCAATCGGGCGAGAAGCGGGTACGGATTCTGGGTGTATGCCGGCTCCCAGGAAGCCAGATCGAGGCACTCAGACATGTGCAATCCCTCCCACCAATTCACCAATTCACCAATTCACCAATTCACCAATTCACCAATTCGCCAATTCACCAAGGCGACAGTCTGCGTACGCATTCGCGTCGAGCCCGCCACATCCACTACAAACGTGACATCCAATGGCGAGGCTGTCAATCACGGCCGGATTTCCGAATGCTGCAACACCAACCATGCGCCGTGCGCGTTGTGGCCATCTCTACTACTCGTTGGAAATGGCCTGCACGTTTCGGTGAACGCAGGCAGCACCGAGAAATACCTGGCACGGATCATCACGTTCGGCGCGCGGATGAAGCCCCCGTAGAACTACGACAACGAGTTCGGCCAGGCTCAGTGCGCGAGCGGGCGCTCGCCGGCGGGCGCGCCGCGCAGCGGCTGGTACAAGAGGCGGCCGTCGCGCAGCGTGGTGTCGCGCAGCGTGACCGCGAGTGCCTCGGCGAGCGTGTCGACGGCGGTGACCGCGATCCGGTCGCGCACCTCGACCGGTAGATCCTCGAGGTCCGGGGCGTTGTCGCGCGGGATCACGACGTGGGTGATCCCCGCACGAACG
>Ga0134121_10003056_pt1 | contig 14135 bp, 11 predicted proteins | sample KB301_FD_96463 | JGI IMG/M metagenome (GOLD analysis project Ga0134121, IMG submission 96463) | Terrestrial soil microbial communities without Nitrogen fertilizer from Kellogg Biological Station, Michigan, USA - KB3-0-1 | ecosystem: Environmental > Terrestrial > Soil > Unclassified ...
CCGTACTCACCATACTTCCTTTGATATTAATCAAAACAAATATCTATTTATAAAACTGGTGCCGAGAGCCGGACTTGAACCGGCACGGTGTTGCCACCGCGAGATTTTGAGTCTCGTGCGTCTGCCATTTCGCCACCTCGGCATATTCACTTATAGAATATAATTTTCTCATAAAGAATAAAAAGGTCAATTAAAATAGCATACTCTATTGATTTTTCTCGTTATTCTTTACCCTCATTTTCATCGCCTACTTCAGACCCATTAACTTGGCTTATACCAACAAAACCATGTATCTCAAAGCTACCGTCTTCTTCTTGTCTTTCTTGCTCATCATCGTCTTCTGGATCACTTTTTGAAAGCACCATACCACTTCGCCCAATTTTCTTGTTAGCATAAAATGCATCGAGCATATGCGCTAACTCAGATCTTTCAGCAAGAACATCAAAAGTACAACGCCGTTTTGCTTCAATATGATTATAGACTATATCAGATCGAGCTCCAGCTTTTAAAAAAGGGACCATCAGCGCCCATAATTTTTTGTCATCATTCTCTGCTGCAGCATTATTCACAAGCTGATACAAACATTTGCTTGCACCAAGACATCCTGATAACTTCCTAAGCCTGCGCAAAAGTTCGGCATACACTTGCTGTTGATATTCTTCTCTACACGTCGCTCGCATTTCTATCCACTTATTTTTAATGGTCAATAGATTGTGTTCTAGTCGTTTACTATCGCCCCCATCAGCACCAAAATTGTATTCATACCACTCTGTATAAAGCGCTCTTCTTAGCCCTCTTGCTGCCTGACAGTCAGGAATCTTCTCTTTTATTTTTGCCAATGCGTAAGCATGCCTTCTGTCAGTGCTACGCTTTGCTCTCACTGACACATCTCTTAGCCCTCTCCTTAGATTACAGGCACCATCAAAAACAGATTCTGCCATATTAGAGAAACTCGACGCAAGCCACATGCCATATACTGCCTCCTCACCACTGACATTAAATAATATAGATAGTATAACTAGTCTTCTGAACACTTATTTCCAATTTGGCTTCATATTGCCGTCCGTTTATATTTTTAACTCACTTTTCTACTTCTTTATCACTTGTGCATTTCAGATCTTTTGAAACGTCATGAGTATCAAACAGCTGAATTAAAAATGCATTGTCATGTCGTCGCGCAAAATCAATGGCTGTTTCACCGCCACATACTGTACCAAAGCGCACATCATAACGAGCGCCCTTTACCAGCATTTGTCGCATTGCCTGTCGCTCCTTTTGCATATCATCCTGCATATAATCCACATTCATACCGTTTTTACAATAACGCTCGACCGAAGTGAGCAAAGATACGCTCGACTCAATACATAATCTCATCACCTCGAGCCTATGCCTCAGCTCTTTGTACAACATACCATAACAACGCTGCTCATACAGAGAACTTTTTTCGCCATCAAGAGCTTCGCACCATGTATCCTCCAAAAGTGCTCTGAGTTCTATATAGGCATCAACCATAGATTCTATTGCCGTTCTTGGCTCATATAATTTTTTTTCTGACAGCTCAGTCATCCACTGTTTTTTGAATAATAAAGCTTTTTCAGGTGAGCCGTAGCCAATCAATAATGGCCGATCAGCGTTAAAAGTGCGTTCAGCAAAAAAGCATCCGGCAACGGTTAGTGCTAGTATAGCCAATTCTTCCCATCCTGCACAGACCCGCATATTACCCGAACAACAAATTAACAGAGATAACACCGCACCTTTTATATTCATAGATTCTCTATAAATAGAAACGTCTATGACTCTCCGCCTCTCTTTTTCTATATTATCTATCTTGCTTGCTTACTGTAAATAATCTAGCGCACTCTTGTCGCTCCCTATCATCTGGCACCCAGTTTAAAGTCACTGGCAATCCACTATTGGAAATAACGGTCGAACAGCGTCTAAAAAACAACGGTTGTTCACAATATCTCTTACAAAACTCTTTTCCACGACCGGATAAGAGCTCGTCAGGCGTTTTATCGCTGTACCATCCTACCACATTTAGATCAAGTCGTGCGCCACTACATAATGCTTGCTCAAGGCGATCTGTATCTCCTTTACCATACTCTGTGCGTCCATCCGGCCCTGTATTGGGGAACCGATCTATAGCCTCAAGAAGAGCCAGTGTGTTTTCTGACACCTCTTTCCCAAACTGCTTAATCATGAATATAAAGTCTTCATACGCCGCCTTATGCACTTCTGATTCAATATTATGGTACTCTTGCAACCATTTACGCATTAACATATCAGCCTCTGAATAAACACTGGTCCTAGTAGCCAACTTATACTTGGCTGCATTATTCAGCTCAAGCGCTTCCCACTCTTGCAGCAATCGTAATCTTAACTTGCGCGCATCCTGTTCTTCTGGCGACACACAAACTAGGGTCGCGGGAGGGCTTTTTTCGATCCCTTGCCCTTGCACTAGTCTATTAAAAGATTCAATATCCTGCACATAGTATTCCTGCACTAAATCAACCAAGTCTTTATTAAGCTTTTCTAATAGTTGCTCACAGCATAATGCAAATTTTGCACGCTGCGCCTCCGCAAGCATCCATCTTACATGATCTTTATCACACAACCAAGAATCAATTTTAAATCTAGAAGATTCGATCTCCGCTCCCGACAAAACGCATCCATGTATAACTTCCTTAATATCATCTTTGTCTGTATCTTCAATATTAATGCGAAATATTGCTCGCAGCGCGCTACTTGGATCTAACCCTATTCTACGCCAACGCTTACCTAGTTCTTTCAGCAAGTAATCCGTATAATCATCATAATTATGTTTTTTATCCACTAGCTCGTCTATGGATGTCTTTGAATTACACCCCACTCGTTCTCCCAACATAACCAGCAACTGCACAAAGGCGATCTTATCACGCATAATGGCAATATCCAACAAAGTGTGTCCATCTTTATTCGCAATAAAACGACCCTCGTTTTTTTCGAGCAACAGGCGCAATAATCTGTTCTCTGCAAATCTGTTAAGCTGGCTAGGTACATCATCACCAAACGTGCTAGAAGGTATGAACGGCGCCCAAAGCCGCGAAGAAATCCAAAACAGCGTACGATTGACATGCTCTCTGCATTGATCAATACCACCATCACTCCTTGATTCTATATTATCAAGCAACAATTGCACCGACTCCACGCTTCCCGCTCCCATGCATGAGGCAGTATCTAACAGACGCTGATATGCATCAAACTCATAACAACTTTTGTTAAGAACCAACAATGCTATATCAAACTTATGATTCTTAAGCATTTTATCAAGTACTGCTTCCCAGTCCGCACTCGGACACAATACAAAGGGCAAACTACCATCCCCCAGTTGGCTTCCGGGGTTATCCACTACTGAAAGTAGTATTGCCGCTTCTTTATCGGCTATGTGGGAGGAATAATTTTCCAATATATTTTGCGACCAGCAACAACTCAATAAGTAGCGCAGAGGGCGCTGATTACATTTATCACGTACAATCTTCTCTAAAACAGATATCTTCCTGGTCTGCAAAGCCTTGCATACGTCTTGCTTTACCTTTCCCACTTTAACTTGATCAACAACACCTAACAACCTCTTATTCCTCTGCCGCTGCCGCTCCACAGAAGCAATATCAACGCTCTCTTCGCCCTCACCCTCTGCCGCCTCTTTTTGATCTTCCTGCCCATTATCTTCACCCATCCCCCCTGGCATATTTTGTGGCATATCTGCCATCTTCCCGTAAGACTCGCTTGCTGCTATTAACACATCGCGGCTAATACACCCGCCCAATAGCATGCCAGCCATAGTCATAACGCGTCGTAAATAGTGCTGACTCCACGTACCCGCACCCCACACCGCATTTTGAAAACGATCGCCGCACTGCGCTAACGTTTTTTTTATTGCTTTCAACCGCACACAGATATCTCGGGTCATAGATTTTTTGGTCGACTTCACCACAGTACGTGGTTTCTTGCATGCACTCTTTTTTTTTGTAATACCGTCTTTTTTCGCCGACAGTGGGTATACCGTCACGTGCCCTGGCAGCTCGTTCATCCCACACACGGCCCCACTCCCCTGCTGGTGACCATCAATCATTGCCTGCAAAGGCATACAAATTACGAATAAAATTATCGCCAGAGTATATACTACCAGCCACACCCTACCATTAACCCATTGTCCCGTATTTTTATCATTTATTCCCGTTCTCATTTCCCAACCGCCCTACCTAGAATAACTAAAGTGTGTACATACCATGCCATTAGCATCAGCATATTATCATTCTTGAAGATTTCTATCGCCTCGTTGTCTTCTGTCGACCAACTCCAAAAACAACTGCGCAGGTGACAATAAGCTAATACCCCTATCACATTGTTGATTTGCCAGTACACCTGACCTAGATTGCTGTTTAGAAGAGCGAGTATATTCTTGAGCTAATTTTGTCAACTCTTCAGACTTTACATCTTTCCTGAATATCATCATGTGATTACTATCTTTCATTGCATTATAATCGTCTAATATACGTAAAATAACCCCGTTCTTTTTGTTAATAGCTATATCTCGTGGAGTCTGCATATTATCCCCAGTCTCATCCAAAAATCCATCAGGATCTGCGCCCTTCACTAAACACTTCAGCACCTCTTGAACATTGCCGTCCTGAATTTCCTGCATTAGATCTAGATTTTTGTTACAATAGGCCCCTAGCCCATCGCCCTTCGCTACCTTCATTGCGTTAAACACTTCTCTACGACCACCTACATCTGCATCCACATCCATAAGTGGCGCTAAAACGAGATTAAATTCTTTACTCATATTAGCACCTAACTCCTCTGGGTCTTTAACATTAGCACCAGGGTCTTTTACCTCCTTCATGCGCCCTGCCCCGGACAACCAGGCAAAACTTAATAGCCAAAAACATCGCTGAACGTTAGGCACGTACCAGCTATGGTCCCCCCACAATACTCTCTTTACGGCACAGATTCTGTTAGCTAGTACACGGGACCACCGCTGAATCTTTGATGAGGAACATTTGCTTTTTTGACGGCTTTTATCTTTATCTTTAGGTAATACGTTCGTGACCACCGCCTTTTTTGTATTATTCGCATTAACGGCCGCGTTTGAGTCATCATTACACGCTTTTATTGCGACATCAGCAATCATAATAGAGGGAGCAATAGCCCCACACAGAGCAGTTACGCCCAAAAATATGCTAATAATTTTTGTTAATTTCATCTTTTTATCCCTCATTAATCTTCAATGCCACAGTCACCTATATACCTAGTATAGAAAATTGCCACGTTTTCTGCTAATGGTCTAGCCAGTTTTTATAATTCAAAATTCAAATAGAAAATCACACACAGAAACAACTCTAATTAGCTTATTTTTTCAGGTTTTTTTACACATATCGCAAATCTTTGGATAGCTCTCAACCAATTAACTTCACTTGAAAAGTGCATATAGTCATTGTATGAAAAAGGCTGTTCTGACCGATGCACACAAATAAAGGACGATCCTGATAATCTTATAATCAGTGCCCTTTTGCTGAGTGTCCTTATTCTTGCTATATTATAATAATGTCCGAACCAGGCCCATTATACCGTACATAACGCATGGATATGTCATGATTAACGTTTATAATATCACTCTCGCATTTGGCAACCAAGCTATTTTCGATAGCCTATCGTTTACCCTTGACCAGCAACAACGAGTAGGATTAGTGGGGGCAAATGGGTCGGGTAAATCAACACTACTCAAGGTGCTCACGGACAAACAACATACCGACGATGGCAAAATTGCGATCGCAAAGGGTAGAAAAATTGCCTACCTGCCGCAGGAAGTAGTACTTACTTCAACCAAATCGATACTTGAAGAGACGGTAAGTGCATTCGAAGACATAACAGCTCTTCAGGAAGAGGCAGCAAGACTTGAAAAAACTATCACTGAGAATTCACACGATTTAGAACGATACACAGAAATTCATGAGCAATTGGCAGATCTTAATATTGAACGTGTACGTGCAGAAGCAAAGCGTATGCTTGCAGGACTCGGGTTTGCAGAATCACGTTTCAGCGAGCTCGTATCTACGCTCAGTGTTGGTTGGAAAATGCGCGTAGTTCTTGCAAAATTATTACTCCAAAAAGCCGATTTTTATCTCTTTGACGAACCCACTAACCACCTTGATATTACTGCACAAGACTGGTTCCTGAACTTTCTCAGCCAAGCACCATTTGGATTCTTATTAATATGTCACGAACGTTATTTTCTTAATAAACTGTGCACGCACATTTTAGAATTAGAAAGAGGTAAGGGCACATTCTACACAGGTAATTACGATCGTTATATAACCCAAAAGGAACATGCACTCGAATTATTGCATAGCGCCTATAATACACAGCAAAAAGAGATCAAACAAAAGCAAGAAACCATTGAGCGATTTCGAGCGAGTGCCTCAAAAGCAAAAATGGCACAGAGCATGATCAAAGCTCTTGATAAAATAGAACGAGTCACCATACCTCCTTCACGCAAAACAATTAATTTTCGCTTCCCGCCTATCGAACGTGCGGGTACTATTGTGCTGACCGTTGACAAGCTTGCGCATTCGTTTGGTCAAAAATCTATTTTTTCAAACGTGGCATTTGAAGTAAATCGCGGTGCAAAAGTCGCTATTATTGCCGCTAACGGTGTCGGTAAAACAACACTCTTCAACGTTATAGCAGGAAAATACCCGGTGCAACACGGCAGCGTAACCATGGGCCATAATGTTTCTTACGCATTATTCGATCAAGATCAGAATGCAACACTACAGCTTGATGCGACCGTTCTTGAGAATATAAAAGCATGTGTTAGTCAGGCAACAGAGCAAGACATGCGCACATTTTTAGGCTCTTTTTTATTTAGCAACGACGATGTAAAAAAGAACGTGCAAGTACTAAGTGGCGGTGAAAAAAATCGCGTTGGAATGGTGGGCGTTCTCCTACAAAAAGCAAACTTATTATTGCTCGATGAGCCAACCAACCATCTCGACATTGCATCCAAAGAGGTATTGCTTAAAGCATTGCAGGACTATCAAGGCAGTATTGTATTTGTCTCTCACGATCGCGATTTTGTAAACAAACTGGCAACGCATATAGTAGAACTTACGCCTACCGGCGTTATAAGTTATCAGGGTGATTATGATGGTTATCTGTATTACAAGCAAACGATACTGGGGATATCGACAGACTCAACACCAGTTCCAGCCAATAATACAAGCACTCCTACCAACAATATGCTACAAAAAAGGGTTAACCCTAAACATTTAAAAGAGATCAATAAAAAAATAAGCGCTGCTGAACGCACCATTTATAATTTGGAAAAAGATATTAAAGAAACAGAACATCAATTTACCGAGTTAAAGTATGGCACCGCCGAGTTCACAACGGCAGAACAAAAATTAATGCGTCTCAAGCAAGAGCTTACACATCAGTCTTCGCTTTGGGAAAATCTACAGCGTGATCTAGTCAGCTTAACCCAATAGATATATAAAAACTCGCTCTATATCGCATACGACATATTTAAAATGGGCATGTAGATAGCTATAACAAGAAATAAAATAAGAAGCCCAAGTATGGCGATGCACAGAGGCTGTATAACGATGCTCAAAAATGATACCAGCTGCTTCGCTTTGCTCTGATAGGTACGCCCCACCTGCTTAAGCATCATATCTAATGTCCCCGTTTCCTGACCCACGCGAATCATCGCTATAATATCGGGAGAAATAATAGCATCGTCAATCGCGTGCAATGCATATGATAGCGAGTTGCCTTGGCGTACCTGATTAATAATAATGCTTAGCGACTGCTTCAGCGTAGTATTAGCAACGGTGTCTTGTACTGCAGACAACGCAGGAACCAGTTGCAAGCCTCCTGAAAGAAGAAAGCCGACTGATTCGAAACAGTACCCCCACCAGCGACATGTCACCAAGCGTCCAACATATGGGGTGTGCATAATTAATCGCTCCCAAGCAAACTTACCATTCTTGGTATTTTTAAGTAAACACAGACTCCCTATAATCATAATCACGCCGGCCATGAGCCATATAAGAGAAACACTGGTAATATATGCGCTCATGCGCATCAACATCTTTGTCAAAGCAGGAACGTCTCGTCCAAAAGTAGTAAACATAGACGCAAATTGTGGTATAACAAATACAATAATCGCGAGCGATACTAGTATAAAAAATACCAATGTCACACATGGAACGGTCAAAGCAGAACGCATATCACGATAATGCTCATGCCGCGCCTGTAGGTGAGCGCATACCGCTTCAAGAGCGCTCCCTAGCGTCCCCGAACGCTCACCGACATTCATAAGATGCACCGTCAACACATCAGCAATAGCGGGATGAAATCGCAGAGCATCGCTCAGCAAGTTACCCTCTCTAACATAGAGCGTAATAATATGCATTGATTCTTCAAGAACGGCATGATGCGTTTGTTGCGCAACAATAGATAGCGCTTCAGGCAATAATACTCCCGCATTAATAAGCACCACTAACTGCCGGAACACATCAAGTCTTTGCGCGTCATTTACACGCGCAAAAAATAAATAGGAACGAACACGTCGACTTGAAAGAAGCGCAATTTGTTTTTTAAACAATTGGCCATCTAGTTCTTGTTGCGAACACGCAAACAATCTCCCCCGTACCGATTCCCCTGCCAAGTTAACGCCGTTCCATTTGTAGTATGGCATAGCATTCCTCTCTACCGTCCTCGATTTTTTTATCACTTATTGTTCTTATCAAAAAGATCGAGCTGTTTGTCTTGCTTATCGACCCCCAACTGACTTATTACCTGATCACCTGTATCAAATCCAACTATGCCAACCATCTTTCGCCTATGTGTTAGTCCCGTAATAATCAGTATATCTTGTTGTCTTATCCGTAGTTCTTTTGCAAGCAGGCAAATTAACTCTTTATTCGCAAGTCCCTTTTCCGGCTGACTCTTCAAATAACAAATCAACGTACCGCTTTTATCCCGTTTCCAGGCATTAAACCCCGCACCCGGGATTACTTTTATTGTTATTCGTACCATATTTTTTACACGCTGTACTCAGATCCCACTTATATTATCCCATATACGCTTATTTATTAGGGTGACACACATGAGTAGTCAGAACAAGAAAATCACACTAAACCTGATTTACTGCTTGAGAAAAAAGAAAAATAGTTTTATCCTTTAAATGCGCTGAAATAGCTTATCATTAAGAAAATCTTGTGGAGAGATGGCTGAGAGGTCTAAAGCGCTTGCCTGCTAAGCAAGAGCCTGGGTAACCGGGCACGAGGGTTCGAATCCCTCTCTCTCCACCATTCAAGACAAGCGCCCGTAGCTCAATTGGATAGAGTACCAGACTACGAATCTGTAGGTTGGAGGTTCGAATCCTCCCGGGCGCACCATTAAGTAAAAAATTACAGCACTCCCGCATATTACGTGCCGCATTAATTCATCAATTTTAGTAACAAGTATTGCGTACTAAAATTGACCACCATTACGATTATGCTATGATACAGTGAGCATTAGTTATTGGCATTTTTAATAGCAAGGATACTAAAATGATTCTTCGCAAACATACACTTCTCATAGCCACACTTCTCATTCTATCTCTAAGTTCTACGCCTGCTCATGCATATTCAAAGCGCAACGTGATCAGATATATACGCGATACCATACTTTTGCTAAGCGCGATAACAACGGGTCTAACAACGCACACTTTATACACAAAACTTGATAATAAAAATTTATACTACGCAAAATACGTACAAATCGCATCTCTGAGCATTACCAGCGCTATAACCGGCTTTACCGGCATAAAAAATATATATAACACCTATCGCAATTCAAAAGCCCAGCACCTTGCCATTGGCCAAGATAGTGCACAAGATGACACCGAAGAATGCCCGGAGATGAGCCCAGAAAACAGCCAGTCACTGGCTGATAACATGAGCACTACTTCCGATTCAGAAACCAGATATAGATACGAATAAATTATCTTAATATCTCTGTCTTATTAAAAATATTAAAAAAGGGGCTATGTAGTAGCCCCTTTTTGCGTGTTATCCGCTCTTTTTGTATCCTAATATAATATGACTATTTCAGGCAATCCAGGCAATCATGGAGACAAATGGGTACAATACTTCTCTTTTATAAATATGTCACTATTCATCATCCTAAGCGTCTTGCAAAATGGCAGACGAAAATATGTCAGGATCTTGGGCTACGCGGACGCGTGCTTATAGCACATGAGGGCATTAATGGTACGCTCGGTGGCACCATAGAATCAATTAGCCGATATAAAATGCTTATGCAGGGACAAGCATATTTTGCCGATATCGACTTTAAAGAAAATAGTGGATCGGCATTTGATTTTCCTCGGTTACGCATTGCAGTGCGCCCCACTATCGTCAATTTTGGCATAGACCCAGATAAGTTGACCACACAAAACGCCGGCACTCACCTCGATCCAAGCGAAGTGCACACGTTATTATCACATAAACCTGATGATCTCGTTATTCTGGATGCACGCAATGCTACTGAATCTGCTGTGGGAAAATTCACCGGTGCCATTACTCCTGATATAAAGCACTTCAGAGATCTTCCCGCCTATATCGATAACAATAGCGAGCTCTTCAAAGATAAACAAGTGCTCATGTATTGCACAGGTGGTATCAGATGTGAACGAGCAAGCGCCTATCTTAATGAAAAAAAAATAGCGAAGCGAGTATTCCAGGTTACAGGAGGTATTCATCGTTATGCAGAACAATTCCCTGATGGATTTTTCCGTGGAAAAAATTATGTATTCGATAATCGCATCACCACCAGCGTTAACAACGATATACTGGGCTCCTGTGCCTTATGCGGCACACCGTACGATGGCTATGTCAATTGTTTAAATGCGTTATGCAATAAACATTTTATTTGCTGCCTTACATGCTTAGAACAGTTACACGGCACCTGTAGTTCACAGTGCGCTACACTGTTACGTGAAAATCAAGCTCAACAAAGACCTCCTCGAACCCCGTCTATATCACCATCAAGCTCCTAATTATGCACGACATCAGCAGCTCTCCAACACACGCTCCAACCCAATTGCTCATAATTCAGGAATACATTTCATTGCGAGATAAAAACTGGTTCGGTACCGGTGGACCAGCACGTTTTTATTGTGAACCACAGTCGATCAGTCAGTTTCAAGAAGCACTTACATATGCTCACATGCATAAACTCTCCCTTTTTATGTTGGGACAAGGAGCAAATATTCTAATCAACGATGCTGGATTTGACGGGTTGATAATTCGCCCGCGCATTACATCTACTGTAATAAGCGCGCATACTAAAGATGCTGTATTACTCACGGTGGGTGCGGGAGCAATTCTATCCGATGTTATCACCTTTTGCCTTGATAATAATATATTGGGATTAGAAGAATTTAGCGGAATTCCGGGTACTATAGGCGGTTCCCTCTATATTAACATTCATTACTACGAATTTTTACTGTCCCAATTTTTACATGAAGCCGTTATCATACATAAAGAAACAGGCTCCATTCAGACAGTATCACCATCATGGTTTGCATTTGGATACAACCAATCTCAACTCCAACTACACGATTATTTTGTCATTAATGCAACCTTCAAGTTAAAACCTTGCAATGATATTGAGGCTGCTTATGCTCGTGGGCGGCACAAAGAAATCATTCGCCATCGTATTAATCGATACCCAGCAAAAGGCACCTGTGGTAGCTTTTTCAGAAACTTTCATGATCACGAAGTTACTCTGACCATACAAAATAAAAAAATGATTTACGTGGCTTACTATCTTGATAAAATCGGTATTAAGGGCGCTTTGCATCACGGCGGCGCATCTGTGTCATACCAGCATGCGAATATGCTCGTAAATAGTGGCACCGCAACCACTCACGATATTATTACTGTTGCACGCGCTATGCAGAAAAAAGTATATGACACTTTTAACGTCATGCCTCATCCCGAATGCCTACTGGTGGGGTTTGATACATATCCACTACTTGATTAGGAGCTATATACATATTCCCAAGTATTTTTAAAAACCCAAAAGAATCGCCCGAAAGAATTGTATGGAAAAGTTGAGTACACGTAAACACACATTACTGTTATTCTTTCTTGCTATCATAGCAACCAACAACATCATAGTGCTCCCTGTATACGCTAGCGCGGAATCATACAATGACGATGAGCAAAAAAGTACCTGGGACCAAGCTCAGCATATCGCTGATTGTATTATGGACCGAGTTCAAACATTTCATGCACTAGGAAAATGGCTTGGGGAAACATATAAAAATCATCGGTATGGTCAGCAGTATACGGGAGGGATCCTCCATTTTGGTGATCCTGTCGAATTTGCTGAGGGTGCAAATTCCGATAACTATTTTAACCAAACGAACAATATACTTAGATTCCTCGTAGAAGTGAAAAAAGATTCGGCTGATAACAAAGCTGTGAAATTCGGCGCCGTGAAAGAAAGAGATTACGTATATTATGTGTTTCTCAACGAAGATGGAAAGGTCAAAAAGAAAGTCACCAAAGACCAATTCACTACTACACAAGGGGAAAATTTTTATACTACATTCGCATGCAACGCTCTCTTATATAAAAAAGAAAACTCAAAAGCCGTAAGAAATCTGCAAGGCTATCCAATAGTAACCAAAGGACCGCCTAAAAACCGCCAACCTGTTATGTACAATGGTGAGTTAGTTTTCTTGAACAACACAGATCACCAATACTATAACGAAAAAGGACAGCGTCTCGGTTCGAAAGAAGCAATACAACTAGATACACTGCCAACTATCGATACTAAATATTACCCACATGTGGCTGTTTCGCTTGTATTGGCAGGAACAGTGGGGTCAGCACTGGGAACCGGATTGACAGCATGTAACATATTAAAGTGGTGTTGCGAAAATATATTCGGTGAAAAGCAAAAAGCTGAAAACCAAGATAATAAAAAAGAAAATATAAATCTTAAGGCAACAGAAAAAACACAAGATACAGAATCTAAAAAGCAAAACCCAGAGAAACAATCCGTTAAACAAGCAGAACCCGATATACAACCTGAGCCTCAACAGTTTCAGCAAACACAATCGTCAACAAACAAAAAAGATACCAACAAGTCTCAAGAAGTTCCCAAATAAGACTGTGTCTCTTTTGATCTATCAGTAAAAACGGGTTCCCTATCCTTTGCGCTATTTTTATGTTAGTTTTGTATAAATTTTACGAAAAGCAGAACTTAAAAGTAAAAAATGAGCATGAAGTTTATGCCAGGGCTCTGCCTTTTTAAAAGACTATCGCTTATAAGTATAATAATGATATTTTGCAAACCTGCTCTTTCCTTGATTGCAAATGCTGCCGACTTTCCCCATTTCCCCGAGAAGACAACATATCTTGAGCGAAGGATTGGTAATGTAGTCGAGCATTTTGTTATCATTCACCATCCCGAGGCAGGTGGTTATGATACTGTTATACAAGTTACTGCTAATGGTGCACAAGTACTAGATGCTCTTCCTCCGCTTTCGCACTATAGTGATTATCTTCCATCTGAGCCCGAGCACGAAAATTTTTTGTATTCTGGTAATACTCAACTCGATATTTCTGAAAAAACAGATAACAACTCAGATCAAAATCATCAAGGCAAAAATCCTCGCCACCATCCGCTACTCCCGCCATCGTCTCGCTTTTCAGTATCACCATATATGGCGGAAAAACTTAGTCTTGCAAATAGGGCTCAGGAACAGGCGCGACAACGCATGTTCCATGCATTTCATGCGATAACTCCTAGTTACTATCAAGCAATGCTTCTAGAAGGCAATATTAAAGAAGTTAAGGCAGCGCTTGCTACTCTACAGCATAAGTATAATAACACCAAATGCTATCAATTATTAACATGGTTGCAACTGCGAAATCAAATTAAAGATATTCAACAAGTTCTGCAGAAAGATCATGCTCGAAATCTCGACACTATAGTGACAGGAACTAAGCAGCAGGCTCGTAATATTATTATGACCGATATAGCGGTACATGAACCATGGCTCGCACCATTCGCAATAAAATATA
>Ga0134121_10003058_pt1 | contig 14121 bp, 15 predicted proteins | sample KB301_FD_96463 | JGI IMG/M metagenome (GOLD analysis project Ga0134121, IMG submission 96463) | Terrestrial soil microbial communities without Nitrogen fertilizer from Kellogg Biological Station, Michigan, USA - KB3-0-1 | ecosystem: Environmental > Terrestrial > Soil > Unclassified ...
CCGGTAATCCTTGCGGCAATTTGGCTGTCCATCGACCGCGACCTTCGCTAGAATTCCACTCCGCACCGTCCTGAAACCCTTGCCCGGCAACGGTTTTATGAGTTTCGCGACAGAAACTAGCTAATTTTTGACTTCCTTTACAATAACGCCATTCATCACAAAATCTCGGGTTGTCTTTGTAGTCCCGTCCGGACCCAGTTCATAGACCCGGAATGTGGGTTTTCCACCTTGCTCGCCGGCCTCGAGCGGATAAACACCCCGCAAGTCTCGTTTCCGATACGCGGTTTCATAGCGCTGCTTGCCCGCGTTCCAGGTAAACACGCGAATCCCATTGAAGTCGAGGCTAGGGTCGACGGGGGGCTTGCGTTCGCCGACGACGTACCACCGGACTGTTCCAGCGACGGGATCCTGGATCTGGTGAACCGTCTTCACGGCGGAGTAGACGAAGTCCTCGGTATACTGCGAGATCTCCTCCGGAACGTTGAATTCCACCAGGCTGGACAGCACCCACCCCACTTCCCTGGAACCGGATCTCACTTTTAACCAGACGTCGCTGCGGCCTGGCGCATCGTCTCGCGGCAGGGTTTTTCGCTCGAGGACCTCCAGAGGTGTCCGTGCGGCAAGACGCCGCAGAACCGCGGTTGAACGCCCCGGTTCGACCCGAAGGTTCGCGTCCTGCAGCAGGGTTCCTGTGTTCTGGACCGGCTGATTTCGCGCGGAATCGATCGCTGCCTCAATCTGCTTCCGCATGGTGTCGGTGATGAGGGTGCTCACTTCCATCCATCCGACGATGTCTCCGAGGCGAACCCGGTACCAACGGTCCTGTTGCTCCAGGATTTCGACGTGGTCGCCGGGCTCCATGACTTTGATAGTGCGGGAGGTTGGGCTGTTTTTTGCGCGCATCGACGCATGTTCCGCATTGACCGTTGCCTGGCCGATCGCCGGAGCCTCTTTCGGCGCGCAAGCGGACAGCACGATGGCGGTGATTAAGGGGAGAACAAGAGCGAGAGGCATGATCTTCATGGCGCCGGTTTATTATAGCGGTTAAAATTTGATCCGATGGCGGATGCACCCCAAACCCAGGCCGCGCCGAACTTTGAAGTGGCGCTCAAACGTCTTGAAGAAATCGTCAAGAAGCTTGAGAGCGGAGAACTGCCGCTGGATTCAGCGCTCGAGCTTTTCGAAGAGGGGATCAAGCTTTCCCGGTTCTGTCATACGACTTTGGGGCAGGCAGAGCGGCGCGTGGAGATTCTCTTGAAGAATGATTCCGGACAGGTTCGCGCAGTCCCGTTCGAGACGGAAAATGAGAACTGAAACTCGTTCGTTTTTTGACACCGTTCGTCCCGCCATTGATTCCGCGCTGGATCGACTGCTTCCGGCGGAAGATGTTCCACCGACCGATCTTCATCGTGCCTTGCGCTACAGCGTCCTTGCGGGCGGGAAGCGGCTGCGTCCGGCTTTATGCGTCGCGGCGTATTCCATTTATCGCGAGGACTATCGACCCATATTGCCCATTGCGTGTGCCCTGGAGATGGCGCATACGTATTCCCTGATTCACGACGATCTGCCGGCAATGGACGACGATGACTTCCGCCGCGGGATGCCTTCATGCCACAAGAAGTTTGGTGAAGCGATGGCGATTCTCGCGGGAGACGCTTTGCTGACACTGACGTTCGAAACGATTGCCGCGTGTACGCAGTTCGAGGCAAGCCGCTTGACTGCTGCGATTTTCCGATTGGCCCGAGCCCTGGGCACGAGAGATGGCATGATCTCCGGTCAGGTCCTCGATCTGGCAGCCGAGGGCCTCAAGCTCACCACGCTCGAACTGGAATCCATCCATCGCTCGAAGACTGGTGCGCTGTTGTCCACTTCGGTCTGGCTTGGCGGTTGGTTAGGCGGAGCGGACAGCGCCGAGTTGGACGCCCTTCTGCGGTTTGGTCAGAAGATTGGGCTCGCTTTTCAGATTGTCGATGATGTGCTCGACGAAACCGAATCGCGGGAAATGCTCGGAAAGACGGCCGGCAAGGATCGCGAACGCGGAAAGGCGACGTATCCCGCGCTGCTTGGAGTCGATCAGTCCCGGCGTTATGTCCGCGATCTCACCGAACAGGCGCGCGAGTCGGTACGGCCTCTCGGACGACGCGCCGAACTTCTCATCGGCATTTCGGAATTCCTGGAGACACGCGGTAATTGAAAAAACGGATCGACCGGTTGCTCGTGGAGCGCGGCCTCGCCGATACCCGCGAAAAAGCACAGGCGCTGGTGATGGCCGGTCTCGTTCTGGTTGATGGCCGGCCCGCCACAAAAGCAGGAATGGCGGTCGCCGACACACTTCCTATCCAACTCAAGGCGAGTGGCTCGCCTTATGTGGGACGGGGAGGCCTCAAGCTCGAAGGCGCCGCAAAAGCGTTCGGGCTGGAGCCGGCGGGCTGGATTTGTGTGGATGTCGGTTCCTCGACCGGAGGTTTTACGCAGTTTCTCCTGATGGCCGGTGCCGCGCGCGTCTATGCCGTCGATGTCGACGTCAAGCAGCTGGACTGGCGGGTGCGGCAGGATGCGCGCGTCGTCCCCGTCGAAAGAAATGCCCGGTTTCTCGACCCTGGAGATATTGGAGAACCCGCCGACCTGGTCACGATCGACGCCTCATTCATTTCTCTGACGATGATTCTTCCGCAGATTCCCGCTATCCTGAAGCCCGGCGGCCAGTGCGTTGCTCTCGTCAAGCCCCAGTTTGAAGTGGGCCGTGAGCGGGTCGGCAAGGGTGGGATTGTCAAAGATGCCGCGGATCAACATGCCGTCGTGAAGAAATGCATACAGGCCGGCGAGGCCGCCGGATTGACCTTTGCAGGCGAGGTGGAGTCGCCAATCACGGGACGGGAAGGGAATCGGGAGTTTTTTATTCACTTGCGACAAACATGAAGATTGCCAGAGTCGTCATCGTTACAAAGCCTCTACAGCCCGACGTCGCGAAAACTGCCGCGGAGTTGGTGACGTGGTTCGAAAGCAAGGGTGTCCATGCTTCGCTCGATCCGTCCTCTGCGGCAGACGCCGATTTGTGCGTCGTTGTGGGGGGAGATGGAACGCTTCTGGCGGCGGCGAGACTGATGAGGGATCGCCAGGTGCCCATACTCGCCATCAATTACGGCGGGCTCGGATTCCTCACCGAAGTGACTCGTGACGAGATGTATCCAGCGCTGGAAGACGTGCTGGCTGGAAAGACAATCACCAACAACCGGATGATGATCAACGTCGCAGTTCATCGTGACGGCAAACTCGTCGAGACCTACCAGGCCCTCAACGATGCCGTAATTCACAAGGGAACGCTGGCGCGAATCATCGAACTCGAAGCGAGCGTGGATCACCATTACGTGTCGCGGTTCCGCTCCGACGGCTTGATTCTTTCCACGCCCACCGGGTCGACCGCTTACAACGTCTCCGCTGGGGGCCCGATCGTCTATCCCACGATGGGGGCGATCATCATGACGCCGATCTGTCCCCACACCCTGACGAACCTTCCCTTGATTCTGCCGCCGGAATCGCACGTCGAAGTTCTGCTCCGCTCGACCCAGGATGAAGTTCACGTCACAGTCGACGGCCAGGTCGGCCTGAAGCTCGAGTCCGGCGACCGGGTTACCGTCGAGAAATCGGACCGCATGGTCTATCTGATTACTCCAGCCGGCAGAGATTTCTTTGACGTGTTGCGAGGAAAGCTAAAGTGGGGATAGCGGGGATTCCAGCCAGATCACAAATCACAAGTCGTCAATCACCGATCACAAAGTGTCACTGTTCAATTCGGGGCCGTGCTACTCGAACCCCGAATTCGAACTTCAGAATTCGGGGTTCGAGTAGCACGGCCCCGAAGTGCGGCGGCGCGGCCCCGAAGTGCGGCTGCTGTAATCCGTGGCTGAGATCCCCCTTATCTTCGATGTATAATCCCAGAGTTTTTTTGCATGAGCAGCCATCAAGGAGAGGAATCGTCTGAAAGTGAAAGCCAAACAAGCCCGACAGACCGTTTGTAACGAGCCCAAGAATGATCCGAAAGACCCGTATTGCGGTGGAAAGCTCAAGCGCGTGACGGACCTGGATCCCGCAGCCAGGAAGGCGGCGGGCGAAGGAAAAGATGCTTACCGTTGCCAGGTGTGCAAGACGCTTTACGTCGAGGACAGCCCCTACGCCCGGAAGTAAGCTAGCCGAGGTTGCCTTCCATGATGTCGCGTAGCGTGCGGGCGACGGCGATTTCAATCAGGGTGCGTTCGTAAGCGTTATGTTTTTCGGCATACGCTCCGATTTCGTCGGCTGCGACTGACGCGGCACCCTTGATAGTTGCGTTCGAAGCCGTTTTCCCCGCGATTTCCTTTTCGGCATTTTTCGATCGCAGGGGAACCACGGTAAGGCTGGACACCACGATTTCAGGATCCAGCGCCGTATTCCTGACGAATCGCATCCGGGTCGCTGCCGACACGGAGCCTTTCCCGCCCATCCGCGCCACCCGGAAAAATCCGACCTTTTGAGTTGCTGCCAGCTTGGAGAATTCCACCCCGACCGGCATTTCGCCTTTCTTGAGGCCCTTGGTCACCTGGTCGAGAAAGTCTTGAATGGAGATGGTTCGCTTCCCGGTGGGGCTTTGCAGACGCACCTTGGCGTCAAGTAAGACCAAAGGGGTCGTGATGTCGAAATAGGGTGATTCCGGATCCAGGGCCTGAGCAAGGGTGATCCGGTTGCGCACAAGCGGATTCGCAATCAACGATGCGGCCTGCCGGAGAAGTCCGTTCTCGCCGACAGCTTCGCGAGAAAGCCGCCCCAGGTTGATTCCGGTGCCGATGACGACGCGATCTTTCGCCACGGAAATCTCATTCAGCGTGTCGATTTGGTTCACGTCCACCATGACTTTTCCGGCCACAGCGTGGTCGGACGGATCGACGCCGGAAACGAGCACGGCGGTCTTGCCCTTCCTGGCTACGATCTTCACCAGTTCTGAAATAGTCTTCGGCGTTAGTACTGAATTACTCATTTTTTGGGAGACTCAGAAAAAGGGGGGAAGTCTAAGAGACCCATCAGATCAAAGTCAATGACTATGTTAGACTGATCGCCCTATGGATGCGGATATCTTTGAGGAAATAAGGCGTTTGCGCCGCGAAGGACGAAAGGCGGTGCTGGCCACCATCGTTCAAATTCGCGGCTCCGTTCCCAGTTTTCAAACTGCCAAAATGCTCGTTCGCGACGATGGATCCACGGTGGGTTCCGTGGGCGGCGGTTGCGTCGAGGCCGATGTCTGGGCGGCGGCCCAGGACGTGCTCCGGGAAGAGAAGTCCCGTATCATGCAGTTCGACCTGACGGAAGAATCCATGGCGGAAGGTGGTTTGATTTGCGGCGGCAAGGTGGAGATTTTTGTCGAACCCGTATTGCCGATTCCGGAAATGGTAATTTTCGGCGCCGGACACATATCGACGCAGGTTTCGAAGATCGCGGTCATCGCGGGGTTCAGAACGACCATCGTCGATAACCGGCCTGTCTATGCGAACAAGGAGCGCTTTCCCGAAGCGGAGGCTGTCCACTCCGACAGCTTTGAAGAAGCCTTTCAAGCCATTGTTCCTACAGAGAATACATACCTCGTGATCGTGACTCGGGGCCACCAGGAGGACGAGAACGTGTTGCGCTGGGCGGTGGGAACTAGCGCCCGTTACATCGGGATGATCGGCAGCAAGCGCAAGATTCGAAGCATTGCCGACAATCTGATTCGAGAGGGGATCGATCGGGAGCGCATCGAGCGCGTCCACATGCCGATCGGTCTCGATATCGGCGCCGTGACGCCCGAAGAGATCGCCGTGGCCATCATCGCGGAGGCGATTCAGATTCGCCGCACTGGTTTCAAGCACCCCATGAGCAAGAAACTATTTCAGGGCAGCCATTCGTAGTGGCGCTGGTGAAGATCTACACCAAGACGGGCGACAGGGGCGATACCAAGCTTTTTGACGGCACCCAGGTTCGAAAGAGCGATTCTCGAGTGGAGGCCTACGGCCAGGTTGATGAGTTAAACTCGACGCTTGGCGCGGCCGCTTCATTCCTTGGCGACAGCGAATTGAAAGAACTGCTTTTCGGCATCCAGCGCGATCTGTTTTCCCTGGGTGCGCAGCTTGCAGATCCGAATCAGCACGGCAAGAAGCAGAAGTCTCGCCTGGACTCGGGCCGGATCACGGCGCTCGAGGAATCCATCGATCGTTTTGAGACGGAATTGCCTCCCCTCCGTCAGTTCATTCTTGCAGGCGGTGTTCCCGCCGGCGCTATGCTTCACGTGGCACGCACGGTTTGCCGCCGGGCCGAGCGTCGCGTGACGGCTCTGTCCGAGAGTGTGGAAATCGATTCCCGCAACATCGAGTACTTGAATCGATTGTCTGATTTTTTATTTGTGCTCGCGCGTTTGATCAATCATCGACAAGGACAACAGGAGATTCCATGGTGAAATACTTCACAGCTCTGCTCATCTTGATCGCGTTTGCTGCGCCCGTCTTCGCCCAGGACGTACCCCAGATCGAACTTGGGTTCGGCTATGGGAATGTCAATGTTAAAGGATTTAGCGGACGCCACTCCGGGTTTGCATCACATCAGACGATCAATCTGAGTTCATGGTTGGGAATCGACAACTATCTCGGGTATTACGGATTCGGGACCAACCAGAACTATGGCAAGACTCAGTTGATCGCGGAAATCTTTGGCGGCAAGGTTAGCTACCGCAACGACAAGGTGGTGCCTTATGCCGTTGCCGGAATCGGCGGCGGTTTCCTGCGGTTTCCAGATATTGGGGCTGGCTCGCAAAACTCGCTGGCATTCCGCTATGGCGGCGGCGTGGATATTCCCATCGGTGACAATTTCGCCTGGAAGATCGATGTCAGCCGCATGTCGTTCCACTTCGGCAGCATTCTTACGGGTGTTGGGGGCTATAACTCGGGCACGAACCTCTCGACGGGAATCGTGATTAAAATCTCTCAGTAGGGAGAAAAGAAATTAGCCACGGATGAGACGGGATTCCAAATAACAAATCACTTGTGATTTGTTATTTGGAATCCCGTCTCATCCGTAGTTGCTTACTTTTCAGTTCAAGGTCCACAATGTCAGGTTGGACACATCCTTCACGAAGATCCGATTTCCCGATACTACCGGCTGAGCCCAGGTTTCCCCCATTGCCACTTCGTAGTTCTTGAGAGGGTTGAAGCCGCTGCGGTTGGCTTTCATCACGATCAGATGGGCATCGTTCTGAAGGAGGAATAATGTCGTGCCGGCTTTGACGACGGCAGCATTGTCGGCCTGGCGGGGCTGGCTCTTCCACAGCACCTGACCGCTTTCGAGATCCAGCGCGAAGTATTGACCGCTGTTCAGGTGTGAGAGCCCGTAGAGGACACCGTCGATCACGACGGCATTGGACAGATGAATCGACGCTTCATCCGTGTGCCACATATTCTCGGTCGTCCATGACGTCCCGTTCCGGACGACCCGGAAAGCTGTAAATCCGTTTTCACGGCCTGCCTGAATCACGGCGTCTTTGTAGATGATCGGCGTCTGTGACGTTGTATTCGAAGGCGTCGTGAAGGGACGCTGCCAGAGCAGCTGGCCGTTGGCCGCGGCAATTCCCACCAGATACTGGTTGGTAAAGAGAATCACCTGCCGTGTCCCCGCGAGGTCGGCAACAATAGGGGAACCATAGGCGGGACTGTCTCCCTGCCACTTCCATCGTTCTGCGCCCGTTGCGACGTCGTAAGCGACAAGTCCCGTGTCTCCCGGGCCTCCGACATGGATGACGACGCGATCGCCGTCCACGAGCGGAGACATGGCTGTGTGGTACATCGGCTGTTTCGCGGGGACGGGTTTCTGCCAGAGCTGGCGGCCTGTAGCCGCATCGAACGCTGTAACGATGCTGCTCATCCCGAATGTGAAAATCCGGCCGTTGGCGAACGTCGGGGTGGACTTCGGCCCCGGTCCGTGTTTTGCGGCGGCAGCGAACAATTCGAAGGGTGCGGGATAACTGGTGCGCCAAACAGATTTTCCGGTGGCCGCATCCAGAGCCTGCAGGACCTCGTCATTCCCCTGCCGCGTGAACGCGTAGAGGCGATTGCCCACCAGCAGCGGCGTGGCATATCCCAAACCGATGTCCACTTTCCATTGTTGCTTGAGCGCGTCCGGCCAGGTTGCCGGCTCTGTAAAGCCCGTGGCTGCGCCGTCTCTATTGGCGCCACGCCACTGTGGCCAATCCTGAGCCGAAGCTGTAAGAGTGAATACTGTTACCGCTGCAAAAAGACAAAACCTGCTCAAAGCCCGGTATTTCGGTGCCATCGCGCCTCCACTTTCATTCCTTGATCGCTGCGCCCTGTTTCTTACGGTTTCGCGCTACCGCGCTCACGCTTCGCGCAGGTTTGCATTACTTGATTGTTTCGCCCTATCGGGCTCACATTCGCTCCGCTCATGCGCAGCCGCTCATGGAAGTGAGTTAATGTTACGGGAGCCGGTCCGTGAGATCAACTGGCAGGAAATAGAACCAATCGGCTATCTGCTTACCTCGAATGCATCGACCCACACCCAGGCGCCGCCGGATGATCCGCTCTTGGTGCCAGTAACTTCGATCACCAAAGTATGGCTGCCGGGCGTCAGGTCCGAGACTGTATACATCACGGCCTGTGGGACATCCGCGGAAGAATATGTATCGATGGAAGCGGAGAGGGTGCCATCCACATAGACACGGGCGATACCAGACCACGCATCGCTATAGGCGATCCAACTCGCACCGGTTCCGTTGAATGTGAACGTCGCTTGCGTACCCGCATCCACAGCAAGAACGGCTGCGCCGCCGCTGAGCACGTTGCGCGTGTTCGGGCTCCAGGCGCCGGTATAGGAGACGCCATTACCGTTTTGCTCGACACGAGTGGTCGACCCCGCACCTGGCCCCGCCGAAGCCCTTGTTCCCGAAGGTGCAGTTGTAGTGACATCGAAGGCGTCGACCCAGACCCACGTTCCGCTCGAGCTGACGTTCTTCCGTCCTGTTGGTGCAATGGAGATGGTGTGTTGTCCGTAAGCCAAACCGGAGACGCTATAACTCTTGTACTGTGCCTTCGAAGACGACGCATAAGTATCGACTTCACTCGTGAGATCGCCGTCTACGTATATCGCTGCGATGCCGGACCATTGGTCGTTATAGCCGATTATGGTTACCGCAGTTCCAGTGAATGACAGGGTTGCGCGCGCCGTGGACTCCATGGACAACATTGCATGCGACCCGCTATGGTGGGTGCCCGCGTTTTCATACCACGATTGCGTGTAAGTAACACCTGCATTGTCTTCGATGCGGATGACCGTTGAGGTTGCAGTAGAGGAAGAAGGAGGAGAACTCGAATAACCCAGATCGGTGCCATCCGTCGCTGCGGCTTTGTAGGCACTGCCGGATGACAGTCTATAGTCGGCGCTGCCCGGGTCCACAAAACCAACATCGCGGGTAGTTCCGGGAAAGAAATTATTGGCCGGGTAGATCGTTGGCGCCCCGGCGATGAATGCGTTATTCCGTACAACCGGCGAAGTGAAGTAACTTGCCAGAGCGCCAGAGCCGGAGCCCACACCATCGCCGGCAATACCCAGTGTTCCGTTAGAGACGATGTTGTTCTGGAAAATAAATTCGGTGTTCTGTGCGCCGCTATGCGGGCTACCCGTCGATGCGGTGGCATAGAGAACGGCACTGGTGTCGAGCGCGGTATTGTGGTCCACCCGGACGCTGGCTGAGCCGTCCTGCATTTGCAGGAGCCAGCCCCTATTGTTCCAGGCGCCTAGGTTATAGAACAGGTTGCGCTGGAGCGTGATGTTCTTTAACTGCTGGCTTGGAGCGAGATTATCCCAGCCGAGCATATTGATGCCATTCGCGACGTCATGAATGACGTTGTTCGTGAATTGAATGTCCTGGACTACGGACCACGGGGCTGTGCCGTTCTGGTTGCGCACCGTGAACAGAATTGCAAAACCGTTCTGACCGTCCGGCCAAATGTTCCGGAACTCATTTCCGTCGACCACGACGCGTTGGGCATTCTTGAATTCCAGAAGATTCTTCACGACCCAGTGCGTACCCGCGTAGGACGAGTCATCCGTTTTCCATGACAGCGGCTTAAAGAAATAATTGCTGAGGATCCGAATGTCGCTCGGCACAAGATTCGAGATTGACGGATCCTGCCCGCCAAACATGACGTTTTCGCCGGCGCCTTCCAGATAGTTGTTCTGAATCAGAAATGGGCCGGGGCCGTTCCATGCGGCGAGCGCCTGTGAGTCCTTCTCGCGGTCCATGAAGTTGGAGAAGTGGGAGTTCAAAACCTGTACGTTTGCGCCGTTCATGACGATACCCCGGCGTGCACCGGCTTGAGGATCGCCGTGGATGTAGCATCGGTCGAACGTGATGTCGTGCGGGATTTGGCTCAAGTCTGTCCACTCGCCCGCCATTGGATTAATGGAAATGACGTTGTACACGAACGTGCCCGCGGCGGGCTTGAATTCAATCCCTATGAACCGGAAGTGATGCGCGCCATCGCTCGTGAATATTGTCGATGCACTGTCGGGAGTGACAATCTTAGGCATCGAGACTGCATTATCCGGAGTGACGCGCGCTCCGGCAGGCAGACTATCCGCGGCGCTTGACCGGATCACGACCTCGCCGGTTCCTGACTTGTTGGGTAGAACGAACGGCCCATTGAAGGATGCGCCTGCCTGAAGCACGATCTCATCGCCGAGGTGCGCATAGTCCAGCGCAGCCTGAAAATCACTACCGGAATTGACGGTAATCGTGACTCCAGCCGCCAAAAGACTGCTTCCAGCGAAACTGAATAGGACGACGAATCCCACTAAAAATAACCGGCGAATACTAAACTTGAAGAAGGACATCGATGATTCGCCTCCTACTTTCTTTTCCTCAGTCCCTTCGGCACACGAACCGGGTCGCTTTCGCACAATAACAGACCGGGTTGTTATTGAGGTTGAAACAGAGAGGGGCGGCTTTTCTTCACCGCGTCGGGGGTCTATGTATCATGCATAGGGTGATTCACCTAGCCTCAATTTCCACGACGCCGCGCTGGTTGTGTCAGAACGTCGAGAAAAATTGAGGGATAGCGCTTGGGGCCTCAGGTTTACAGGCCACTACTGAACGCGGCTTAGCTCCAGCTCTTGCGTCGGCGCGCGTATCATGGAATGCAGGCAGTGGCTCAAGTCGTGGTACATTAACCGGCCCTGACGACGGAATCGAGCGAGGCATACTACACTTCCGCTAGAATGGCTTTGAATTCACGCCGTGGCCTCTGGTTGCTCGTTCGGTAAGGTATTTGGATTTTCAACTTCGGGCGGTTAGCTCAACTGGCAGAGCACTCGGTTTACACCCGAGAGGTCATAGGTTCGAAACCTATACCGCCCACTATGGCTCGCACGGATTCATTCGCAAACATACAGAAAACCCTCGATCTGGCCGGGCAGGAACTTCGGATTCTGCACCAGATTACCCAGACTATTGCCTCGACGCTCGATCTGGACGAAGTTCTGCAGCAGATCATTGAGCTTGTGATTCACGTGACGCGAGGGGATTCGTGTTTGCTCTATTTGCTCGATGAGACCGAGGATTTTCTCATCTTGCGGGCCTCTAAAACTCCGCATCCCCGTCTTATCGGAAAGATTTCCGTAAAGGTTGGAGAGGGCATCACGGGATGGGTGGCTCAGGAAGCGCAACAGGTGGCGATTGCGCGGCATGCGGCGAAGGACGGGCGGTTCAAGTTCTTCCAGACGCTGCCAGAAGACAAGTTCGAGGCCTTTTTGTCGGCTCCAATCATCGCGTCGGGCCGCGTTATCGGCGTTATCAATGTCCAGCACCGCCGCTCGCACAAACACAGCGAAGACGAAAAAACGCTGATTTCGATCATAGGACACCAGGTCGGCAGCGCGATACAAAACGCGCGCCTGTATGAGGAAGCGTCCCAGCGTTCGCGTCAGATCACGACCCTGGCAAAAGTCGGACAGCTGATTTCATCCGGCCAGTACCTGGACGAAATGCTGCAGCTTATTGTGCGCATGATCGCTGAAATGATGCAGGCCCGTGTTTGCTCGATCATGCTTGTGGATACGCAGAAGAACGAACTGGTCCTGAAAGCCGCGAAGTGTTCGAGCGAAGAATACTGGCAGCGTCCAAACCTGAAGATCGGGAAGAGCCTCGTAAGCCGCGTTGTGAAGGAAAAATCGCCGCTTATGGTTCGCGATGTGACGAAAGAGGAGGGATACCTCTATCCGGATCTCGCGACGAAGGAAGGCGTGAAGGCATTGATCTCCGTTCCGATGATTTACAAGGATCACGTGATCGGTGTGATCAACGTCTATTCTGCCGAGGCCCGCGCGTTTTCAAATGAAGACGTTCGCGTGCTCACTACCGTGGCGGACCAGGCGGCCCTGGCATTCGAGAACACGAAGTTGAGCGTCGCTGTGCAGGAAACCCAGGAGGCGCTGCAAACGCGCAAGCTCGTCGAACGGGCGAAGAGCATTCTGCAGAAGCAAGCCAGCCTCAGCGAAGAGGACGCCTACAAGCGGATCCAGCAGCAAAGCATGCGAACGCGGAAGTCCATGCGCGAAATTGCCGAAGCCGTCATTCTTTCAAACGAAATTCAAGCGTAGGCGTGAAGGACTATCGCCGATACACTGCCCGATAGGTCGCGTTTCGAATTTCTTCAAAATCCCTGTGCTCCGCCGGACCGAATTGCCTGGTGCAGATCGTCAGTCCGACTCCAGCGATCAGCGCCACAGTCAGCACCATCGTTCCGATCAGGAGGCTCGGGATCTCGTCCATGCGCGATTAGAATACAATGCGGTTATATGACCGACCTTGAACTGTTGCGTCACACCGTTGCTACGCTGGCTTACCGCGCTGCCAAGACCATGCGCGGAGCGCCGGAGTCGTTCGCGGATTTCAAGCCCTCGCCAACGTCGAACACTCCGGTAAAGATCGTCGCGCATATGGGCGATCTATTCGATTGGGCGCTCACGTTGATCCAGGGTGAATGGATATGGAACACCGCCACGCCGCTTCCATGGGACCGGGAGTGCGCCAGGTTCTTCGCAGCGCTCAAACGGTTCGACGATGCTCTTGCATCGGGCCGGCCGATCAAAGCGGACCTGACGCTGGTGTTTCAAGGGCCGATCGCCGACGCCTTGACGCATACCGGACAACTCGCTGCCCTGCGGCGCCTCGCCGGCTGTCCCATGAAAGGCGAAAGCTATCCCCACGCGGACATCGTTATCGGCCGCGTCGGTCCGGAACAAACGCCGGCGAATCCAAAATTTGAGTTTGATTAGATCCAAAAGGCGACGAAACAAGCACCCGAGCGGAATGTTACTCCGTGATGTCGCTCAGTGCTTCCTCGTAGTACTTGCGGTAAAGGATTTCCCATTCGGCGCTGCCTTCGGGAATCTTTCGCTGTTGCGACTCGATTTTCTTGCGAGCTGCGACGTCAACCGTCTCTTCCTTCTTTAACCACTTCGTCACAATGTCGAAAACGGCGAGGCGGATGGTGTTCCGGTCTTCAAGGAATTCGATTTCGTCGCTTGTCGCGAGCCTTTCGGTGACCTGATGCGACAGAGCGTTGATCTTTTCGCGGGTAAGACGCACGGTGTGTTGCTCTACAGTTCGAGCTTTCGCTCCTTTACTAATTTCTTTTTGATGAGCTTGAACATTTCCTGGTAGGAAACGCCGCCCTCTTTCATCTGCTCCTGGTATTGGGTAAGGAGCGTCCGCACTTCCTCGTTAAGCCTGTCCTCGACGTTGGCCTCTTCCTCCATCACCGGCAAGATACGACCCACGAGATCGAATCCATGGGGTATCTCAATCATTTCTTGTGCGACCAGTTCTTCTGCAACCTTGGCAGCCAGCAAGCGAACAAACTCTTTGCGAAGACTCATCGTCGGTAATGGTCCCACAGACACCGGAAGCTTTCAATACCTGATGGGTGCCCCCAATCAGTCGATAAGGCAGCGGTAAGGCTGAATCAGCGGGAATAGGCCGGGAGTTTTTGGAGAGTGGGCGGCCAGGATTCAGCTGAGAGCAGTGGGAAGGGACCGTTGGGAGAGGAGGAC
>Ga0134121_10003059_pt1 | contig 14120 bp, 13 predicted proteins | sample KB301_FD_96463 | JGI IMG/M metagenome (GOLD analysis project Ga0134121, IMG submission 96463) | Terrestrial soil microbial communities without Nitrogen fertilizer from Kellogg Biological Station, Michigan, USA - KB3-0-1 | ecosystem: Environmental > Terrestrial > Soil > Unclassified ...
AAGCCAGCATGAAGAAGGTTTTCCCGGATCGCCAGATCATCGACCTGCCGGAAAACGAGGGGATCTTTCATTCGGTGTACGATCTGAGCGACCGGTACCAGGTGCCCGGCGCGCGCTATCGCTACACCGGCGTTTCCTACAAGTGCGAGGGCTGCCCGGCGAAGTGGCGCGGCATCTACGATGACAAAGGCCGGGTCATCGCCGCCATGACCTTCGACTCGGATCTGGGCGATTCCTGGGAGTTCGCCGACGATCCCAGCTATGACGAGAAGTATTCGGCGCTGGGGATTCGCATCGGGCTGAACTACATCATGTATTCCATCACGCACTAACCGCATGCGGCTGTCTGCAGTATTCCTGACGTTGTTCATAAGTGTGTCGGCGGCGCTTCCCGCCCGCGCCGACTGGCTGCGCCTGCGCGGAACCAACACGGAACTCCTGACCGACGCCGGGGAGAAAGAAGGACGGCGCGCCCTGACGCGGCTGGAACAGGTCCGCGCGGTCATGCCGAGTGCGGGCGACCAGAGCGGCCGGGAATTGCGCGTGGTGCTGTTCGATTCGGAGAAGGAGTTCCGCGAGTACGCGCGCAGCGGCTCGACCGCGGGCCTGTATTTGAGCGGCCTGGAGCGGGACTACATCGTGACGTACGCCGGTGGCGAGCTGCCGCGGGTGGTGACCCATGAGTTCGTGCATTTCGTGCTGAACCAGACACCCGTGCCGCTGCCGCGCTGGTTTGAGGAGGGCACGGCCGAGCTGTACTCCAACACCCAGATCAACACCAAGCGTGTGCGTATCGGGAAGGAGCTCGAATCGCACATGAACCTGCTCCTGGCGCGTCCGTGGCTCCCGGCCGGCCAGCTGGCCTCGGAACGGCCGGCGGCGGCTCGAAATCAGGATGATCAGGAACAGGCCGAAAGCATGTTCTACGCGGAAAGCTGGGCGCTGATGCACATGCTGAACCTCTCGCCCAGCTACCGCGACCGCCTCCCGCAGTTCATCACGTTTCTGGCGAACGGCACGGACGGGGCGGAAGCCTTTCGCATGGCCTTCGGACGCGATTTCGAACGGGCGGTCGCCGAGCTGCCGGCATATCTTAAGAAGATTCGGAGCGTCAAGCTGGATATACCACCGCCGGCGCCGATTGCCATCGCGAAAGCGGAGCCGGTACCGGAGGTCGACGCCCTATTGCTGCGCGGCGACGTGGCCCTGCGGCGGGGGCTGGCGGAGCAGGCTCGCACCTTGTTCGAGCAGGCCGCGCGGGCACATCCCGATTCGGCCACTGCGGAAGCCGGGCTGGGGATGCTTTCCATGACGCAGAATCGTCCGGGGGACGCCCGCCGCCACCTGGAGCGGGCCCTGCAGCTCGATGAAAAAGATGCCACCATCCTGTTCGAATATGCGCTGCTCGAACGCGATGCGGGAGCAGGGACCGAGCGCGTCCGCGAGCTTCTGGAGAAGGTGGTAACGCTGAATCCGAATTTCGGCGAAGCACAGCTACTGCTGGGAGTGCGCGCCACCGACGACCGCCGCTATGACGCTGCCGTCACGTATCTGCACCAGGCGGTCCGGCTCCTGCCACGGCAGTCCTACGTATGGCACGCGCTGGCGTATGCGCAGCAGAAACTCGGCCATTATGCCGAAGCGTTGGAGGCCGCGCAGCGCGCGGTTCGCACGGCGTCGACAGACGAGCAGGAGCACATGGCGGAAGCCTTGAGGGACGCCCTGCGGGATCAGGTTTCAGGCCAGGGCGCCCGCTAACGAGGCCCCACCTTTCCCGGCCAAGTTTTGGGTGGAGACTAGGCCAAATCCACTTCCTCGGCTTGCAGACCCTTGGGTCCCTGCTTCACGACGAAGGACACTCGCGCCCCCTCATCCAAGGAGCGATATCCGCTCGCTTGAATCGCGGAAAAATGGACGAACACGTCCTCCCCGCTCTCGCGTTGTATGAAGCCAAAACCCTTGGCGGCGTTGAACCACTTCACTGTACCGGTCTCTTTCATTGTTCCCTCCCGCCCCCTTTAGTCGAGGGCCGGACTTATCGATTCAAAATGGCAGTGCGAAATCACGGCAGCGTCTTAGGTTTTCAGAGACGTGCAATGGCTCCCTAGATCCTTTCAACCCTACCACAACACGGCAGGAGAACTCGGGCACGATTATCAGCTCCCGCGGAAAGACCCCGAGCCGGGTAGCGGGCTAAATTATCCGACTCCTCCGAGCCGGAGCCGAATCAGAGCGCGCGCTGATATAATCCTTGCGGGAATGCACGCATCCTTTTTGTGGCGGGTGTGGGAGGCTGTCAAGCCTCCGCCGGCTGTACCGGCGCGCCGCCCCCTCAATCGTGCCCAACGACGGCTCATTCGCGGGACCACGATCGCCCTGGCTATGGGCGCCAGTGCCTGGGGCGTCTACGCATACATCGCCTCGGCTCCCGACCGCGCGCTGAGCCACCAGACGGAGGGGATCCGCCTTTTGGGCCTCAGCGATTTCCCGGGCGCCGCCGCCCAATTCACCAAGGCGATCGACATCTCTCCGGAGCTCGCCGATGCATATGTCGGGCGCGGCCGGGCCCGGACGGCGGCCGGCCAAAGCGAGGCTGCCGTGGCCGATTTTGCGAAAGCCATCGCCCTCGATCCAACCCTGGAGCTGGCCTACACTTCGCGCGGGATGTTGTGGCGCTCCCGCGGGGATCTTCCGAAGGCCGTAGCGGATTTCACCCAGTCGCTGCACATTCATCCCACCGCGGACGCGTACTATCAGCGCGGACTCATCTATCAGACGCTGCGTCAGGCGCAGCGCGCCGTGGACGATTACAACCTGGCCATCGAATGCAACCCCGGCGCGCCGCATGCCTATCTGGCAAGGGCCGAGGCCAAGCAAGACCTGGGTGACCTGGCGGGCGCCCAGAAGGATCGGGAAACGGCCGAGCGCCTGGAGAAGACGCAGTAGAGGCGCATGTTCATCCCGCTTACCCCGCTCCGCTGCCTGCATCGCGCCGTGGATCTGTTCGGATCCAGAATCGGCGTGGTATCCGGCGAGCGGCGGTTTACCTACACGGAACTCGGGCAGCGCGCGGAACGGCTGGCCACGGGGCTGCAAAAGGCCGGCATCGCCGCCGGCGATCGCGTCGCGTATCTCAGTTACAACAACCACCAGTTGCTTGAAGGCTACTTCGGCGTGATCCAGGCGCACGCCATCGTAATGCCGCTCAATGTCCGCCTTTCCGAACCGGAGCTGGCTGCGATTCTGCGCCATTCCGGCGCGAAAATGGCGATCTTCGAGGAAGATTTCGCGGAGACCGTCAGGTCCTTGCGGCGGAACTGCCCGGATGTCCAACGCTGGATCACACTGGGCGAGCCAAGCCCGGAAGCGGATCTGACCTATGAGGAAATCCTCGAGCAGGGCTGCCCCGAACGCGCCGATATCTTTTCGTACGACGAGATGGCCATCGCGGAGCTGTTCTATACCAGCGGCAGCACCGGCGCTCCGAAGGGAGTGACGCTCTCGCACCGGACGCTGTATCTCCACGCGCTCAGCGTCGCCATGGAATACCGGGACCCGGAAACCATGGTCGACCTGCACTCCATCCCGCTGTTTCATGCCAATGGATGGGGGCATCCGCACGCCTCTACCATGCTGGGTCTCAAGCAGGTGATGGTGCGGCGATTCGAACCCACGCAGGTGTTCCGGCTGATCCAGGAGCATAAGGCGACCAATATGGCTGTGGTCCCCACCATGGCCAACGCCTTAATCAACGCTCCGGATCGCGCCCAGTGGGATTTATCCAGCCTGCGAGTGATGAACATCGGGGGCGCGGCCAGCTCGCCGGAACTGGTCGGGCGCGTCGAGCGCGCGTTTCCCGGCTGCGAATGCACCGCCGGCTACGGACTTACCGAGACCTCTCCGGTAATCACCATGGTGCAGCCGCTGGATACGATCCACCTGAACGTGACGGAACGCCGCGAACGCCTGGCCAAGACCGGCCGCGCGGTGGTGGGCGCGACAATTCGTGTCGTCGATAGGGGCCTGCGCGATGTGCCGCGCGACGGCCGCACGATTGGCGAGGTGATCGTCATGGGCGACCAGGTGATGGATGGCTACTTCGGCGATCCCGGCGCCACGCGGGCCGCGATGAGCGGACCGTGGCTGCACACCGGCGACATGGCGGTTTGGGATGAAGACGGGTACATTCAGATCGTCGACCGCAAGAAGCAGATCATCATCTCCGGCGGCGAGAATATATCGTCTCTCGAAGTAGAGGCGGCGATTTTCGCGCATCCAGCCGTGCTCGAGTGCGCCGTCGTGGCGGCTCCCGATACTAAGTGGGGCGAGGTTCCCGCAGCGATTGTGGTGGTCAAGGCCGGCGCCACGCTCGCAAGCGAGGATCTGCTCGCATTTCTCCAGCAGCGCTTGAGCCGCTTCAAGCTGCCCCGGATCGTGGAGTTTTCGGAAAATCCCCTGCCCAAGACCGGCACCGGCAAGATCCGCAAGAACGAGCTGCGCGAGCGGTTCTGGGCCGGCGCTGAAAGCTCCAAGCGGGTTCAGGGCTGATGGTAGTTGTGCGCGTTGTGAATGACGAGGAACTGATGGCGGCGCTGTGGGAAGCGGGCACACTCGGGGTCACCGAAGGTGACGGTTACTTGGATGCGTTTTTTGAAGACCTAGAATCCGCTTCGCAATTCGGTGTGCCGGAGGCTGTTATTGACGTAGACTGGGTCGCGCGAACGCACGAAGCGTTCCCGCCGCTATCGATCGGCCAGAAGTTTTTCGTCGCCGCGCCGTGGCGCACCGAGCCCACGCCGCCGGGACGTATGCGCCTGGTGATGAATCCGGGGGCGCAATGCGGCACAGGCTACCACCGCTGCACGCAGCTGTGCCTGGAGGCGATGGAGAAGCTGATCCGGCCGGGAGACTCGGTGCTGGACGTCGGCAGCGGGTCGGGCATTCTGTCGATCGCCGCGAAGCTTCTGGGAGCGAAACGCGTGGTCTCCTGCGACATCGATCCGGACGCTGCCGGACCGGAGTCCTTCTTTATCGGGAGCGTGGATGCGGTGCGATCCGGCGCGTTCGACGTGGTGGTCGCCAACATCAATGAAGACGTGATCGGTCCGATGCGCGCGGACTTCGAGCGCGTAGCGCGCGTGCGCATTCTTTCCGGTTTCCAAAACGAAGCTGGTGACTGGGACTGTGTGGTCGTTTAGACCGGCTTCTCCGGCCACTTGTGCTTGGGATACCGCCGCGAGAGTTCCTTGCGCACTTGCGGATACAGCCGCTCCCAGAATCCGGCCAGGTCGGAAGTCACCTGCACGGGCCGCCGATTCGGGGCGAGAAGATGCACCACCACCCGCGCGCCGCCGATCCGCGGGGACTCGCGCATTCCAAAGAAATCCTGCAAGCGCGATTCGATCCAAGGCGGCTTGCCGGGTTCGTAGTTGACCTTGACCTCACGGCCGCCGGGAAGCTTGATGCGTTCGGGCGCGGCTTGGCTGATGCGTGCCGGCCTCATCGCGGAAAGAATATCCGCGGATTCAAGCTGTGCAAAAGTGGTTCGGCCTTCGCATTGCGCCACCAGCACCGCGTCCGCATCGATCCGTATTCCGCCGAATGCCGCCCGCGAACGAATCTGCTCGAAGGCGTTCCGATCCGCGAATCGGCTGATACCCGCTTCGAGAGCCTTCTGTGCGAGCAGGCGTGACGCCTCTTCCCCGGGCGGCGCGGGAGCGCGCGTCTCTTCGATGACCAGCTGGTCGTAAACCAGCGCGGTTACCTGCTCGACGCGCTCGGCGGCACGATTCCATTCGAGCGTGATGCGCTCGGAAGCGCGTTCCAGCAGCCACTCCGGTTCGATCGGCGCGGCCAGGCGAACTAGCGGCACGCCGTGTTCGCGACGCTTCTCAATGTCGACGGCGATCAGAAAATCCCAATGGCAATTGGGAAATCGCGCCGAACCGCCGGAAGATAGCAGCAGCTCGTCTTCGTTGGATCGGGAGGCGCGGTGGCGCGCCACACGATCGGGAAATGCCGCAAGAATGCTCTGCAGGATAGCCGCGTCACCTGTGTTTCGAAGATCTCGTCCCGAGATCTTTTTGCGGAGCTGCTCGAAGATGCGGCGCGTTTGCGGCTGCCAGTCGGACTCCGTCAGGGCCAGGAGATCGCTCGAAGTATTTAATTCATGTGTTCCGCGTTCGCCCGCGCTGAGCACGGCGGCCACCGCGCAACCCTTTTCGGGTACACCGCGGCGCTTGGCTTCGAGCACCAGCTTGGCGAGCCGCGGCGGCAGCGGCAGCTCCGCCATCTCCGGCGACACGCCCAAACGGTCGAGCAGCGCGTTAGCCGTGGTGAACGCTGCCTCGGGCGGCGCATCGAGCCAGTCCAGTTCCCCGATTTCCATGGCGCGGAGCTGCAGAACCAGTTGGGAAAGCTCGCGGCGAAGGATCTCGGGAACATCCGCCGGCGGGCGGCGATGAAAGTCTTCGGCCGAGTACAGGCGGATTACGCGGCCGGGAGCGGTGCGCCCGGCTCGCCCAGCCCGTTGCGTGGCCGACGCCTGGCTGATGCGGCGCACCTCAACCGATGGCAACCCCGTCCAGGGTGAATCCGCCGCCACGCGCGCCAGGCCGCTGTCGATAACCGCCGTGACGCCTTCGATGGTCACCGAGCTCTCGGCGACGTTGGTGGACAGGATGACTTTGGGACGATCGGCCGGTGACACGGCGCGGTCCTGCTCGGCGGGCGAGAGATCCCCGTGGAGCGGCAGGACCAGCAGGCCCATTCGCGATGCCAACGGCTCCACGGCGCGTGCGGCACGACGGATTTCGGCGGCGCCCGGGAGAAATGCGAGTACGTCGCCCGTGAGACCGGTCTTAATGAGGCGTTCGAGAGCGGTGGCTACTTGCTCTTCCAGAGGCGCTGGTGAGTGCGGCGTATACTCGATCGCGAGGTCGTACAGTTTGCCTTCCGAGCGAAGGACCGGGCAACCACCCAGGTACTTCGCGATCGGACCGGCATCGAGTGTCGCCGACATGACGATCAACTTGATGTTCGGGAGGCGGCGAAGCAGGGCCAGAGCCAGATCCGTATCGAGATGCCGCTCGTGGAATTCGTCCAGGATCACAGTGCCGACGCCGGCCAGCCCGGGATCGGATAATAGCCGCCGCGTCAGCACGCCCTCGGTGAGGAATCGCAGGCGCGTACGCGGCCCGCTCAAATCCTCGAAGCGCACCTGATAACCCACGGTGTCGCCGACACGCTCGCCCAGCTCGCTGGCCACGCGACGGGCCGCCAGGCGGGCAGCTAATCGCCGCGGCTCCAGCACCAGGATTTCGCCGCGCTCCCGGTCGAGGAGGGCAGGAGGAACGCGCGTGGTCTTCCCTGCCCCAGGCGGGGCTTCGATGACGAGGCGGGGGCCGCGATCCAGCGCATCCAAGATGTCCGGCAGCAGCGCATCGATCGGGAGCTTCATTCTTCTGTAACGGCTCGAATTGTTTCCGGCGCGTTGCCTTCCAGGCGGTTATTGACGAAGATGTAGGCGGCGCGGCGTTCTTCGCGCATACGGCGGATCAGAGCGCGCAGTGCATCGCGAGCTTCGGGATTTTCGTCGCGGACCCGATCGTAGGGCGTGAACTGGCGCACCGCGTCTTCGTAAGCCCGGCCCTGGCGCAGCAATGCTCGCGCCACCGTGAAGTCCGTCGGAAATACCTCGGCCATCGCCATCTGTTCGGAGAGCACCGGCATTTTGGTCCACGCATTCAGCACGTGCGCCGCGCGATGCTGGCTTAGGCACTCGAAATAGCGCGGCTGCAGATACTCGCGATTGCGTACCTCGATGGCATAACGAAACGTGGCGGGCAGCGCGCCCAGAAACGGGCCGAGTCTGGCGACGAATTCCCTAGGGCTCGCACCGCGAGCCCCAAATTCAAAGATCAGCGCCGGAATGCGGGTGCGATATTGCTCCAGCGGTTCCAAAAACAACGCCGCCAGCGCGTCTGCGTTTAAGTACGATTCGTTGACCGCTCCGGCGCGGGGTCCGTAGCGGGGATGCTTCGGAAACACTTCTACCGTCACTTCCTCGGGAACTTTCAGGACGAACTGCAACCCGGGCGGCGCCGAGCCGAACAGCTTCTTCCAATATTCAGGTGACGGGAACTGGTAAAAGGAAAAATCGCCGCAGACGATGGGAAACGTCTCGGCATATTCCGCGAGGCATTCGGCTTCAAAGCGCTTCTGCGAGAATTTTCCGCGTGTCTGGTAGCGTTCCCGCGTATAAATCTGGTCCACCCAACCCGGATACTTCCAGGAGCTGGTTCCGATCCAGATGTGCTCGTTCGCCAGTGTTCCCAGGCGCTTTGCCAGCCCCGCCCGGTCAAAGGAAGACGGGCTTTCGAAGAGCGGGAGCGTCACCGCGCGCGCGCGGAACGGTTGTAGAACGGATCGGCTCCGGCTTCGATGATTCCGCTGGGCAGCAGCCGGATCATGACCGGCGCCGCGCCGTTGTTATAGCGCGACATGATCTGGACCTTGTGCCCGCGCCCTGCCAGATCCGCCGCCACCGACTGCGGAATGCGCTCGTCCAGCATCAGGTCGCCGACGCTCCAGGCGTGCTCATCCAGGCTCGCCACCAGATGACGCGTCTGATAGCGCGGATTTTCAATCGCGTTCTGCGCGTTCATGCCGTACTCCATCACGTTCATCATCAGCTGGATCAGCGACTGCTCCTGGTTATCCGCGCCGGGCGTCGAAAGCGCCAGGAAGGGCTTCCCGTCGGCCTGCATGACCAGGGTGGGACTCAGCGTCACGCGCGGGCGCTTGCCGCCGGCCAGCTCGTTGGGATGTCCGGGAATCAGCACGAAGCTCTGCCCGCGCTGCGTGAGCGGGATGCCGGTATCGCCCGCGATCACGCTAGGCATCCACGCTCCCGAAGGTGTGGCGGAAAATACGATGCCCTCGCTGTCCATGGTATCGACGCAGGTGGTGTCGTGCGCCATCAGCACGTCGTCGATCTTGTACGACGCCATCTCCGACAACGCCGGATGCCGTCCGGTTTTGCCGTCAATCGGGCCGGGACGAAACTCCAGGGAGGCTCGCGGACCGATCAGCTTGCGCCGCTCCGCAGCGTATTCCTTGGTCAGCAGCGCTTGCACATTCAGCTTGCTGAACTTGGGATCGGCGTAATACGTATCGCGATCCGCGTACGCCAGCTTCATGGCTTCCACCTGACGGTGCAGGTATTCGGCCGAATTCAGCGCCGGCTTGCCGTCGAATCCTTCCATAATGTTCAGCGCCTGGAGCATGGCCGGTCCCTGGCTCCAGAATCCGGGCTTGTAGACGATGTAACCGTGGAATGTGGTCGATAAGGGCTCCTCCGGAGTCAGCCTGAAGGCGGCCATATCCTCATAGCGCAGTAGGCCGCCGTTAGCCTTGCTGAACGCATCGATCTTGCGGGCGATTTCCCCCCGGTAGAAATAGTCACGAACCGCGTCAATTGCCGCCTGGCGGCTGGCGCCTCCGGTAAGCGCCTTCTTCTCCGCCGCGACCATGGCCCGGAGCGTGCGCGCCAGGTCCGGCTGGTGGAAGATTTCACCGACGGCGGGAGTTCGGCCGTTGGGCATGAAGTGCGCCTTGGAGCTCGGCCACAGATCAAAGAACGGGACGGCGCCGGCGAAACTGCGCGCGCGCATATCGTCGACGGCGTATCCGTCGGCCAGTTCGATCGCCGGTGCGATCACTTCGGCGAACGACTTCGTACCGAACTCGCGCAACGCGACCAGACCCGCATCCACCATGCCCGGCACTAGCGCCGGCATCAGGCCGGCATCCGGAATGATCCCCCTCAGATGAGTTTCTCCGCTCTCGCGAAATGTAATGTCGCCGAGCTGCACCGGGCGCTTCCGGAACATATCGGCGGATGCCAGCTTGGGCATGGTGCCCACGCCCGCGATCGAATACACCTTGCCAGCCTTGGTGCGGATCAGGATAGGTGCTTCGCCGCCCATGCCAAAGTGCGAAAGCTCGGTCACGGAGGCCGCGAACATGGTAGCGATGCCCGCATCGACCGCCGTGCCACCCTGGTCGAAAAGGCGCATCCCCGCGTTGGTGGCCCAATCGCTGCCGGCTGCGACCGCTCCATGGGTTCCACGAACCGCCTGGCGCATGGGCGGGTCACGGCGGGTCTGAGTCTGGGCGCTGCAGGTGGTTACCAGGAACGTCGTGGCGATGAAAAAGAGTCTTCGCTGCATGGGGCTACTCGGCCTTCATTATAATGGTTTCGCGGTGCCGCCTACTCCGGAATCTCCGATATCTGAAGGAACCAAACAGGGTTCTCCACGGGAATCCAGGGAGAAAGAACCCATGCTGTACTGCCCGGTGTGCAGCCGCCGTCTGACCGAGCGCAAATGCAAACTACTCTGCGAACAGTGCGGCTATTACATGAGCTGCGCGGATTATTACTGAAGCCATGAGCGACATAGCCGACATTCTGGAACGTTTCCGCCGCGGGGGAGAGCTGCTGGCGATGGCCACCACCGGCGCGGCCGGCACGGAGCTCGACTTTAAGCCCGCTCCGGATAAATGGTGCGTGCGGCAGATCGTATGTCACCTGGCCGATTCGGAAGCCGTCGGCGTGATGCGCATCCGCCAGATCGCGGCCGAGGACAATCCCACGCTGCAGGCCTTCAACGGCGAACTGTGGGCCGACCATCTGGATTACCAGCGCCGCAAGATTTCTCAGGCGCTCGAAACCTTCCGCAAGCTGCGCTCGGAAAACCACGAGCTCCTGAAAGCCCTGCCCGAGGACGTCTTCTCGCGTAGCGGCAACCACACGGAGAGCGGCCGGCTGACGCTGCTCGATTTGGTCAAGGGCAACGCCGAGCACGTGGAAGAGCACGTCCAGCAGATCCAGCGCACGCGCGCGGCGTACAAGGAGCATCGCGCCAAGCAGGCGGCCCAAGCTCCGGCCCAGCAGTAATCGGTACCATATCGGAGATGCCCCGCCGGAGCATGACTCCTGTGACCCTATGCGCCCTGATCGGCGTTTCGCTGGCATTTGTTGCAGCCGGCATGCTGTTCGTTCCGCGTCTGGGCATCGAAGCGGATGAGGCCATCATCACCAACGGTATCTACGAGCACGGCGATCCCTGGTATTCCTGGAAATTCGCCGACGCCGAGGTGCCCATCATGCTGATCAGCTACCTGGGCGCGCTCAAGACCTGGTTTTACAACGGCGTGTTCCTGTTCACTCCTCCGCGCCCCATGGTCCTGCGGCTTCCCATGCTGCTGCTGGCCGCGGGCACGCTGTGGCTGTTCTTCGAACTGCTGGACCGCACGTTGGGCCGCCGTACAGCGTGGATCGGGACGCTGCTGCTTGCGACCGATACCAGCTACCTCTTGTTGAACACAGCGGACTATGGTCCGGTGACACTTCAGTTTGTGTTCAAGCTGGCTGCGCTGGTGCTCCTGGTCCGATTCCACGAGAACCAGTCCAGGAGCGAACTGGCGTATGCGTTTTTCTTTCTCGGGCTGGGATTGTGGGACAAGGCGGTGTTCGCGTGGGTGCTATTCGGGCTGGTAATCGCGGCCGTGGCCGTATTCCCTCGCGAAGTGCGCCGGCATCTCACGCGCGCGAATATCACCGTGGCGGGAGCAGCGCTGCTGGCGGGCGCACTGCCACTGGTGATTTACAACATCGCGCGCCCGCTCGAAACGCTGCGAGGCAATGCTCGCCTGGAACAAACCGAGGTACTGGGGAAAGCCGAGCTGCTCCGGCGCACCATGGACGGGTCTGCGATGTTCGGATTCCTGACGGCCGTCGAACCCGGACCACAGCCCGGCCGGCCGAACCACTGGTATCAGTCGCTCTCGCTCGCAGCCGGCCGCTGGACCGGCCAGCCCCATCACAACGCGATGCTGGTGGTGGCTGTCGGGTCGGCGCTCTCGCTGATTTTTTTATGGAAATCCCCCGTGCGCCCGCCGATTCTCTTCGCACTGATCGCCTGTGCAGCCACCTGGCTCCCGATGGTGCTTACCGCGGGCGCGGGTAAAGCCGCGCAACACGTGATCCTGTTGTGGCCATTTCACCTGATTCCGGTAGCCGTGATATTGGCCCTGATTCCGGCGGCCCGCGCAGCCATCATCACCACGTTGTTGTGCCTCGCGAACCTGGCGGTGACCAACCAGTACTACGCCGACCTGATCGTCAACGGCCCCGCGATTCGGTGGACCGACGCGATGGATCCGCTGCAGCGTTATCTCACGGATCTGCATGCCGAGCGAATCGTAGCCACCGATTGGGGATTCATCGAGACCATGAGCCTGCTGAGTGAAGGTGAACTCCCCATCTACTATGTGTCGGATCCCGCCGGCGGTACAGCCAGTGAGCAATCGCTGGCCGCCCTGCTGCGCGATCCTTCGAACGTGTTCGTCGCGCACACGCCGGGGTTTGCGTTTCATCCCCAGGAGCGCGCCGCTCTGGAAAGCGTGGCCCGGCACGAGGGTTACGAGGAAGAACCTGTCACCGCGATTCAGGATCGCAACGGGAGGCCGACGTTTGACGTTTTCCGATTCCGGAAACTTCACCTGTAATATCTGCGGCGCGAGCTGCGAGCGGCCGGATACGCCGCCGGGGCGCGAAGTCCCGGGCTGCCCGAAGTGCGGATCCACGGTCCGGCTGCGCAGCCTGATCGCATTGCTCTCCCGCGAAATCTTCGGCGTCGAGCTGGCGCTTCCCGATTTCCCGGTCCTCAAGGGCGTGCGCGGCATGGGCATGAGCGATCCGCAGGAGCTGGCCGAGCGGCTGGCGGAAAAGTTCGACTACCTCAATACCTTCTATCACCAGGAGCCGCGTCTGGATATCGTGGAACCCGCACAGGACCACCTGGGGCGGTACGATTTCATCCTGTCGAGCGAGGTTCTGGAGCATGTTCCAACCCCTGTGGAACGCGCGTTCGCGAATCTCAACCGGATGCTCAAGCCGGATGGGTTGCTGCTGCTGACCGTTCCGTATAAGATCGACGGTCGCACGGCCGAGCACTTTCCGGAGCTGCACGAATACGCGCTGGCCGCTCCCGGCGGGCGTACCGTGCTGGTGAACCGCCGCCGCGACGGTTCGTTCGAAGTGTTCGAGAATCTTTCGTTCCACGGCGGCGATGGATCGACGCTGGAAATGCGCGTGTTCACCGAAACATCGCTGAAGGAGATTCTGTCCGGGGCGGGCTTCGGCGGCGTGCATATTGCGTCGGAAGACGTGCCGGAGTTCGGCGTTCGCCACGGAGAGACCTGGTCGCTCCCGATTGTGGGAAGGAAGGGGCGCTTTCAGCCTCCTTCCGCCGAGATCGCGGGAGCGTATGGGCAGGCTGTACGCAAGAGCGCTGCCCTCGCCCGGGATTTGGAGTTTCACCAGCGCGCCCGTCAGGACGCCGAACGCGCGCTGGCCGAGCGCCTGGAGTGGGTGCGCAAAGTCGAGGCTGAGCTGGAAGCGCGCACGCAGTGGGCTCGCAAGACGGAAGCCGAACTGGAAGAGCGCACGCAATGGGCTTTGGCGCTCAAGCAGGAGAAGGATGCGGCCCTGGCCGACTTTCAACGCGGCGAAGTAGCCGCGGAGAACGCCCGGCGGCACATCCAGGCCGTGGAGAAGGACTTGGCCGAAGCACGTGCGGCGCGCGCGCAGCTCGAGTCGAGCCTGTGGAGCCGGGTCGGACGGAAGCTGGGCGCCCTATAGTCCGGCCAGTACTGGAGGCCTCCGGCTCTCCTCCCGCCCCCCTTGCGTGGGACGCCCTTGGGGCATATCATCGGGCGGTTCATTGTCCAAGTTCGACAAGGAGGCGCTATGGAAAGAATCAATCTTGGCCGCGTGGTCCTGGGCGGTATCGTCGCGGGGATCGTGGCGAACATTCTGGGCTATCTGGTCGACGGCGTGATACTCGCCCCGCAGTGGACCGCCGCCCTGAAAGTTTTGGGGAAAGGAGATTTTACGACCAACCAGATCATCGCGTTTAACGTGATCGGCCTGGCGTACGGAATCTTCGCGGTGTGGCTGTACGCCGCCATTCGTCCACGTTACGGCGCGGGGCCTAAAACGGCGCTGTGAGCTGGGCTGGCCGTTTGGGTGGCGGGTGTTCTGCTGCCGAACG
>Ga0134121_10003060_pt1 | contig 14116 bp, 12 predicted proteins | sample KB301_FD_96463 | JGI IMG/M metagenome (GOLD analysis project Ga0134121, IMG submission 96463) | Terrestrial soil microbial communities without Nitrogen fertilizer from Kellogg Biological Station, Michigan, USA - KB3-0-1 | ecosystem: Environmental > Terrestrial > Soil > Unclassified ...
AGAACCCGGGCACGCCCACGGCCGCCTGCGTTCACGTCAACAACACGGCCCCGTGCAGCGACGGCAACGCCTGCACCGGCCCTGACACCTGTTCCGGAGGAACGTGCGTCGGCGGCCCGAGCGTGTGCGCCTGCCAGTCAAGCGCCGACTGCGGCGACAACAACCCATGCACCGACGACGCGTGCCAGAACCCGGGCACGCCCACGGCCACCTGCGTTCACGTCAACAACACGGCGCCGTGCAGCGACGGCAACGCCTGCACCAGAAACGATGCCTGTCAAGCCGGGATCTGTGTGGGCACTGCCGATCCTGCTTGCACGACAAATCACCCGCCAGAATGCGGCGCCACCCCAATCGAGCTGTGGCCACCGAACCACAAGTTCGTGACCGTATCCATTGCTGGTGTGACAGATCCAGATGGCGATTCATTGACCACCAACATCGTGGGCATCAGTCAGGATGAGCCTCTCAGTGGCCATGGAGATGGGAACACGTGCCCGGACGGGAAGGGCGTTGGAACCAGCAGCGCTAGCGTGCGCGCAGAGCGGAGCGGCACCGGAGACGGACGCGTCTATCATGTTTTATTTACCGCCAGTGATGGTAAGGGAGGTCAATGCACCGGAAGCGTGCGGATTTGTGTGCCGCACGATCAGCGGCCGGGTCATGTCTGTGGCGAGGATGCGTTGGTGATCGATTCAACCGGCCCCTGCGCCTCGAGATAGGAGTCATCATGATGAACCGATCAATCCTGTCACGTGGGGCTCGCCGCGCGCCGGGTCTCCCCGTGACCCTCCCCGCCCTGGCCCTGCTCGCGGCCGCAGCGCTCGCACCTGTCGGATGCGTCTCCAAGGCCCGGTACATCGCGGTCGAGCAGGAACGGGACCTCTGCACGACGCGCTCCGAGCAGCTCCAGGCCCAGGTCGACAGCGCCAAGGGCGCCGACGAAGCGCTGGCGCAGGAGAAGTCCGCGCTCGCGACCGAGAAGCTCGCCCTCGAGGCGAAGGTGGCGACCCTGCAGACGCAGGGCGAGGAGCTCGGCTCGAAGCTGGGCGAGCGCGAGGAGGAAGCCCGCAAGCTTCAGGAGACGTACGACGGACTGGTCGCCAGCCTCAAGACGGAGCTGAAAGCCGGACAGATCGAAGTCAAGCAGCTCCGCGACGGACTGCGTGTCAATGTCGCCCAGGACATCCTGTTCGACTCGGGCTCCGCCGCGCTGGACAAGAACGGCGTCGAAGTCCTGCAGCGGGTCGCCGTTCAGCTCAAGAAGTCACCCCACCAGATTCTGGTGATTGGGCACACCGACGACAAGCCGATCGGTCCGGCGCTGGTCAAGCAGTACCCGACCAACTGGGAGCTGGCCGGCGCCCGCGCCGCGAGCGTCGTCCGCCTCTTCGACGGCTCCGGCCTCCCGCCCAGGCGCCTGATCGCCGTCTCGATGGCCGACGTCCAGCCGGTCGCCTCCAACAAGACCCCGGAGGGCCGCGCCAGGAACCGCCGCATCGAGATCCGCCTGCGCCCCGTCGTCTCCGAAAGCTGAGGCTTCGCCCGGAAGCCGCCGGCGCGCCGCCCGCGCGCCCGGTCAAGCAGATTGACTGAGCGACCCGTATCGAACCTACAATCACCTCATGGATGTCCCGGGCGCTCCTGATGAGCGACCGGGAACGCGATCGATTGAAAGGCGGATCCCATGAGAGAGAAGCGTGACGTGCTGGTGAGGACGGCGGCTGCCGGTCTGCTGTGCGTTGGCCTCGTCGGCGCGGCGAGCGCCGCCGAGCAGGAACCCTTGAAGGTGAAGATCCCCGAGCCCGGGGTGCCGCAAATCATGACCATGGAAGGTCGGTACATCCGCGTGGCGTACAACAACGAGGGCTACGCCATTCTCGGGTACAGGGCGGCGAACCAGTCGGTCGGCGAGCCGTGGATCCTGCTCGAGGTCGGCCTCGCCCTGCGGGACGGTATGCCGGACTATGTCATGACGCGCGACGCGCTGTCCCTCGAGACCCCCGACGGCAAGACGATCCCGCTCGCGACCGTTCCCGAGTACCGGGCGGCGAACCTCGGCGCACTGCAGACCCGGGCGGACATGCAGCGCGACACGATCAACTATTTTCCGCCCAATGCGAGCAACGCCTGCCGTATCGGTTTCTTCAGCGACGTCGACTCGGGCGCGAATGCGTGGGACCAGGTCGCGTTCACCGACCACCAGGCCTGCCTCGGCCGTCTCTACTTCCAGGTGCCGGGCGGGATCACCTACGGGCAGCACTGGCTCAACGTGAAGTTCGCGAACAGCCTGGTTCGCGTTCCCTTCCGGATCCTCACGAAAGACGAGGCCAAGCTGCTCGACAAGAACTACAAGGACATCGCGAAGCAGGTCGAGGACGCGTTCAAGGCACCGCCCAAGAAGAAGTAGGCGCGGCGAAACGGGCACGAGCAATTCATTGTAAGGATCAAACTGACGGAATGTTCGGGGTATGCCCGAGTGTGGGGCCGGCGCGACGGGCGTATAAGCGAACCAGGTCGAGCAGGCGGTCAACCAGCGACCTGGGAGATACACATGCGCGTTCGGCAGCGATACATGAGCATCATCGGACTCTTACTGGCAGTTTCCGTGTCAGCCTGCAGCAAGAATCACGACAGCGGGTCGTCCGTGGTCAATAACGGTGCCCCGCCCGTCGGGAGCGTTCAGACGCCGGTTTCGCTCGGGTCGATCAACAGCGGCGGCAACAACTTCTCGGTCCTGGCACATTCCACCGTCACCAATGTCGGCCCGACCCAGGTGAACGGGGACCTTGGCGTGTGGCCGGGAACCGCCGTCACCGGCTTCGGACCGGGGACCGTCTCCGGGACGATCTATGCGGGCGTGGCCCCCGCCGATGCGGCCCAGGGCAGCCTGACCTCGGCGTACAACGATGCCGCCGGACGAGCAGCCGACGCCACCGTGGCCGGAAACCTGGGCGGCCAAACCTTCAACCCCGGCGTCTACAAGTCCACGTCCTCGCTCTCGATCTCGTCGGGCGATCTCACTCTCGATGCCAAGGGCGATTCGAGCGGTGTCTTTATCTTCCAGATCGCGTCGGCCCTGACCGTGACATCAGGTCGCCAGGTGATCCTCAGCGGCGGCGCTCAGGCGGCCAATGTGTACTGGCAGGTCGGGAGCTCGGCGACGCTTGGAACGACCTCGACCTTCGCCGGCACCATACTGGCTCAAACGTCGATCTCGCTTCAGACCGGCGCGACCCTGAATGGCCGGGCCCTGGCCCGAGACGCCGCGGTCACACTGCAATCCAACACCGTGACCCCCTGAGCCGGGCCCCAGACCTTGGCCGCCCAACCGATGTGGGAGCGGCTCACTCCCTCTCGGGAGCCGGGCCGGGACCTGTCGCGAGGGTGACGTGATGAAACAGCCGGTTCCGGTTCTTCACCAGGTACCAGACGATCGTCACGTTAACGACCAGAATGACGAACACCGCGACAGAGAAGTCACGGATCAGGTCATAGACCTCGACGGGAATGAAGAAAGCCGTCTCGCCGATGGCCAGCCAGCCGGCCCAGAAGACCCGGAACATCATCCCGACGCTTTCCACGAGCAGCAGGACGCCGTAAATCAGGGTCCCGGACGCGATCCATCGAACGTTCGAGGGCGTCACCCGCTGCAGCTTCGCGCCGAGGTCGGCGAAGAACTGGTGCTCCGGATCGAGCCTCACCCACCGCAGGAACCGCTCGAACTCGGCCTGCAGGTCTTCGTTCATGAGGCTGTAGATGCCCATCGCGATCCCGAACAGCAGGAAGCTCTTGCCGAGCTTGATCGCGATGATTGTGTAGAGCCCGGCGGGACGACCCGTCCCCATCACCTCTCCCGAGAACTGATCGAGGCGCTCACCCGTCACATCTCACTGAACAGAGGCGGAAAGGCGATCACGACGACCGCCGCCCAGGCAAGATAGACGGGCAGATAATCCGTCTGCCACCGTTCCAGATCCGAGAACGAACCGCGCCTGCGCAGAAAGCGGACGTAGAGGCGTGCCGACCACAGCAGATTGACCAGGAGAACCACGTTTTCGCCCAGGGCGGCCACACGGTTGGGACTGAACCCGAATTCGGAGATTCGCGCCATGATGGCCCACAGCGCGACCGCGTCGGCCAGAAGCGCGCTGATCACCAGGACGACCTGCATCATGTCAAAGGCGCCGGGAGGCAACCGGGGGTCGCGGGCCGACAGGGCATAGAGCAGCAGGCCCAGCACCACGACCAGGAGCAGGTCGAAGGCGATCAGCACGTCGCGCTCGATGTCGACTCCGCGTCCGGTCCACAAGACTGTGCCCAAAAACACGAGCAGGAGAGCGGTGAAGAGCGGCGTGAAGAGGCGTGTCAGCACCGGCGCCATGTTCTCGATCACGCTCTGCTTGGCCTCCACCAGCCAGGAGCCGATCAGGACCGCCCCGGCGGCGCCGCATGGCATCACCCACGACTGCAGGACGGGCTCGACGTCGACTCCGATCGCCCGGAAGGTCATCGCCATGAGTCCCGTGAAGACTCCACCGCCGAGGGCGATCAGCACGTAATAAATGAAGAGCTCGCCCGAGAAACGGATGAAGTCCATCCGGCCGTCGATCACCCGCCACCGGCCGCCCGCGTACCCGATGCCCACGACCAGCCAGAGGGCGATCGGCAGGTGCAGCGCCGTCAGCCGCTCCGTGTAGCCGCCGGCGGCGAACGGATAGACATTGGCGAGGACCCCCGCCGCCACGAACGCCACGGAAAGCCAGCGGATCGTGCGGGCGTCGAGTCGCCGTTTCCAGACGAAATAGCCGGCCAGGAGAGGCAGCACGAAGAGACTTGCGTTGCGGATGTAGAAGCCGGCGTCCTGCTTCATCTGGATCCCGAAAAGCGCCGGCGCTTTGACGAGCAGGGCCGCCGCCACCGCAAGACAGAAGGCGACGATGGCATCCGTTCGAGCCCGCGCTCCCCGCTCCCCGGAGTCGGAGGGAACGACGACGAGCTGCTTCCAGAGACGGTCCGAGTGCTCGCGCGCGAACTCCCGCGAGAGGACGTCGAGGTTGCCCATGCGCTTCACCGCCACCAGGAACGCTTCATCGGTGGCGAGCCCCGCGTCGACCAGGACAGCCACCTGCTCGCGCAGATGGTCTTCCAGCTCCGCGACGTCGACGGAGTGAATCGCCTGCCGGCGCCGGAGGTAGCTCCGCCATTGGTCGATCTGCCCCTCGAGCGAGACCGCGTCAGCTGGAGCCGGCATCGCTCAGGCTCCCTGCTGAAGCGGCCGGGCGGACGCCGGATCACCGGCCGGGACGGAAAGGGAGAGCGCCCGCCAGATGCCTCGTAGCGTCGCGTCCACCGCTTGCCACTGGCGGCGTTCCTCGGCGAGCTGAGATCGGCCCCCGGTGGTGATCCGGTAGTACTTCCGGCTCCGGCCGCTCTCCGCGACTTTCCAGCGGGCCTGGACGTGGCCGAGCCGCTCGAGCCGATGCAGAACGGGATAGAGCATCCCGTCCGTCCACTCCATGTGTCCTCCCGACAGCTCTCGGACCCGCTTGAGGATGGCGTAGCCGTAGCTGTCGCCTTCGGCCAGGATCGCCAGGACGATCGGGGTCGAGGACGCTGCGATCAGATCCTTGTTGAAGACCATGCTCTCGCTCACTTCGCCGCGCTTGGGGGGTCGACTCTTCGTGTGCATAGCGGCACTATACATTGCAGTATTATGTATGTCAAGGCCGTGCGCTCAGGCGAGCGTGCGATCGGACATCGGCCTCGGGAACGGGGATCTCGTTGACGGCTCAGCGAGCCGCGATCTCCCTCCTGGTGCGGGCTTCCTGCTCGGCGCGATATTCGGCGATCCGGCCGCGATCCGCGTCGGCGAGCGCGCGCCGGAGAACAGCGAGCTCGAGATCCCGGCAGTAAGCCGGCGCTCCGGGCTGCTGTCGCCAGGAGTCGCCCAGGTCGCCCCCGTCGACAGGGTCGAAGCCGAGCTCGTCGACCAGTCGAAGCGCCGCGGCTTTCGCCTCGACTCGATCGCCGGCAACCGGGAGAGCAATGCGGCCCGTCGCTCCCTTTGGTACGCCCTTGTCGCGAAGGCTCCTCGCGTAGATGCTGTTGAACGCCTTGATGACGGGTCGCCCGAGCTGCCGCGCGACCCATTGGCTGTCGAGCATGCCTCGCTCGATCGCGTCGATGCGACCATCGCGAAGCTCCGGATAGTAGTTGCCGGTGTCGACCACGACGACGTTGTCCGGAACGTGCGCAAACATCCCCCGCGGAAGATCGGGGACGGCCTTCTGCGGGATCGAGACGATGACGACCTCTCCCGCGTTGGCGGCGTCGGCAACAGAGACGGGCGTGGCGCCGATCCCCGCCGCCCACGCGGCCAGGCTGTCCGGCCCTCTCGAGTTCGCGATCGAGACCTGGTGGCCGAGTCTGGCGAGATGGAGCGCGAGCGTCCCTCCGATGGCTCCGGCGCCGATGATTCCAATTCGCATGTCCACTCTCCCCTTCACGAATCCAGTGCGGCTATCGTACGAGCCCTTCCGGACAATCGCAACGGCCGCGACTCGACGCGGACACCCGCCCTTGACCGACCGCCTGGCCTTCGCTAATGTCGGCGCAAAGGAGGGTCACCATCATGACGAAGAAACTCGTCACCGTTCTGCCCCTGCTTTGCCTGTTGATGGTTGCGATGGCCGGGAGCGCAGCCGCACCGACGACCGCCGCGCCGATGACGCCGTCGGTGTCCGCGCCGACCGCCCCCGCAGTGTGCGAAGCGCCGTTGCAGGATCCGGGGTTCGGTTCCTGCCGCTGGTACTGCGGATCGCATTCATACGCGACCCAGGCCCAGTGCCAGGCGCATTGCGGCTTCGAGTGCGAGCAGATCTGCTGAACTGGAAGCAGGCAAAACCGGCCGCGTTTCCGGGCCGGCCCCAGCGAATAAATGGAGGGACCGCCACCACCCCGGAGACCGGGATGATGGCGGTCCCTCGCGGGCGCTTACTGGACCGACACCTCGTCGTAGAGCGTGTAGGTCGCGTCGCCGGGGTAGTTGTCGTCGTGGCTGATCAGCGTGAGCGTATAGCTGTGCCCCGCCACGATGCCGGCGTTGACCTTTGTCCAGGCACCGGCCCCGACGCAGACCTTCGGTAGAACGGTCGCGGTCGTTCCGGCGGTGTTGTCCCTCAGGGTCGCGGTGGCCCAGTCGTAGGTCAAGGTGTCAGGGCAGGTGACCTTGTACCAGAACGAGAGGGCGCTGGATCCTGACGGCGCTGTGAAGGTCTGGGCGACCGAGCTGTCGCCGCTTGTCGGACTCGTGGAGCCGGCACGTGCCGCGTAGGTTCCCGAGTGTCCCCCGGTCACCGCGGAGGTCGTACCAGCCGAGGTCCAGCCATTGAGGTTCCCGGTCTCGAAGCCGGGGTTCACGATCGGGTTCGAGACCGGAGCATCGATCTGGACGTCGTCGTAAAGGGTGTAGGTCGCGTCGCCGGCGTAATTGTCGTCATGGCTGACGAGCGTGAGCGTGTAGCTGCGGCCCCCCGTCACGGGGGCCGTGACCTTGACCCACGTGCCGTTGTTCGTGCACACCTTCGCGAGGATCGTCGAGGTCGTGCCGGCGGCGTCGTCCCGCAGCGTCGCGGTCGCCCAGTCGTACGTCAGGGTGTCGGGACAGGTGATCTTGTACCAGAACGAAAGAGTCCCGCCGGCCGCGGGCGCGGTGAAAGTCTGGGCGACGGAGCTGTCGCCGCTGGTCGGGCTGGTGGAGCCGGCGCGCGCCGCGTAGGTCCCCGAATGTCCCCCGGTGACCGCGGACGTCGTGCCGGCGGAGGTCCACCCGCTGAGGTTGCCGGTCTCGAACCCGCCGTTCGTGATCCCGCTCCCTCCACCTGATGTGACGGTGAGGCTCACGTTGGTGCTGTGCGTCGCCGATGTGCCGGTCCCGGTCACGGTGAGGGTATAGGTCCCCGCCGCCGCCGTGCCCGCGTTCACCGAGAGCGTCGAGCTGCCGCCGGCGGTGATCGACGTCGGGCTGAGCGACGCGGTCGCGCCGGCCGGCGTCCCCGACACGGAGAGGGTGATCGCCTGGGCGCTGCCGCTCGTCACAGCCGTCGAGATCGTGCTGCTGCCTCCTGCGCCCTGGGCCAGGGTCAGGCTCGACGGGCTCGCCGAAATCGAGAAGTCATTGGGCGGCGGCAGCGCGGTCACGGTGAGGGTCACGCTCGTGCTGTGCGTGGCCGACGTGCCAGTTCCCGTGACGGTGAGCGTGTAGACCCCCGGCGCCGCCGTGCCGGCGTTCACCGAGAGGGTCGAGGAGCCGCCGGCGGTGATCGACGTGGGGCTGAGCGAGGCGGTCGCGCCGGCCGGCGTGCCCGACACCGAGAGGGTGATCGACTGGGCGCTGCCGCTCGTCACGGCCGTCGAGATCGTGCTGCTGCCCCCGGCGCCCTGTACCAGCGTCAGGCTCGACGGGCTGGCCGAGATCGAGAAATCGTTCGTCGACGTCCCGCAATTCGTGAACTTGAACGACCCGATGCGCGTCCTCCAATTGAACGCTCCATTGGAGGGGATGTACTCGTTCGTGTACCAGAAGGTGCAATCGTCCGAGGGATCGACCGACATCCCGCTGTAGTCTCCCCAGCGACTGAGGCTGCTCCCCGTCTGGGAGCCGGCGCCGTCGATGATCGATCCCTCCCCCTGCGTCATCGTGCCCGCCGCGTCCCCCGCCAGGCGGCCGGTATAGTGGACCTGGGGATGAAGGGACGAGCTCGACACGCTGAAGCCGAGTCCGATATCCCCCGACTGATCCATCGCGACGCTGCCCATCCAGCGGAAGTCGGAAGTGGGCGCGTAGGTTCCCGATTGGAAGAGCGTCGGCGTCGCGCTCGGCGAGCGGATCTCGTACCAGCGCACTCCGACAGAGCTCCCCGACGTCACGCTGTGATTGGCGACCACCGCCTCATGGTCCGAATAGTTGCGGTACGCGAGGCGGAACATCAGCCGGTCGCCGAGGGAATCGAGCTGTTGCGACACGCCTCCCTGCGGGATGCAGGTGCCGCCGGCACAGGCCTCGGTGTAGCTCGCGACCGCGATTGTCGACGGACCGGTGAACGTCGTGCTTGCCGGCGTCGTCCAGTCGACGTGGAACTTCCAATAGGCAAGCGTCGTGCTGGTCGATCCCAGGGCGAGAACGAAGTTCGGAGCGCCCGACGGCGGCAGGCGCGAGCCGTCCAGGTCGGCGGGGAGGAGGCCGCCGTACGTCGTGCTGGTCGTGAAGCATTGCTGCGTGGCCGCCTGCCCCGCCAGCATCTTCGTCCGGTCGTAGGCGCAAATCTGAGCGCCGAGGTAGACGGTGCCCGCCGCGTTGAACATGTTGAATGTCTCGTAGTAGGCGTCGGGCCAGACGCCCATCTTCGGGTAGTCCGGGAAGTTCGTGTACTGAAAGGCATAGCGGTTCCAGGGGCCGGTCGGATCGGGCGTCTGGGACACCGCCACGCACTCGAGGAAAGGCGTCGTGCTCACGGAGAACTGCGAGATCACCCAGCGATCGGCGATCGGATCGTAGAGGACGGTGCCGTCGCCGTCATTGTTGGACTGGCAGCCGCCCCCGAATCCGTTCCAGAGCGTGTTCGTGGGGACCGGACCGAAGATGGGCGCGCCGGTCTTGTTGAAGATCGCGAAGTCGGTGTTCACCAGCTGGACGTAATGGTTCGGTCCCACGTCCCCGACCGTGTCGGGCGGAGCCGAGGAGACCGTGAAGGTTCCGCTGGGCCCCGTGAAGCCCTGGCCGACGCCGTCGAAGCTCACGATCGTCGCCGGAATGAAGGGGGGCGGAACGCTGCCCGGCACGGGCGGTCGCCCCGGGGTCGGCGCACCAGGATGCGGTGGCCGCGGCAGCGGCAGCACGCGGTGCACGCGCTGACCCTCCTGGCGCGGGGCGGGAGGGATGAGCCACAAAGGCGGCGAGGTATCGTGGGCGACTTCCGCCTCCACCTGACCGCCGCGCTGGACCGGGGGCCCTTTCTGTCCAGGGTCGGCCAGGGTGCCCACACCTGCGGCGCAGACGACGATCCCTGCGGCGGCGAACCATTCCCGATAAGCGCGAGCTCTCGTCATGACACCTCTCCTGTCCGGGCCGAAGCAGCCCATTGGGGTGGCACTACACCGGTTGACGAAAATGCGCCGACGAATAGCGGCACGGGCACCCGTTCAGAACGAGAACACAGAGTCGAACCCGGAAGGTAGTTGAGACGCTAGGTCAACAGTTCCGGACTGTCAAGACGGTCCGGGACTCCTATGGTGGAACGGCAAGACGAGCGTCTCCTGCCTCCATTCGCCCGCGGCGCCTGATCCCCTGCCGAGAGTTCGGCATTATCCCGGCGGGGCGGCACCGGGATCCGCCGCGCCCTCGCCGTTTCTAATCCCCCGTCCAGCGCTCAACCCGCCGCCGCTCAATCGCTTGACTCCCTCATAGCCCGCGCCGACGGCCACTGGCACGTCGTGTGCCCTAGGGCCCTGCGTCGTTCAACGAGTCGTTCAACGAGAGGAGACACGCCATGATCAAATCGGTTGTCGTCGCGATCGCTCTGCTTGTCACGCTGTCGTCGGTCACGGCCTGGGCCGCCCCGGTCGTGTTCGAGAGCTCGGGGGCCGAGCCTGCCGACATCCAGGCGTCGGTCGACGCCTTCCGGGCCTTCCTGGGCCCGCTGAACCCGAACGTGGCCGGCTCGTTCCCCAGCGGGCGCCGGGAGATCAACTGGGACGGAGTTCCGGACGCCTTCTCGGCCCCGAACAATCTGCCCGCCAACTTCTTCAACGCCAATTCTCCGCGCGGCGCCGTGTTCTTCACGCCGGGCAGCGGCTTCCAGGTGAGCGCCGACAGCTCCAATCCGACGAACACCCCGATCCTCTTCGGCAACCTGCACCCGGTGTTCGCTCAGCTATTCAGCGTCTTCAGCCCGCAGCGGCTGTTCACCGCTCTCGACAGCAACATCGTCGAGACCTTCTTCTTCGTGCCCGGGAGCGCGGCCGGCGCGACCGTCAATGGGTTCGGCGCCGTCTTCACCGACGTCAACGACGCCCACAGCACGAAGATCGAATTCCTCGATGCGGCCGGACGGGTGCTCCTGGCGCGAAACGTCCTGCCTGGGACGACGCCCCGAGGCTCTCTCTCCTTCCTGGGGGTCGGGTTCGACGCCGGCGAACGGGTGTTCGCGGTCCGGATCACCAGCGGGAACCGCTCCCTCAGGGTCCCGTCCCGCGATGTGGTCGTGATGGACGATTTCATTTACGGCGAGCCGCAGGCTGGGTCCTGAGGAGCGCCGGGCAGGAGACGATCAGAACGCAGCGCCGCTCGCGGGCACCCGTGGGCATCCCCTGGATTCGGGAGCGGAGTGACCCGCGAGCGGCATGTCCCCAATGGAGGCAGTCATGGTTACAACCGCACGACGCGCCATGAAGTCGATTTCCCTGATCATCCTGATGCTGTTCGTCGCGGGTCCGGGTGTTGCATCGGCCGGTCCGCAACCCGCCGCGACCGCCGCCGACCGGGCAATCGCTTCGACGTCCGAGGCCGTGTCGTCCGACACGGTGTCCACGCGGATCGCCGCGCCATCGAGACCTCACGCGGCCTACTCCTGGGCCCCCGCGGCCGGCCTGACTCCAGGTCCAGGATCGCAATCGCTCGGCGATCCGCCCCTCTGGACGGACAGCAATGCTCCCAACTCCACGCCCGCCAAGACGGGAAGCTGGTGGAGCCGCCGCACCACGGCTCAGAAGACCTGGTTCATCGTGGGGATCGTGGCCGGGGCCGCCGGCATCTACGCCATCGCCAGCAACCACTCCGGCGGGGGCAGCGGCGGCGGGGGCGGATACTGAGGAGGTTCGGCGCGATCGCCGTCCCCGGGTTGCGGGAATACGCGTCACCGCACATAGAATGGCGGCTGGACCGGGGATCAGCGTGGAAGAATCTGCGTGAAGAACAGGGTCATGAGATTTCTGCGTCTCTTCGTGTCCCTTGTCGGGCTGATCGCGCTTGTCGTCGCGACGCTGGTCCTGTGGGGCGGCTTTGCGACTCGGCCCGTCAATTCACGGCTCGCGAGCTATACCGTGAGCGACGAGCTGCAGTTCGAGAGGCTGGAACACAACCGTGGCGACCAGCAGGATCTGATCGCCCTGGCGTTTTCGGGCGGTGGCACGCGGGCGGCCGCGTTCTCCTATGGCGCTCTCGAAACGCTGCGGCGCATCGAAGTGCCGACCACCACGGGACGAACGGTTCGCCTGCTCGACGAGGTCGACGTCATCACCGGCATCTCGGGCGGCAGTTTCACCGCGCTCTCATACGGACTGTATGGCGACAAGCTGTTCGATGAATACGAAGACCGGTTCCTCACACGCGACGTGCAAGGCGAGCTGTTCCATCGCGCCGCGAACCCCCTGCACTGGGGCGCCCTGATGTCCAAGGGCTGGGGCCGGTCCGAGCTCGCGGCGCAGCTGTACGACGAGATCCTGTTCCACGGCGCGACGTTCGCGGACCTGGAGCGCGAGGGGGTGCCGCCGATTGCCGTGGGCGCGACGGAGCTGTCGACGGGATCGCGGGTGGTCTTCACACAGCAGAATTTCGATGTGATGTGCGCGGACCTGACATCGTTCAAGCTCTCCCGCGCCGCCGCGGCATCGTCGGCCGTGCCGGTCGTGCTGTCACCGCTGACGATCAACAACTACGGCGGCACGTGCGGCTACCAGGAGCCGGCCTGGCTGCGGCACTTTGCGGAATCCGCCACGCCGCCGCGGCCGGCCGGGCGCATCCTGAAACGCCTGCAGGAGCTGCGCGAGCTCGACAATGCCGTCGAGGACCCGTATTTCCATCTGGTGGACGGAGGCATCTCCGACAACCTGGGTCTGCGTGGCATCCTGGATTTCATGGAAACGTTCGAGGCCTTGCGTGGCACGGGGCATGCGACGCCGCTCGATCACGTGCGCAGGGTCATCATCTTCGTCGTCAATTCGGTGTCGTCGCCCTCCACCGACTGGAATACCTCCGAGAACCCGCCGGGCACAGTGGCCATCCTGTTGAAGGCGGCCGGCGTGCCGATCGACCGCTATGCGAATGAATCGGTCGAGCTGTTGCGGGATATCGACGCTCGATGGACGGCGTTGCACACCATCCGCGACTCCGCCTCCTTTACGAAGAGGAAAGACCCGGTCCTGAACTACGTCATCAATGCGCCCGACGCCGAGATCCACGTGATCGACGTCTCCTTCCAGGCGCTCAAGGACAAGACGGAGCGTGAATACCTCAATGACCTGCCCACGGCCTTCGTCCTTCCGCGCGAGGCTGTCGATCGCCTGCGCGCGGCCGCGGCGTCAATCATTCTCGACTCGCCGGACCTCAGGGAGGTGCTGAGGGTCGAGGGGGGCCGCATCCTCTCTCATGCCGGCGACCGGGACAGAGTTGACGAAGCAGACATGACCGGACCTGGAATGTCACGTTAAGCCAGCGGATACCCCGCCGCGAGCCAGGCATCGATCCCGCCGCTCAACGGACGCACGCCCGTGATGCCGTACTTCCTCAGCATGAGCGCCGCACGGGCGCTCGTGGCCTCGTTGGGTCAGGTACAGAAGAGAACGACGTCGCGGTCCCGCGGAATCTCGGAGTGTCGCGCCTCGAGCTCGCGCGGCTGCATGCGCAGCGCGCCGGGCAGCGTCGGCAGCTCTCCCGGAAGCCCCATGTGTTGACGAAGGTCGACGATGAAGACCGATTCGCCCGCATCGAGCTTCGCCTTCAGCTCGGACGGCATGACCCGCGCCGTCCGCAGCCCGCGCAGGATCCAACGGCGTCGCGCGTACTTCCAGCAGGCCCAGGCAAGCGGCACGGCGACGAAGAACAGCGCGGCCCTGCCGCCCGCTTCGGCGAGCCAGCTCGCGAGACGCCCGAAGGGTCCTCTGAGGGAAAAACCTGCGCCCATCAGGATCAAGGACTGGACGAGAATTCCCAAGGTGTCGAGCATCAGGAATCGAGGCATGCCGATGCCGACCACTCCGGCGAGCGGCGGCGTCACCGTGTTCAGGCCGGGAACGAACTTCGCGATGACGATCAGCCACGGCCCGTGGCGCGCGAACC
>Ga0134121_10003061_pt1 | contig 14114 bp, 14 predicted proteins | sample KB301_FD_96463 | JGI IMG/M metagenome (GOLD analysis project Ga0134121, IMG submission 96463) | Terrestrial soil microbial communities without Nitrogen fertilizer from Kellogg Biological Station, Michigan, USA - KB3-0-1 | ecosystem: Environmental > Terrestrial > Soil > Unclassified ...
ATCGGTCGGCGGGCACCGCTACCGGGCCCATGGTGTCGCGCTCGATACGCGTCTTCTTCGCCATAACAACCTCGCAAATTCAAGCGCTCAGAAACAATGGGCCGCGTTAGCGGCCCGGTGCTCGTCACTCGTCACCCGTCACTCGTCACGCCGTTCAAAGCAGCGCGCGCTGCTCGCCGCGCTGCACCCCCGCATCCACCACGGTCAACGCGGTCATGTTGACGATGCGGCGCACGGTGGCGGACGGCGTGAGGATGTGCACCGGCCCCGCGATGCCGAGCAGTATTGGCCCGACCGTGATGCCGTCGCCAGCCGCGGTCTTAAGCAGGTTGAAAGCGATATTGGCGGCGTCGAGCGTCGGCATCACCAGCAGGTTGGCCGCCCCCTTCAGGTGCGCGTTAGGGAAGACGCGGTCGCGAATCTCCTCGGACAGCGCGGCATCGCCCTGCATCTCGCCCTCGATCTCGAGATTGGGGGCAAGGTCGCGTATCAACGCGAGCGCGCGGCGCATCTTGACCGCCGTCGGCGTGACAGCGGCGCCGAAGCTCGAGTGCGAAAGCAGCGCGGCCTTGGGCGTAATGCCGAAACGCCGGATCTCTTCAGCCGCGAGCACCGTCATTTCCGCGATCTGTTCCGCGGTGGGATCGTAGTTGACGTAGGTGTCGCAGATGAACACCGTGCGGTTGGGCAGCAGCAGCGCGTTCATTGCGGCGTAATTCCTCACCCCCGGCCGCAGACCGATGACGTGGTCGACGAAACGCAGGTGGCTGTCGTAGCGCCCGATGACCCCGCACAGCATCGCGTCCACCGCGCGCATGTGCACGAGCATGGCGCCGATCAGGGTGTAGCGCCGGCGCATCTCGAGCCGGGCGATCTGCGGCGTCACGCCCTTGCGCTCGGCGAGCTTGTGGTATGCCGTCGAGTATTCCCGGTAGCGCGGGTCGTTGTTGGGATCGACCAGGTCGAAGTCCGCGTCCACCTTGATCCTCAGTCCCAGACGCTCGACGCGTGACTTGATGACTTCCCGGCGGCCGATCAGCGTCGGGCGCGCGAGACCTTCGTCCACCACGGCTTGCGCCGCGCGCAGCACGCGCTCGTCCTCCCCTTCGGCGTAGACCACGCGCTTGGGCGCGGCCTTCGCGGCCTCGAACACCGGTTTCATGATGAGGCCGGACTGGTAGACGAACTGGTTCAGGCGGTCGCTGTAGGCGTCGAAATCGGCGATCGGGCGCGTCGCGACGCCTCCAGCCATGGCGGCGCGCGCGACTGCCGGCGCGATCTTGCCGATCAGGCGCGGGTCGAACGGACGCGGTATCAGGTATTCCGGCCCGAAGGAAAGGTTCTGCTCGCCGTAGGCCATGGCGACGATGTCCGACTGCTCCGCCTGGGCGAGCTCCGCGATGGCCTTGACCGCAGCCAGCTCCATCTCGCGCGTGATGGTGGTTGCGCCCACGTCGAGCGCGCCGCGGAAAATGAACGGAAAGCACAGCACGTTGTTGACCTGGTTCGGGTAATCGGAGCGCCCGGTCGCAATTACCGCGTCGGGCTTCGCCTTCTTCGCCTCTTCCGGGCGGATTTCCGGCTCGGGATTGGCGAGCGCGAGTATCAGCGGGCGCGCCGCCATGCGCTTCACCATCTCGGGCTTCAATACGCCGCCCGCGGACAAGCCCAGGAATACATCAGCGCCGTCGATCACTTCGCCCAGCGTCCGCGCCTTGGTTTCGACCGCGTAGCGCTCCTTCTCCGGGTCCATCTCCTCCTTGCGCCCCTTGTAGACTACGCCCTTGATGTCGGTCACCACGATGTTCGCGCGCGGCAGTCCCACGTCCACCAGCAGGTTCAGGCAGGCGAGCGCGGCCGCGCCGGCGCCGGAGACAACGAGCTTCACATCCTTGATGTCCTTGCCGACCGCCTTCAACCCGTTCAGGAACGCCGCGCCGACGATGATCGCGGTGCCGTGCTGGTCGTCGTGAAATACCGGGATCTTCATGCGCGCGCGCAGCTTGCGCTCCACGATGAAGCATTCGGGCGCCTTGATGTCCTCCAGGTTGATGCCGCCGAAGGTGGGTTCGAGGCTGGCGATGATGTCCACCAGCTTGTCGGGGTCGCGCTCGTCGATCTCGATGTCGAAAACGTCGATGCCGGCGAATTTCTTGAACAGCACGGCTTTGCCTTCCATCACCGGCTTGGAAGCGAGCGGACCGATCGCGCCCAGACCCAGCACTGCCGTGCCGTTGGTGATCACCCCGACCAGGTTGCCGCGCGCGGTCAGGTTCCTCGCCTCGGCCGGGTTGGCGACAATCTCCTGGCAGGCGATCGCCACGCCCGGGGTATAGGCGAGCGAGAGATCGTGCTGGTTGATCAGACCCTTGGTGGGGGTGACCGAGATCTTGCCGGGGGTGGGCAACCGATGGTAATCGAGCGCCGCTTTTCTTAGTTGTTCGTCCATGGAGTCCGTTTGGGAAGAAGTGCGCGTTGAACGGCGCCTCGCGTCCGTTCCAGCGCGCGCAGTCAAACCGGACCGTAGGTTCCGGATTTGACGGAAATTATACCTCCATCGTCCCGGCGACCCATTTCCGCGCCCCGGCGGCTATGTTACTTTCTGCAGCGGAGAACCCGACCATGGCCGATCTGCCCCATACCCCACGCGCGGAACTTTATCCCGAGATCGAGCCGTACAGCGCCGGCACGCTGAAGCTGGACGGACTGCACACGATGTACTGGGAGCAGTCGGGCAACCCGGAAGGCGCGCCCGTGCTGTTCCTGCACGGCGGCCCCGGCGCCGGCGCCTCGCCCGCGCACCGGCGCTTCTTCGACCCGGCGCATTACCGCATCGTCATATACGACCAGCGCGGCGCCGGGCGCTCGACCCCGCTTGGCGAAGTGCGCGACAACACGACGCCGCACTTGGTCGCCGACATCGAGCGACTGCGCGCGCATCTGGGCATCGACCGCTGGCTCGTGTTCGGGGGCTCCTGGGGCAGCACGCTCGCGCTCGCCTATGGCGAGGCCCACCCGGATCGCTGCACCGGCTTCATCCTGCGCGGAGTATTCCTGTGCCGCAAGAGCGAGATCGAGTGGTTTCTCTATGGACTGAAGAACCTGTACCCGGAAGCATGGCGCGTGTTTGCCGGACTCATCCCCGAGGCCGAGCGCGGCGATTTGCTGTCCGCCTACTACCGGCGGCTGACCGACCCCGAGCCGCGCGTGCATGTGCCCGCGGCGCGGGCATGGAGCACCTACGAAGGCGCCTGCTCGACGCTGCTGCCAAGCCCGGAGACGGTTGCCTACTTCGCGGGCGACGGAGTTGCGCTCGGGCTCGCGCGCATCGAGGCGCATTACTTCAGCCACGACATTTTCCTGCCGAAGAATTCGCTGCTCGCAAACGCGCAGCGGCTGCGCCACCTCCCCTGCGTGATCGTGCAGGGGCGCTACGACGCCGTGTGCCCGATCGTCACCGCCGACGAGCTGCACCTGGCCTGGCCCGAGGCCGACTACATCGTCGTGCCCGACGCCGGTCATTCCGCGTGGGAGCCGGGCGTCACCGCCGAGCTGGTGAAGGCGGCTGAGAGAATGAAGATACGACGCTGACCTTCAAGAAGGAATGCGGAAGTCGGAAGGCGGAAGGGCCAAAAAAAGGCCGCGCACTGCGCGGCCTCGTCACCCGTCACTCGTCACTCGTCACTCGTCACTACGGGATCAACACAGTTGATCCCGTGGTCTTGCGGCCCTCGAGGTCGCGCATCGCCTGCGCGGCGTCCTTGAGCGGGTAGGTCTGGTTGATCGAGATCTTCACCTTCCCGCTCTTCACGATCGCAAAGAGCTCGTTCGCCGCTTTCACCAGGTCTTCGCGCGATGCGGTGTACGTCGCGAGCGTCGGCCGCGTGAGGAACAACGAGCCTTTCCCCGCGAGCACTCCCGGGTTGAACTGCGTCACCGCACCCGAGGCGTTGCCGAAGCTCGCGAGCAGGCCGAGCGGCGCGAGGCAATCGAGCGAGTCCATGAACGTGTCTTTGCCGACACCATCGTAGACCACCGGCACGCCCTTGCCCTTGGTGATTTCCTTCACCCGCTCGACGAATTTCTCGCGCGACGTGACGATCACGTGCTTGCAGCCGGCCTTCTTCGCGAGCGCGACCTTCTCGTCGCTGCCGACAGTGCCGATCACGGTGGCGCCGAGCGCCTTCGCCCACTGGCACAGGATCTGGCCGACACCGCCGGCCGCCGCGTGCATGAGGATGGTGTCGCCCTTCTTGACGCGGTAAGTGCGGCGGACCAGGTACTGGGTAGTGAGGCCCTTCAGCATCATGGCAGCGGCCGTCTTGTCGGCGATGCCGGCGGGGATCTTCACGATGCGCGCGGCGGGACGCAACAGGACTTCGGCGTAAGCGCCGATCGGGCTCGAATAGGCCACGCGATCGCCGACCTTGAACTCCTTCACCTTGGGACCGACCGCTTCCACCACGCCGGCGCCCTCCGAGCCGGGCGTAAACGGCAGCGGCATCGGGTAGAGGCCGCTCCTTTGGTAGGTATCCACGAAGTTCAGCCCGACCGCGGTGCTGCGCACCCGCACCTGGCCTTCGCCGGGCTCGCCGACCTGGACCTGCTCCCAGCGCAGTTTTTCGGGACCGCCGTGCTCGTGGATGCGCATCGCGTATGACATGACTCTCTCCTCTCACCGGAAATCAGAGCCGCAGATTGTAGACCATATCCGGGGCACCGAAGATAACGGGGGCACAGCGCCCCCCAGGACAAACTTCAAACCTCGGCGGCGCCCAGGCGCAATGTCAACGCAAAGGGTGATTAAATGTCTTTCTTTGCGAATTCTCAGCGTCTTTGCGCCTTCGCGGTGAAAGCGGTTCCTACCGCGCGCGCAGCACCCGGGTCGCCCGGCCAACGTCGCGCGGCTTCACCCAGAAGATCGCACCGTAACGCCCCTGGCCCGCGGCAACCGCGTCCATCGCCACCATGTTGATCCCGGCGCGGGCGAGCTTGCTGCAGATACCTGCGACCGCTCCGGCCTTGTCGGAACCCTGGGCGAGGAACACCGTTTTCTTCTTGCTCACCTTCATGCCGAGCTTGCGGGCGGCACGCGTGAATTTGGCGGCGTCATACGGAATGAAATCCACCTGGGCGCGCCCCGCGTTGGGAAAACCCGTGAATGCGAGCAGGTTGACCTTGTGCGCCGCGAGCGCATTCAATAGCCGCGCGCCCTGCGCGGGTCGATTGGGGGTTTTCATGCTGAAGTAGGCGGTCCTGCGAACGGTTGAGGCCATGATTGCCCTCCTTTGAGGCGGAAATGAATGAGGGGATGCCCCCTGCACACTCCCCTGCTCCAGGGGCCGTTTCAGCCAGTTTGAAACGGCCTCTTCGAGAAGAAAAAGCCAAAACCACTATACGCCGGCCCGCGCGAGCGCACACTTGCGGCGCCCGCCTTGCGGCATTAGCATCGCCCCATCGACTGGAGAGGAAAGCCATGGATCTACCCGGAGCCAAGCGCGTTACCGTGATCCCGACCGGCGCCGCCCTGGGCGCGGACATCGCCGGGGTGGACTTGTCCCGGCCGCTGGATGAGTCAACCTTCAAGACTGTCGAATCGGCCTGGCACCAGCACCTGGTGCTGCGGTTTCGCGGCCAGAACCTGGACGACCCCGGCCTGCTGGCCTTCGCCCGGCGCTTCGGCGAGCTCGACAAGGCACCCGTGCACGCCGTGGCCGACACCGACCACGACCCCTATCCCGAGATCACCGTGATGTCCAACATCAAGGTGGACGGAAAACCGATCGGTAATCTCGGCCACTACGAGGCTGAATGGCATACCGACATGTCGTACAACGAGAAAACCCCGATCGGCAGCCTGCTCTACTCGCTGGAGGTGCCGCCCGAGGGCGGGGATACCGGCTTCTCGAACATGTATGCCGCGTTTGAGACGCTGCCCGCCGAGCTGAAGGGGGCAATTGCCGGCAAGTCCTGCAAGCACGATTCCAGCCGCACCAGCGTCGGTGACCTGCGCAAAGGCTTCAAGGATGTGACCGACCCTCGCGAGGCGCCGGGCGCGGTGCACCCCATCGTCCGCACCCATCCCGCCACGCGAAGAAATGCCCTCTTTCTCGGGCGTCGGCGCAATGCCTACATCGTCGGGCTGCCACTCGCCGAAAGCGAGGATTTGCTGAACCGCCTGTGGGCGCACGCCAGCAAGGCGGAGTTCGCCTGGTACCAGAAGTGGAAAGTCGGCGACTTGATCATGTGGGATAACCGCTCGGCTATGCACCGCCGCGATGCATTTGATGCCAATTCGCGCCGGTTGATGCACCGCACCCAGATAAAGGGCGACAAGCCGTTTTTCGATCCGGCGACGCTCGCCGCCTAGCGCGACGGGCTAGTTGAACGGCCGGCCTTGCGCCGGCCGTTGTCGTTTCTACTTCCTGGTTTGCTGGCTCTTCGCGGCCGCGGTAAGCGTCTCGAGCGCCGCCTTTTGCATCTCCAGCGTCTTGACGGTCATCTGCACGAAGCCGACGTTCATGGTGAGCCAGGTCTCCACCGCCTTCAGCTCGGCGATCTTCTTCTCGACCTCCTCGACGTTAACAGTCGGCATCGTCATGCCGGGCATGGGAAACGACATCGGGTTCCACATCTTCTGCATGAACTCGAGCCAGTCCTTGGGCAATTCCGCTTCCTGCGCCATATCCTCTCCTGTGCCGCTGCCGTTGACCCGTCTATTATAGGCGGCGAACTTCTCCTTCCCGGCGGGCCTGATGAAATTCCTGAAAGCGGTGCGGCTGGATGATTCCGACGCCCACCTCCTCGCCGATTTGGGCGGCGCGGCCGCCGACGGGGAATGGGTGGTTTCCGGCGGTTACGCGGTCTGCGGCCTCGATAAGGGCCACCTCGCGCCGGGTTGCCGTTGCGATACGACCTTCGTCGCCGCCGGCAGCCGCCGCCGCTGCACGCTTGCCGAGGTGGCGGACATCGACGCGGCGGCCTACGAAGGGCTGAAGGAGCTGCTTGCGCGGCACTTTCTCGACGACCTCGGCGCCCCGTCGCCCGAAGCCGCGCGCGCAGCAGCGGAGGATGAGTGCGCCTACACCGCCGATCTGGCCTCGGGTTTTCCCGCCGACGTCTGGATCAGCGTCAAGCGCGAGCCGACCGCGGACGGTGTGGGAGAGCGCTATTCGGTGTTCAAGCGGCTGATAATCGGCTCACACAAGCTCTGAAAAAACGAAGTGCGTGATGGGTGATAAGTGATAGGTGATAGGGACTTGGCTACCGCTCCGCGGGAACCCCGTCACTTATCACGCTTTTCCGGCACAAGCTCGACGCGAATCGCTGCGCCCGCCTTGACCTTCTTCAACTCGCGCGGGTCGCCCTCGATTTTCCCCAGCACGTTGCAACGCGTGACCAGGCGGCATTCGTCGCCCTTCGATACCGGGGTCGGGCCGAACGGCAGTGCCAGTGAATTGCCTTCCACCCAGAAGCACACGGCACCCGGATCGACCACTTGCTGCGCGTCGGACTCAAGCGCCAGTTTCACCGGCAGCTCGAAATAGATTTCCTCGCCCCAGGTATTTGCCCTGGCTTCGCAAGGCAAAACTGCAAGTAATTGATTTACCGACGAAGTTAAGCGCAAGTTAGCAATCACTTCACCGCCCTTCCAGGCGATGCGGATCCTTGCCACGGGAGTGAGAAAGCCGCTCAGTCGAGCGGCAAGACGGAGGCGTGACTGCGGGTGGCGGAGGCGGTCCTGACGGCGACCGGAGCCGAGCTGTGCGCCACCGTTTGGGACAGTGCCTGCTGCAGGCGAGTCTTCTCGTTCAGGACCTTGCGGGTGTACTGGTCCTCGGTGTCGCCGAGCGCGCCGGCGTACATCTGCAGGGCGCTGCTGAGATTGCCGGTCAGGCGCAGGTATTCCTTGAGGATCTGCGCGCCAACCTGGATGTTGGCGGCCGGATCGTAAACCGCTTTTTCGCCCCCGAACTCTTCCAGCTTGTCGAAATGGTACTTCGGGATGATCTGCATCAGGCCCTTGGCCCCGGCGACGCTCTCCGCAATCGGGTTGAAACGGGATTCGACCGCGATGACGGCGATGATAAGCAGGGGGTCGAGCTGAAGTTCATTGCCCGCCCGGTGCGCCACGCGCACGAGGTCGTAGGCTACGTCCTGGGAAACCCGGTAGCGATTGGCGACGAATCCGGACAGGGCGCGGTAGCGTTTTTCCTCGGCGGGATTGAGGGCGGCGGCCTCTTTCGAGCCTGCCTCGGCCTGGGAATCCGCGGAGTCCTGCAGGGTTTCGCCGAACAGAAGCTGGCCGTACTGGCTCTCGACGATGATAGCCAGCGCCGCAATGCTCGCGAAGAGGGCCACCACGGAGAGGAACCGGCGTGCCCACTGGGCCAGCCGGCCGGGCTGGATACCGTCGAAACCACTAGCGCTGAGTTTGCCTATACGCACGATGACCGCCTTTCCCTTGCTCCGGCACTTCGGTTGCGCCGGCCAAGTGCTGGTTCGCCGCGGCAGCAACACACCTCGTCTTAGAACAGGTCCAGGTCCGGTTCCAACCACTATAAGTTGTGGGGCCAGTTAAGAAACTGGCTAATTCTAGTGGGTAGTACCCGCGCCTGCAACGTTTCCGTCACACCTGGCGCATCCCAGGTGCCTGTTTAATCTGGATTTGTGCACCGCAAAAGTCGTGAACTATGACTTTTACTCATTGTTTTGTCAACAATTTTTACAAAATGACAAGAAGTGATATTGCGATGCAATAACAAGGTCCTATCAATTACCGAGCGGTTGGACAGGGCGTCGCAGACCGGGTTCCAAGGTTGTTGATTTTTATATTAATAATCAATTATTTAAAGTGCAATCTCGAATCATAGTCCAAATGGACTATCCGGGTCGGCACCGGGGTGCCGCTGCAGCCACGCCTTGAGCGCGTCCCGGTAGCGATCCAGGGCGTCGTTGTAGCGGTCGAACACACAGGGCTCACACCCGCCTCCACAGCACTCTTCCCGGCCGGGTTCCCGGGGTGGCAGCGGACGGGGATCGTCGGAGGACATCGCTTGCGGCGGGTCCATTCCGCTAACGCAACGCCGGCGGCAGGGGGTGGGTGGGGAAGCGGCGCTTGAACTCGGCCAGCAGTTCGTCGGACTCCGCCTTCCGCCCCTCGCGCCGCAGCGCCTCGATCTTCTCCAGCCATTTTTCCGGCGCCTGCGGCTCTAACTCCTTCAATAGCGCCGTCACGGGGGCGGTGTCGGCCAATCCGGGTCCGGACTGTTGAAAACGCGATTCCGCTCTTGGGCCCGGCTTTTCCGCCGGCGCAACGGCAGCCGGAGGCCGTACCGCGCTGACGGATCCGGACGCGTCTTCGGTTGCGGCCCTATCTCGTTGCATCGCGCGCGCTGCCGCCTTGGGCGCCGGCGCAGTTTCGGCAGGGGTAACGGGAGCGTTGGCCTCGCCGGCGCGGGTGCCAAAGGATCGCGTCTCCGCGCCCGCACCCGCTGCTTGATCAGCAGCAAGTACCGGAGAGCGCCGCTCGGGGGCCGCTGGCGCGCCCTGGAACGGCTGCGGCATGGGGGCGCCCGACCGCGCTGCCGAGGCAGCTTCGCGGCGCGATGCTGCCTCCGCGCGCTTCGCGGAAGCCGTGTCGCCCGGAGCCATACTCTCCCTTGCAGTTGGCGTCACAGCCGGTAGCTTGGCGCGTGCCACCGCTTTAGCCGCATCAGGCGCGTGAGCGGGTTCAGGCGCCGTAGCCGGCGCGGAGGGAGCGGTATCCGCCCGCTTGCTATACAGGTCCACGGCGTCAGACTGCTCGAGCTTCCCGCCACCCTCCTCCCGCACCAGCGTGGCCACGCTCACGCTCAAAACCACCACGGCGGCAATGGAAACCGGCACGCGCCAGGCTCGTAACCGCGCAGAGATCGCGCGCGGGCGCGCGCCGACTTCGCGGCGCGCCGCCGCGAGTATCGCCGCGTCAAGGTGCGCCGGCGGCTCCTCCCCCGCGCCCGCGCGGTAGGCGCGGTCGAGCCGGGAGTCGCGCTCCGCGCCCGGGCCCGCTCCACTGCCGTTGCGTTCGATTGGCGTCATTCCTGCATACCCTGTCTCAATTTGACCATCGCGTAACGCAAACGGCTCTTCGCTGTCTCGCGCGTGACACCCGTCGCCTGCGCGATCTCTTCCACGCTCATGCCGCCTTCCTGCTGCAAAAGAAAAGCTTCGCGCTGCGCTTCCGGCAGTAGGGCGATCAATTCCATCAGGCGCGCCGCCTGCCGTTTCGCGTCGAGCGCGTCGTCCGCCGGCCGCTCGCGATCGTCCGGCACTTCCGCCATCGCCTCCTCGCCAACCTCCTCGAAGGAAACCACCGCGGCGTGGGAGTGCTTGCGGTAATGGTCGATCAGCCGGTTGTGGGCCAGGCGGTAGAGGTAGGTGGTGAATTTGGCCTGGACCGTGTAGCCGGCACGCGAGCGCACCAGGTTCATCCAGACATCCTGGAACAGCTCCTCTGCCACGGCCGCCTCCCGGCACTGCCGCAGGAGGTAGCGGTAAACACCGCCCTTGTGGCGCCCGTAGAGCGCGTCGAACGCGCCCGCATCGCCATCGCGATAGCTGAGCATGAGCTCTTCATCGCTGGTTTCCGCGCTCCAGGACATAGCGGGTTGGCAGTATGCATGCTGCCAACCCGCTGGTAAATGGTGCCTGCGCGCAGCCGCGCGCTGTATGCCCGCGTCACTCGTCACTCGTCACTCGTCGCTCCTTAACGGGGGTCCGGCACAAACTGCCCCGGGAACGGCGTCGGCGTCGGGGTTGCCAGCCGCGGCGCCCGGATCACGCCCAGTGCCACCAGATTCGCGTACGTGTCGTAACGAATCGCGATCACCTCCTCGGGGTTGGCCGTCGCGCGCTCGAAGCTGGTGTAGGTGACTTGCGAGGACTCGATGCGTCCGTGGCCAGTGCCGAGGGAGGGCGACCGTTGCGCCGCCGGCGCCTGGCGGCGCGCTCCGGCCATGCTGTCGGCCGAACTCTCGGCCGAGCGCGTAGAACCCGGGCCCGAGCCATACGACGATTCCGCCGACGGGGCGTTCGAAATGTCATCGCGCGCGCCGGAGGAGGGCAGTTCACGCGGCGGCGTCTGGTCGATGCGAGCCTCTGGCTCGGTCTTCCGGCGGAATACCGCCACCCCTATCACGCCGACGTTATCCGGCCGGCCGGTGCGCGCGGCATACGAGTTCTGGTGCTCGGTGAAGAAAAAGGCCGCGATCCGGTCGAGATTCTTGCGCCAGCCCCGGACATCGTAGCCCTGGCCGGCCCCCAGGACGTAACCGGTCTGGTTCCAGTTGGCGGTCTCGCCGGAGACCGCGTTTACGCCGTCCACCGACACCACCGCGAGGATGTCGCCGCCGGCGCGATTGCGCACGCGGACCTGGTATTCGTTGCCGGGTCGGCCGACAACGTAGTAGCGGCCGTCGTGGCGATAGACGGGGAGCATCCGGTTTTCGACGCGGTCATACACTGTCACGTCCGCGATATTGCCCACTGCGCCAGCCGTGCCTGCCGCGCCGCACAAGGCGACGGCGAGTGCAATCTTCTTCCAATTCATCTTTATCTCCTAGGGGTTAAGCGCTCCTGACGCGCACCCCTGTAAACGCAGGAGCCGCGCGGATGGGGTTAGCCTTGAATCCGCGCTGCACGCGCCGCTATACTGGCCTGACCCCTAGGAGCCCCTGCCAATCCCGCGCCCGGCGCAGGCTTGCGGCACCGGTTCCCCCAAGAACCAGAGGAGGCGCGTCATGCCGAAGTTTTCTCCTGTAGCGATCCGCACCATCGCACTGACGGGACACGGAGGATCGGGCAAGACCACGCTGACGGAAGCCCTGCTCGCGAAAGCCGGCGCCATCAACAGCCCGGGCACCGTGGAAAAGGGCACCACGGTCTGCGATTTCGACCCGCTCGAGAAGCAGTACCAGCATTCGCTCAACGCGGCGGTGGCACACCTTCAGCACGGAGACACTCGCGTGCACCTGGTTGACACCCCGGGGCTGCCCGACTTCATCGGCCGAGCAATCGGCGCGCTGCCGGCGGTGGAGACCGCGGCGATCGTGGTGAACGCGCAGAACGGCATCGAGATGATCACCAATCGCATGATGCAGTGGGCGAAGAAGCGCGATCTCTGCCGCATGATCATCATTAACAAGATCGACGCCGAGAACGTGGATCTCCCGGGGCTGCTCGCCAGGCTGCAGGCGGCTTTCGGCAAGGAATGCCTGCCGATCAACCTGCCCGCCGACGGCGGCAAGCGCGTGGTGGACTGCTTCTTCAATCCCTCGGGCACGGCCGACTTCTCTTCGGTGGAGGAAGCGCACAGCGCGCTGGTGGACCAGGTGGTCGAGGTGGACGAGGAGCTGATGGCGAAATACCTCGAGAAGGGCGAAGTGGCCCCGGAAGAGTTGCACGCGCCGTTCGAGAAGGCGCTGCGCGAAGGGCACTTGATCCCGGTGTGCTTCGTCTCGGCGCGCAACGGCGCCGGCGTTGCCGAGCTGCTCGACATCATCGTCAAGTTGATGCCCAACCCGACCGAGGGCAACCCGCCGCAGTTCCTGAAAGGGCAGGGAGAGAAGGCGCAGCCGGTCCACGCGGAACCCGACCCGAAGAAGCACGTGCTCGCGCACGTATTCAAGGTGATGATCGACCCATTCGTGGGCAAGGTTGGCGTGTTCCGCGTGCACCAGGGCACCGTCACGAAGGACAGCCAGCTCTTTATCGGCGAGAACCGCAAGGCCTTCAGGGTCAGCCATCCCTACCTGCTGCAGGGCAAGGAATTCGTCGAGACCGACGCGCTCGTGCCGGGCGACATCGGGGCGGTCGCGAAGGTGGACGAGGTCCGTTTCGACGCCGTGCTGCACGATTCGCACGACGAGGACCACATCCACCTCCTGCCCCTGGAGTTCCCGACGCCGATGCACTCGCTCGCGATCGAGCCCAGGCGCCGCGGCGACGAGCAGAAGATCTCGGACGCGCTGCACAAGCTCGCAGCGGAGGATCCCACCTTCAAGATCGAGCACAACGCCACCATCAACCAGACCATCATCAGCGGGTTGGGCGATCTCCATATGCGCTACGTCCTCGATCGCATGGCGAACCAGTACCACGTGGAGGTCACCACGCAGCCGCCGCGTATTCCCTACCGCGAGACCATCACCGCGAAGTCGGAAGGACACCACCGCCACAAGAAGCAGACCGGGGGCGCTGGCCAGTTCGGCGAGGTATTTCTCAAGGTCGAGCCGCTGAAGCGCGGCTCCGGATTCGAATTCGTGGACCAGGTGAAGGGCGGCGCCATCCCGCACCAGTTCATCCCCGCCGTCGAAAAGGGCGTGCGGCAGGTGCTGGAGACAGGGCCGGTTGCGGGCTACCCGGTGCACGATGTGCGCGTCATCGTCTACGACGGCAAGTACCACGACGTGGATTCGAAGGAGGTCGCGTTCATCGCCGCGGGCAAGCGCGCTTTCATGGACGCCATCGGCAAGGCGCGGCCGATCATCCTCGAGCCTGTCGTCAACATCGAGATCACCGCGCCGGAGCAGAACATGGGCGACATCGCGGGCGACCTCTCGTCCAAGCGTGGGCAGCTATCCGGCACCGACACCTCCGCGCCGGGCACGCTGTTGATCAAGGGCCAGGTGCCGCTTTCCGAGCTCGCCAACTACCAGGCGCGGCTGAAATCGGTCACCGCCGGCCAGGGCTCGTTCTCGATCGAGTTCTCGCGCTACGACCCGGTGCCGCCCGGAGTGCAAAAAAACCTTGCAGAGCAGCACGCCAAGACCGCCGTCCATGCTGAAGAACAGTGACAAGTGATGGGTGACGAGTGACGAGTTACCCGCGGCGGCTGCGCCGCCGCGGTTCATGCTGACCCGCGTGGTAGATTCCCGTCATGGATGAAATCGTCGTCCGCGGGATGGCGAAGTGGCCGAACGTCCCGGCGGTCTATGGCTGGCTCTCGCTCGACCGGCGCGGCAACTGGCTGATCAAGGGCGACCGCATCGGCAATCCCCTTGTGACCGAGTTCATCGGGCGCAACTACGCGCGCGACGAGCGCGGGTGCTGGTACTTCCAGAACGGGCCGCAGC
>Ga0134121_10003064_pt1 | contig 14104 bp, 25 predicted proteins | sample KB301_FD_96463 | JGI IMG/M metagenome (GOLD analysis project Ga0134121, IMG submission 96463) | Terrestrial soil microbial communities without Nitrogen fertilizer from Kellogg Biological Station, Michigan, USA - KB3-0-1 | ecosystem: Environmental > Terrestrial > Soil > Unclassified ...
TGAGAATTTTTTTTGAAATAAGGTGATTATGATTAGGATGATTTTTTTTTTATTTTTTTTTTTGTTGTTGTTTTTGTTGTTTGGGTCTTTGGGCTATTGGGGGGGGGTCTTACAGAGTCTCTGGGGGGGGTGTCTTTAGGACACTGGTATAAACTATTTGAAATTATCTCCATTTCCTCTTCAGTAATGTCATCTTCAGGATCTTTTTCTATGGGTTCTAAAGATGTGTCAATCACCAAGGAGAAATAGCATCTTTCCCTTCCTTTTTCTCCAAACTTTTTCTTTGTGATCAATCCTTTTTCGATGAGGGAATTTAATGATCGACATACAGACTTCCTTTCCATTCCCGTTTTTTCAGATAATTGTGAAAGGCTGATTTTATCTGCTGGTTTATGCCACCCAAAAGTTTGGCGAATGATAACTAAGATAACCCGAAGTTCCCCTTCCTTCAATTCTTTAAATATTTCATCAAAGAATACGTTTGGGCTTTGGGTATAATTTGGAGGTTGAATTTTTAACATGAGAAGACTCCTTTATAAATAATTTAATTTAATTCATAAAGGACTAGAAGAAAATTCTGTCAGATGCTAATATCTGTTCGAATTGAATTTGATATTAGCTCTTATCTGACAGGATGAGAGCTGATCTAGTTTATACTAGATAGTTTCTTCTAGGAATTTTCTTCTAGTCCTTATATAATGGACTACACTTCTAAACCAGTGTAGTCCATTTTTATTCATCTTCTATCGCTTCATCCCAACCGACTAACTCGATTGAGATTCCTTCAATAGACTCACTATAACTTAATAGACCCTCATTGTTTAGCTTGCGAAGGTTTGTCCTGAAGGCGTTCTTGTTATATAACTTGGATAGGTCTTTCCAGGTCAATGTTATACGATTGAGATCATCTTTCCTCTCCCACAAGAAGCAATAGGCTTTTGTGAGATTATCCATGATTTGCATCATGAATCTTTTCGGTGGAAGCTCTGTAAAGTTTTGGCGGATCATCATTTGGTCTCTTTTTGTGAACCAATCTTATTTACTCTATACAAACAAATGTTGCAATAAATTTTTAAATAAAATATTAATTTTACAAATTGCAACATCATGAATATAGGGAGTTCTTATGAGAGAGGTTTGGAAGGAGATATTGCAGCAAATACCCATGTTGGCGAGAGTTTTAATTGTATGGTTATTGGTAGTAATATTATGTGTCATCTTTATGATGTTGTGTTATATGAAATAAATCTTTGATAATTTTATTCCTTATTTATTCCTTATTTTCCTAACCTAACATAGGTAGATGTTCCCTCAATCTGTATTTGTATATCCGACTCCTCTTTGCAATTTTTCCAATATGCAAGAGCAAGGATGGCGTATCTTTTAGCCTTCAAAAGATCATTCTCATTTTTTTTCACCACGCACTTGTGAAATAGTCCTAAAAATAAAAATCGCCCAATGTATCCGATATTTTCTCCACATTTCTGACAACAATGAATAGGAGCTGGTAAATTTTCCATGTCAATAGTCATATATTTTCCTTTAAAGTTGTCACGGCACCTGGGATTGGCGTTCCAAACTATTCGTTTTCAAAGTAATATTTTATTGCATACAAGGTTTCTTTAGATATTTTGTCCAAACTCCATCCATGATTTTTGGCAAAATAAACCAGAACTCGAATAAGAGCATCTGGAGCATATTTCGATAGATCAACATTATTCATGAGAACTTCAGCAATTTTTATTGCCAGCTCCGATGAAGTTCTAGCGCTACATAAACACACACACTCCAAAGCATGCTGGCCGCACCTATCGCATTCACCGCTCATCTCATTCCTTTGGTGGTTCAGGTAATGGCATCCAATGAGTCCATTCCATATCCCCTATAGGTTTTATTTCTCCACATAGTTGAAAGAAAAATGACTGCAATCTAGTCCCCCTGATATAAATGCTATCTCCATCAACAAGAAAATGAATTCTATCCATGTCAATTTCTTCGTTTTCAATGCTTCTCCAACCATTTTGTTGACGTCGGCATAATGGTTCACACATGCATTCCAAGGCATGTTCATTAAAACTGTCGCATTCACCAGACATAAACTTTCCTAATTTCTTGATTTTTATATTATAAACACTTTTTTCGACACATGGTTTAATTTCATATTTGTTATTTCTTGTTTTGACACCCTGCTTAACCTCTTTGGTCGTAATTCTTCTGGTTCTAAAAGACTTACCTTTCCATCGGTTATTTCTTCAATAAGTCTAGCTAATTTTCTTCCGGGCTTTGTATGACCATTCGCAACTCGCGACAGATAGCAATGATTAATCTGCAAAAGATCAGCAAACGCCTTTACGGTCATATTGATATCTGCAAGATATGTTTTTAATTTCATATTTACCTCAAAAATATTAGTCCCTAGTATTTACAAAAACGCAGAATTGATGTCAACGGATTTTTTAGTTGGTAATGTTTTAATGTTTATTAATCAAAGATATTGACACATATAGTCAAATAGTTTAAATTTTTAGCTGAAAAACAGGAGGTTCAAATGTCGATGGATGAGATTAGAAATTATCTCACAAACTTAAAAATACACATAGACCATATGGATAAGTGGTTACGACAAGCAACAGATATGGTGTATGCCATTGAAAACAGCTTGATGAACATTAAAGATGCTGAAATGAACAAATGTCTTCCCTATAAAAAATATAGGGATAATGATAGTATAGAATATTTTAAGATAGCAGCGTCAAGAATGTACCAAATGATTGATAGTCCGCCAAGACTTAGTTCAAGCCGCTGCAGCAAAGATCATATTTCTGCTGCTGGTTTTTATCAATCTCATTTTAAAATAAATAAAATTGTATAATAAACAACAGGAGTAAATATGAATAAGGTTATGGCTTTAACCTCAGTGGAAGAACAAAATATAGCATTAAAAAGGATAGAAGATTTTTCCTTAATTGAACAAGTCGTCATGCAGGGAGATCTTTCAAAATTAAATCCCGAGCAACGCGTTACATACTATCGAAGAGTATGCGAAAGTGCAGGACTCAACCCATTTACAAATCCTTTTGCATATATCTATCTAAATGGAAAATTAACTCTCTATGCCAAGAAAGATTGCACGGAGCAGCTAAGGAAAATACACGGTGTGTCTATAGAGGATTTAGACGACAAATTGGTCGATGACCTATACATTGTTAAAGCAAAGGCAAAGGATAAGACAGGAAGAACAGATGAATCTACAGGAGCTGTTGTTATCGGAAACTTAAAGGGAGAAGCAAAAGCTAATGCCATTATGAAAGCCGAAACAAAAGCTAAGAGACGCGTGACTTTAAGTATTTGTGGAATGGGGTGGACAGATGAGTCTGAGATAGATTCTATACCCAATGCAAGCCCTGTAGATGTTGATCTAAATACAGGAGAGATTAAGGGAGCCATTCAATGCAAACCACAATCAGATGCTTATGTAAATCAAATAGAAAAAAACAATCCCAAAATAACCCAGGAACAAGCTTTTGAGCTTAAAATGATACTGGGTGAATGTGATGAAAAATACCAAAGTATTTTCTATTCCTACATGAAAAAGCAATATAATATAGATAATCTATGTGATGTTCCTGTAGATATATACAATAAGATGAAAGATGCTGCCGTAAAGAATATGGAAGCAAATTATGCACGCCAACGAATTCAACAAGAGTCTCCAGAATTAATAATGGAAGAGGTCAAATGACTGCAGAAGACGTTATTAGAGAGGTTCATGAAAATGCCTCTGAATGGTTAGAAATGGTTGAAGATCCTTCTGCTTTTGTGGCAGAGGTGTTGGCCAATAAAATAATAAAACTTAACGACCATATTCAATATTTGGAAAAAAGGTTAAATCATGTCAGCAGTATCCGTTGAAATTCTTGAAGATCTAGTACAGGGGAGCCCAGAGTGGCTCGCCCTTCGTAAAACAAAAATTACTGCAACAGATAGTTGTATCATTATGGGAGTCTCCCATTGGAAGACAAGAATACAATTATATCATGAAAAATTGTCTAATGACCCCCCTATGTCTAAAAATGAAAAAATGCAAAGAGGTATTGATTTAGAGCCTATAGCAAGAGACTTGTTTTGCCTTCAGACAGGAATTTTTGTTGAACCCAAGGTTGTAGTCAAAGACTGGGCAATGGCCTCATTAGATGGCATCAACGAAAGCTTAGACTGTATCGTAGAAATCAAATGTCCTGGAGAAAAAGATCATGCCATTGCTTTGAAAGGCAAAATACCTGATCACTATTATCCACAAATCCAACATCAAATGTATGTGACCGAAATAGATGAAGCATATTATTTTAGTTTTGATGGAATAGATGGAGTAATAGTTAAAGTAAACAGAGACAATGAATACATTGAAAAAATGATCGAACAAGAGAAGAGGTTTTATCAATGCATATTAAACAAAACACCTCCTGAACCACACGAAGAAGACTATATTGAAAGGAGCGACTGCATATGGGAACAATGTGCTTTAAAATGGAAATCAGTGAATCTCTCCATAAAACAATTAGAGAACGAAGCAGAAGATCTAAAAAAACAATTAATATTTTTAAGTGGAGAGTCAAACTCGAAGGGTTCGGGTATATCTCTATGCCAGGTGAAGAGAAAAGGGATAATAAATTATAGCAAGATTGAATGCCTTAAATCAATGGATTTAGAACCATATCGAAATCCATCTACAACTTCATGGAGGGTCACTATTCAATGAATACATACAAGCAGCTTAAGTGCAAGATTTTATCAGCGGATTCAATTGATATGTTAGAGTGCAATATTAATGAATTTATTTGTGAAGAGGTGGAAGAGTGTGAGGTTAAAGATATAAAATTTTCTATTACAGAATCTGCTGAAATAGATTTGTTTTATGCCTTCATCCTATACTATTGATGAAAAATAGAAGATGTATCTCCTATGCAAGATACATCTTCTAAAAACACAGAGGAGGCCAATGAAAATGGACGACACTTTCAAAAAAGATATACCATTAATAAAAATCTATTAGCAACCTTTTTTTTTCATTGTTTGCCCTTTTTCTACGAGTTTGTCTCGCTTCTTGTCCGCTTTCAGAAGGGATTTTTCTTCTTTAAGCAACTTTGATGTGCCTCTTTCAAGTTTCTTGATCTTTTTATCCATTACGTTTCTCTTTCTTTTTAGGAATGCGAACCCCAGATTTTCTAGCAATATTTAAAGCAATGGCTACGGCTTGTTTGTGAGGATGGGTCTTTTCTTCCATTTGAATATTTTTTCCTATATTTTTCTTTCCTTTAAGAAGCGGCATAACATTCCTATTTTTACAATGGTTTTATTGGTAAGTTTAGATTGGGAGATATTGAGGTGTTAGGCGTATTTGTTGCTGTCTCATCAACAACATCAGATGTTGGCCCTTCGGTATGAACCATTATAATGGAATAGGTACAACTTGTGAAAAATAATATGACAAGAAAAACCATTAAAATTTCTTTCATCTTAACTCCCAAATGCATTTAAATATAATGATATCCCATATGCAGTATTTGTTGGCCACTGTCCACCAGTGCTTCTAGTCCACATAAATTCAAATTCTTTATTTTCATTTAATGGAACCCATACCGACATGGTAGATCGTGCACTTCCTGGCGTAGACGCTATGGATGCCATATGGGAATGTTTGGGTTCTAAAAGGCATCCCTTTCTGCGAAATTTAATTGTCATATAAGGGGTTTCCCATGTATTTCCTGTTGTCATGATCAGAATTCCTGTTAAATAAATAGATTTCGCATTTTCTGGTACTCTATCTGCTACAGAAACGGTTATCCATTGATCAGTTGGATAAGATTTTCCCATCCAATCATACCTTTCCATCCATCTATCCTCCTCTGACCAATCTCCGGGAAATGGATAATTATCTTGGCATGGATATAATTCTTGTGAATATGTATTCATCCATAAGACTCGATATCCTTGGGAGGGAGAATGTTTTGTAACGTAGATTTTACCATTTTCTATCCAATCATCAGGATCGTATATGTGGTCTAACTGAGCATTTATGTAGAAAAAAACCAAAAATTGAATTAAAAATATAAACTTTTTCATGCGACTCTGGTTGCTGAAATTCTTCCATAGGCTTTGAGCGTGCCGACAGTAAATATAGAAGCGGGGTTTTACCCCCGCACTTTTATTTGTGTTATGACGCAGCTTTCAAACACTGAATATTTAGTGTCGCCACTGTAACAGGGAATACAATACCTATAGTATTAGGAGTCATATCAACTCCATTGGAACTTGCATTTCTTAGTTTTATCACATCATTTGCTAAAATATCGATTATTACTTCGCCATTTATTTGAATGGTATCATCGTCAGGCGCTTGCGTATAGCCAGAGATTGTAGAACCAGGAACTACCACATTATTTTTCCATAGTCCAAAGCTGAAAGAAGGAACAGGCGATGGAATAGGCTGAGAAACTTTTGCTTCAGCTCCATAAGCAATACGATATACCCCAGCTTTTAGAAATTTAATAGAACCGTCAATTGACATTTGGGATAAATCAAAGTCAGCTGCAACAACAGCATTTTGGAATTGGAAAACTACGGAATCATTAGCTGCACCGTTTGGTCCTAAGATTTGTGGTGGCTGAGCCCATAAGTTAGCATAGGATTCACAGGCACTTCGACCTTCTCCTTGACATTGTTCTGGAGTACAAATTCCTGGAGGGCCTTGTAAGCCTGGAATCCCTTGTATACCCTGGGGACCCATAATACCTTGGGCACCAGGAACCCCTTGAACCCCTTGTGGGCCTTGTAAGCCTGGAATCCCTTGTGGGCCCTGTTCACAGCAGCATGGACATTTTTTATGCCATTCATGATTCATTTCTTCTTTACACATAATCAACTCCTTATTTTATTTAAACCAGCAACCAAGTCCCAATAACTGAAACTTCTTCTCATATTAAAGTAGATAATCTGTATCTTAATGTTAAAGAATCTCCAATTCTGATATAGTCGCTATTCCTCCGAATGATATAATCAAAGATCATATAAAAATTTTTATCTATGCATTTGATAATAAGAAAAATAATTTTCCTGCGACTGTTCTAGCTCCATTAGTAAACAATGCATTAGTTACGTTTACTACGGCCGCGGTGTTAAGTCTCCAACCGGTGATCGATCCACTATCATAAAAAGTATAACCTTCTGTTGTTGTGACTCCAGCAGAATAAATAAGAAGGTTAGCTGAATTAGGTACTTGTTGAGATTCCGCAGGAATAAGAGGAGTTTCCATATAAGTAGTTACCGCCCCTGCACCGTCTGTTCCTCCGTCTCCCGTCATAAAAAAGCTTTGTTGAACACGACCAAATCTATCAATAGTGTATGTATAAAGATTCGTAGAAAATATTGGAGCTGTACCACCATTTGCTTTAATAAATGTGCCTGTAGCAGCACCGAAAGTTCCCAGAGTAACATTAAATACTGTAGATTCATTAAAATTTCCTATACCATCTGCACTAACTAATGCTTGAACTGTCCAATCATCAGATGCTGACATTCTCATACGAATTGAACCCAAACATATACATGGATTAGTGTCATAATCTCCTAGAGTAACAGTATCAAAAATGAACATGCTACCCTGTGTGTCGGCGTTAGCAGTTCCTGGGCACCCTAGATTGGCCGTTGCAGGAGCGCTACTTCGACTTGGAATTCTGCAAATAGCAAATTTTATTGTGTCTTCTGCGTCATTCAAAATTCCATATATATAAAACGGCATATCGTCTGTATAAGCAACACCTGTGGTCAATCCAAATAAGTTTCCTATAATTTCTGATGCACCGGTATCGTCAATAAAATCTTGATTTGCTGTTACTGCGATTGTTTTTGATATTCCAGGTGTCGTTTTGCTTTGGATCGTTACATATGCTGGATTAGTTGAGCTTAATGCACTTCCCGTGTGGTCTAATATGGTGAAAACACCCGTGCCTGCGTTATAAGATACTCCAAGGTTGCTAATACCAAGATTGTAATTTGCTGGTTGATATTTCAAAGAACCAGAACCTGTAATGAAAGATCCTCCAGTAGAAGTGGGTGTAGCTGCTGTAGGAGTTGCAGAAGTATTTCCTATAATCAATTGACCATCTGTCATGGTTGAAGACCATACAGGAACTCCCGTCGAGTTGGTTACTAATGCTGCACTATTTGCTGTAGCCAATCCAGAAACTACATTTGTGGCTGATGAGTATAAAATCTGGCTAACTGTAGTAGTTGAAGGATATGTAGCAGTTGAAAAAGCGGGATCTGCGGCGGCTCCAGCCGATTGAAGCACTTGACCTGCGGTTGCTGTAGGACCCACTTTTGTTATAGTAGTTGTTCCAGCTCCCACTAAAACGGCATGATTTGTAAGTCCAGTCAATTGTGTGGTAAGAGTACTTCCGGAACCAGATGTTGTTATGCTTCCTGAGCCTGATAAATTCCAATTTCCAGCTGTTGGACTTAAAGCTCCTCCTGAATCTCCAGTAATAGTATTTCCGATTCCTGTGCCTGATGTAGATACAAAACCATTAGCATCTACTGTAAATTTTGAAGAATCAAAATTTGACAAGCCGACTTTAGTGGCATCAGTAGCAGCTAAAGCTTGAGATGTTTGCACTTGGATTTGAAATACGTTTGCGGCTGTTGAAACTGACCTAATAGGATTTGTGCCTGCTGCAACTATGGCGCCATTTACTGTAACTAATCCTGCTGCTGTGGGAAGCACAGGATTTGTCCCACCTCCACTTGTTGCATCAACTCCAATGGAATCTATTGCTTCTGATCCTCCTAGTAGAGTGACAAACCCATTAGCGTCTACTGAGAATGATGAACTATCAAAATTTGCAAGACCCACTTTTGTTGCATCTGCTGCCACTAGGGCTTGAGATCTTTGTACATTTACTGTAAGCGTGCTAACTGCACCAGAAGTCGTCACAGGAGATGTTCCCGCAGCCACAGAAGATCCGAATATATTCCAATTTCCTAATGTGGGATTTAATGGACCACCACTATTTCCAGTGATTGTTCTTCCAACAGTAGATCCACCAGCAACGACAGCAGTGATATTAGGAGAAGAATATCCAAATGTTATAGAATTATCAGGAGATGTTAAAATCCCCCCCAATATTTCAGGAGTTGGAAAGGAATTTCCAGTGCCGATAGGAATTTTGCCAGCAGTATTTAAAACACCTAAATGAGGTTTGGCCGCTGCCATATCGAAGTTTAAATTCTTGGCTACTACCACACTATTTTCAAATGAAGCCATTTTTCTCCTTATGGTGCTTGATCATATGTGAAAGTTGCCTTCCATGTTATAGTTCGCCCGGCTATTCCAACAAATTGAGCTTGTAAATCTGCGCCGCTTGCAATGACATTCCAATCTACAGCATTTAATCCCGCATCTGATTGGTCAAAACTATCATTTGTACCTATAATTGTTACTACTCCACCGGATTTCCTAGCTAACCCTTGTTGATCTCCTCCCGCTGCCTCATTATTGATTGCATCATAACCAATAAAATTACATTCAAAATTTAAAGCTGTTCCATTATTTGGAGTAAACACAGTAACAGCCTGTGTTTGACCTCCACCATCACTTGTAGTTGCAGTAACTGATATGCGATTTGTAAGTTCTATGTATAAATTATCTGAAGCATTGGGGTCTGCTGTCGTCTGGATTCCATTATTATTATTTTCAGTTGTATCTCGTGATAAAACATTGAGATTATTCGCTGCAGGAATTGCTACAGTTGCATCATCGGCAGTGAATTGAGTAGGAATAATGGGAGGGATTGGTCCACTTGAAGTCAGAGGCTTATATATTTGACTCAAATCATACCTACTCTTTTAAATAAAAATAAGATATTGAAAAATTTCCTGCTCCATCTCCATCTCCATAAAACTGAGTTCCCTTAGGTATGGTATAAAGATCGTCATCAATTATCATGGCTTCTGCAGCTGGAAATGTATGCCATTGGATCATAGTGGTTCCTCCATCCATGGACATGTATAAAATAACAACATCATCCGACTGATTGTCAAAAATCAATTTAACAGGATTAAATAGCAGTTGGCCTATTAAAACTGCACTGCCTGTCATTGCTTCGATAAGCTCTTCAGCCGGAAGCATCAATTGATTATTCCAATAATTAGACATGATTACTCTGATTTTTCTTGTTCTGATTCTTTTGGTTGATCAGATTTTTGAGCCTCCTTAAGGCGATCAACTATATAAGAACGCATTTGATAAAGCACATCATACACCTCTCCCAGAGGACAATTTACAGGTAAATTCAATTGATATATTCGATCTTCTTTTCTCACTTCAAGTTGTGCAGAATGTTTTAGCATTTGTTCTCCTATGATTATGCTGCGATTATCCAAAATGTTATTGTTACGTTACCATTTAATGCTGCAGCTCCATTGTTCTGTAAGGTCACTTCCATGGAGCCTGCAAGTCTCTTAACTCTGTTTATTGTCATCTGAGCGTCATTAGTTCCCTCATTACACGCAGTGACGAAAATCTTAGAACTAGTAGTGATAATGCTATTGACAATGGTAAATGTCTGAGAAGCAGCTGATGCTGTTGTAAACCCCGTAAAGGTAGCAGCTCCGACATTTGTATTGATTGTTGAAGAAGCAGTAGGACTTGCCTGTGTATCCGTAACAGGAAGCATAGTAACAAATCCAGCTGAACTGATATCAACTGAACCACCACCCGTAGTAATGTCAATACCGCCTGCTGCATTAGAAGCATTTAACACTATTGCTGTTGCTGCCGCTTCTGTAGCAACGATATTAATACTACCTCCTGTAGCTGTCACATCCACATCTAATCCAGCTCCAGCAGATGTAATATCAATTCCACCAGAAGAAGCAGATAATGTTATTGCGTCCGCAATTGCCTCCGTTGCAGCAATTACTACGGATCCTCCTGTATTTGTAATGTTGATATCTTCTGTAGCAGCACCAACCGCATCAATATCAATACCACCTGCAGAAGCTAAAATTCTGATTGCATCTACGGCATTTTGAGAAGATGTAATATTGATTTGTAGTGCTGCATCTACGTCAATACCTCCAGCCGCAGCTTCCAAGTTAATGGCATCCGCTGAAGCTAATCCTGTTGAACGAATGGTAATTCCACCCACATCGGAAAGTAGTCCTATAGAGGCCACTCCCGTTCCTTGATCAGAGTGAATTTGAATGGTTTCACTTACACCACCATTGGCATGTAATCGAATTGCCAAAGCAGCATCTTCGGTTGCTTCGACTAAAACGGATCCTCCTACTGAAAGGAGATTCAAATCTGCACCAGCTCCTGTTACAGTGAAGTTAGAAACTGTAGCAGCATCAAGGCTAATCCCTGCGCCTGTATCTATTGTAATAGCACCGGCTAGTGAATTGCCAATAGTGACAGTTCCAGTGGAAGTTCCAGAATTAATTGCTGTATTGCTATTTTGCGAAGCATTAATATTTGCAACACCAAGAAGATTAAAGGTTGTTCCACCATCGGCATTACCAAGAGTCGCCGTTTTCGTCCCTGTACCCGTCATAAGATTTAATGCCATGGTCCCGGCAGCTCTATTACCAGAAGCAATGGACGTAGTATGGGTACCAGAAGTAACGGCTCCTGAAGCGATATTAGTTAGGACTTGTCCTAACGTTACTCCCCCAGTGTTTACATTGACTGTCTTGATGGAATTAGCATTAGTAGTTGCGCCATCAGGACCAATATCAATCGTGTCGGTGACAGCGGCTGTGACAACTGTACCTCCTCCAACTGTGACTGTTCTATTAGCAACTGGAGCGACATCCGCAAGGCTTGCTACTGTGACCCTTGGATTATTTCCTAATAGGATTGTTCCAGCTCCTGCCGTCCCTGTTCCTGAAAGAATTCTAACAGTACTATTTGCTGCTGATGCACCATTTCCTATGTCAATTACTTGAGCCGATGCATTGATTCCACTTCCTATATCAATATCCTGTCCTGCCGTGGACAGTCCGAGTGTTATAAGACCTGTTTGAGCAACATCACCAATTGTAATTGCCGTTGTCACAGCTCCAGTAAGTAATAAGTCTCCTGTTCCAGCAGTTATAGAAACTGATGTGGCTCCAGTGTCGTTACCAATGGCAATGAGATTTGCAGCAGCATCATCTCCAATATGTATTTCATTTCCTCCGCCATTTACGAAAAAATCTCCCGTTCCTACATCAAATGTAATCGCTCCTGCAGCAGCATTTCCGACAGTTGTCGTGCCAGATCCTGTAGTATTAATAGCAACAGTTCCATCAACGGTTAAATCTGTGAGTATAATAGCACCTGTAACTGTTAGATCTCCTCCGATAGTGACGTCATCTGTAACTGTTAAATCATCTCCTATAGAAGCATCTCCTATAACCGTTAAATTTGAACCTACTGTCATAGTAGTAGTTGAAGCAATAGACCCAGGAGCTATAAAGCTGGAGGGAATAGAGAATATGAGTTCGTGACTAGGAGCGCTGGCGGTTACAGTAATTTGATTAGTTGTTCCTACAAGAGCTATATTTCCACCTGAAGGAGATACCGTAGTAGATCCATCAGAAAGCGTATTTAGTACCCCTCCTGAATTGGAAACAAGAGTCCAATTTGGACTTCCAGCAGTATTACCTCCTTGGTAATATAAATTCCCACTTCCTAATGGCAGTGCAGAAAGCCACCAATAGCCTGCAGAATATTGTGTATCAATGGTATTTGATGGATTTCTAGAAGCTATAATCATAGGCATTACTACCCCACCTTGTGGAGCGTCGCCATATGTAAATGAACTTGGCACGAATGGGGAAGTCATATGAAACCTCTTGTTTAAGAAATTTCACTATGTTCTAATTACTTTAAAATATAAAGTATCTCATTTGATCATGGTTGATCATGGTGACATATGGACCAAGAGTTTTATAGCATAAAAGAAGCTGCGACCATTTTTGCGGTGCATCAGATTACCATCAGGCGCGCGATTAAGAAAGGGTATCTGGTAGCTATTCGAGTGGGCGGAGGGAAACGAAGCCCTTATAGAATATCTAGAAAAAGCATTGAAAAAATCCACGAATCTATAATACAATCATTGGCTTCTAATAGAAAAAGATAATAATATGGATTGTCTTCAAGTTCTAACTTTATTTTTTGCTAATGCTGGATTAGTAATTTGGTTTCGAGCTGAATCCAGATCAGATTGGAGACACATGGATGCTAAACTAGACGCTTCCATCAAAGCAATTCAAGAAGAAATTAAAGATTTTCATGCAAGGCTTTGTGTCATAGAGGAAAAAAATAAAAAATGAATGAATCATGGATGCAAGTTGTCGCTATTATAGGATCTAATTTAGTGATAATGCTTACTTTTTTTGGTGTGAGCATCTCATTGCATAATGGCATAAGAGAAGAAATAAGAGGTATTCAACAGGAAATGAAAGATTTTCATGGAAGACTTTGTGCTATTGAGGAAAGAAATAAGAAATGATATTTTTTTATTATAAAATTCGCAAAGTATAATTATAATTATATGGACTTTGCAACAATAATAACTTTGATTCTGGGAAATGGCGCTTTGATAATTCCTCTATTCCTATGGAATAGGTCGGAATCTAGAGCTGATATCAGACATATGGATGCTAAACTTGAATCTACACGTGAATTAGTTCGTGCTATTCATGAAGAATGTAAAAACTTTCAAATTGCTATGTTACAAGAAAGCAAAGATTTTCACGCCAGACTTTGTATGATTGAAGAAAGGAATAAAAAATAATCACTTCTTTTTCTTCTTAGACTTCTTTTTGCCATGAGCTTGAAGAAATAAAAGCAATGTTGCTAGATCATCTAACTTATCTTTTTTAGATTTCTTCATTTCTTTTTCTTATTCTTTTTAGCCTGAATAGCTGGTTCATAGGCGCTGTAAATAGGTTCATAGGAAGATTCATACTCCCTACCTTTTCCGCCTCTTTCTGATTGAAGTTTACGAATCAATTTTGATAATGCGGCTCCTATTGGAGATTTAGATCCAGCTTTCCA